>Ga0207701_10001451_pt1 | contig 24837 bp, 27 predicted proteins | sample KBSSwiSSwithPhiX_FD_184294 | JGI IMG/M metagenome (GOLD analysis project Ga0207701, IMG submission 184294) | Switchgrass rhizosphere bulk soil microbial communities from Kellogg Biological Station, Michigan, USA, with PhiX - S5 (SPAdes) (version 2) | ecosystem: Environmental > Terrestrial >... | reverse complement strand
CTCAAGGTTGTCGAAACCGTCGCCCGGCACCTGAGCTTCTCGCGCGCCGCCGACGAGCTCCATCTGACGCAACCCGCAGTGTCCATCCAGGTGAAGCAGCTCGAGTCGTACGCGGGCTTGCCTTTGTTCGAGCAACTCGGCAAGCGCGTCTTCCTGACCGCGGCGGGACAAGAGCTGCTCCAACATTGCCGCGCGATCATCGGCCAGTTCCGCGCCGCGCAGGAAGCGATGACGCAGCTTTCGGGTGTCGTGGGGGGAACGCTGAATGTCGCCGTCATCAGCGCCGGCGACTATTTTTTCCCCCAGCTCCTGGCCGAGTTCAAGCGCCGTCACCCGGCGGTGGGTCTGAACCTCGTCGTGCGAAATCGTGAGGAGGTCGTGCAGCTGCTGGCGGAGAATCTCACCGATCTCGCGATCATGGTCCGGCCACCGGAACGGAACAATACGACCGACGTCGCCTTCGCGCCCGCGCCCTATGTCGTGGTGGCGGCGCCCGGTCATCCTCTCGCGCGTAAGCGACGCATCCCGGCGAGCGTGCTCGCTGACTACCCGTTCGTCGCTCGCGAGCGAGCATCGGATACGTGGAACGCGATGGAGGCCGCATTCGGCCGCCGCCTGGCGGGCTTCACCATATTGATGGAGATCAGCAGCAACGAGACCATCAAGCAGGCGGTGATGGCCGGGCTCGGGATCGGCTTTCTCTCAGCACACGCCGTCGACCTCGAGCTGCGTGTCAAGACGCTCGTGGCGCTCGACGTCCAGGGCTTCCCGTTCCTGCGGAATTGGCACATCGTCCAGCGCAACGGCAAGCGGTTGCCGCCGGTCGCGGTCGCGTTCAAGGACTTCCTGGTGGAGGAGGGCGCCACGCTCATCAAGCGAAGGCCGCCGGGTTAGGCGTCGCTTTCATCGCGTTGCGGATAGCGACGCTTCGTCTCTGCTGCCGATTTGGCTACCAACGTCTCCAGGACCTTCAGATCGACGTCGGCCAGGCGCCTGATGTAGACACACACCTTTCCAGTTCTATGCTTTCCCAGGTTGGCCAACAAGACGTCACGACCTTCGAAGGCCGCCTCGGTGTAAACAACCAACTCGCGTCCCCGTGCGGCGAACGCAGCGAGAGCGGAGTCCCCTTCGTGACCGCTGGTGTACTTGTAATGGTAGCTCCCGAATCCGACGATGCTTGGACCCCACATCCTTGGTTCTTGCTTTGCAACTCTTCGCATGAGCGCAACCAGCGTCTGGACGTCATTCCGTTGCTGCTCGTTCGCGATGGCAGCAATATGACTCTCGACGCTGACTTCTGTGGGTTTGGTCTTGGGTAACGACATGAGCGCCTCCGAACGTTCCTTCGACGCCTAGCGAATCAGGTAAACGGCACGCCGCGCTGACGCGCGCCAAATACACGCCATGAATCGGCACGTCCGGTTGGCCGCCGGGTCAGGACGCATAGATTTCGCCTTCTTCGGTCATGCAGCGCGACAGCAACCCAATCCGTCGTGTCTTGTCGTTCTCGGCAAACGCCTGGAAGTAGACCTTCAGGCTGCTTTCGAACTCGGATAGGTCCATCGCAAATACCTCCGACAGGACTATGCGGCCTAACTCGAAGAAAGGACGTGAAACGACACCCCGGGGTGGGAGGGAGCGGTGGCCTCGTCCCAGGCGCGGCGAACGTCCGACAGCACACGCTCGACAGGAAGTCCGTGCAGGCACGCGTGCTTCGGTGCGTCGTACGTCTGTCCTGGTGGTGTGATGCACGGCCCGCGCGGCATCCGCGACAACTTCGGATCCTCGCGGAAGCACGGCTGGCAAGGCAAGCCGATGCTGATGTTGACGTTGTGCGGATATCCAGCGGCGCTTGCCTGTGTCGATCCCCAGACGATCACGCCGCGAGTGCGCGACAGCGCGCCGTCGTTGCCGCGCCAGCGATAATGTGTGAGGTGGTTGGCGAACGAATCGACCCCGATGTGGAGTGTGGCATTGGCCACGAGCGCCACGGCGGTCGACAGCGAGGTGCCGAGAAAATCGTGGCGCGCGCCGGCGATCGGCGGTTCGTCCGCCGTACCAAGCTGGAACACCGGGATGTCGGCGCAGGCGCCGAGCAGCGATTCCCAGCGAGAGCGCGGCCAGTTCTTGTAGACCGACCAGCCCGCCTGTGCTTGCAGCGTTGCATAGTGTGCGGGCAAACCCGCCGGACGCGCCGGGCGCGGCAGCGTGAGCTCGTTCAACACGTCCGATGGCAGACCCATTTCCGCGGCGAAATACTGCAACAGGTGCCTCCGCATAGGGCGTTCAGGATAGCCTTCATGCAGCGGGTAGCCGACCAGGTTGATCGCAAGCGCGTAGCGCTGCGCACGCGCCGGATAGTCCGCCGCGTTGGCGATGACGTCTACGCCGGCCGCGCGCATCACGTCTCCCAGCGCCGCGCCGAATGCCGGTGCGCAGAAGTAATGGATCGCGTGTCCGGGGTGCGCGGCGCGCAGCGCGGGCAGGCAGTTGAGCGTCATCAAGATGTCGCCGATGGCACCGGGCCGGTGTAGCGCTATGGCGGGACCGGTGTTCGGTGTGATCGCTGCCTCGAGCCCGCGCACTCGCGCGTCCCACTCCGTGTCGGTCGTTCCGATGCGCTCGCGGGCCCGCCTTGCCCAAGCCAGCGCCTGCACGAGATTACCGCCGTGTTCATGGCACCAGGAGATGAGCCGCGGCGGCTGGTCCGTGTATTTGTTGGTCTCGCGCCACAACTGCGTCGGCGGCACCGGCGCGTCGGCCGCCTGCAGCGCGTAGCCGATCGCATGCGCGTATCTGCGCTGGTCGTACGCAAGATACGCGAGCTCCATCCAGAACTCGGCCCAACCAAGCTCGCGGCTCGCTGCCTCGAGCAGCGTCTTCTCGGCCGCCGCGAAGTCGCCAAGCGCGCGCTCGCAGCGCGCACGATACAGGTAGGCGAATAGCCATTCGTCGCGAAATCCCTCGCCCATTGCGATCCTGCGCGCGAACATGTCGGCGGCCTCGCGCCAACGACCGCCATCGCGATGGGTGGTGGCGAGGTAGAACGCCGTGCGCGGCTTCGGCTGTTCGGCGAACTCTTCGGCCAGGATGCGCAGGTTCCGCTGGTTCGACGACTCGCCGACGCCGGGTGCTGCGTCGTGCCGGATCACGCTATCCGTCAACACCAGTGACCGATGCCCGCCGATCGTCGGGTACTCGTGGCAGCGCCCCTCGAAGCGAATTCCGCGACCAGCGCGCCACAATCTGTGATGGGTCCAGCGCTGGCCGTTGCTTTCGATCTGCACGCCGAAGACGTCGTACACGCCCCAGTACAACGCGCGGCGCAGATTTGCCGGCGTCAGCAGTTCGTCGTCGGCGTCCATCCACAGCACGAAGTCAGCGCCGCGACGGTCGATTTCATCGACGAACACATTGCGCGCCTTGCCGAAGTCCCACAGCTTCCAGTCGCCGCTCGCGTCCTGCCGCGACGCGCCGGTGTAGACCTGCGTGAATACCGGCAGCCCGCTGGCCGCGGCCACCGCCAGCGTCGCATCCGTCGAGCCCGTATCGACAATCACGGCCGCGTCGACGACACCGGCCAGCGACGCGAGGCTGCGCGGCAGGTCGCGCTCCTCGTTCTTGACGATCAGCCCGGCGTGGACGACCGGCTTGCGCGCAAGCGGGCGCAGCACGACATCGCGCTGTCCCGCGCCTTCCATCGGCGCGGTCGTCTCGATGTCGAACAGGTCGCCACCCTGTACGCACAACTCGAGCAGGCTGGGTAGCGCGTGGAAATAGGGATGGATCGTGAAATGGCCGGGCGTAAGGTCGCGCTCGAAGCCGGCGACGCCGTGGTCGGGCAGGCGCACGAACACGCGCCCATCGTCGGCGACGAGCCGCCGCAGTTTCGCGAGCGCCGCCAGCGGGTCGTACATGTGCTCGAACACGTGGATCATCGTGATCAACGCGAAGCGCTCGGTCGCGGTCCACTCGCGGATCTGCGCATCGGTGATGGCCTCGAAATCGGCCATCAGCATCGGCACGCCGAGCGCCCGCGAGTAGTCGGGCACGACCTCGATGTTATCCATGCCGAACGCTTCGCAGCCAAGCTCGCGCAGGCAATGCGCGAGGTACGGGTACTTGGAGCCGATGTCGAGTGTGCGCGCAGGTGCGCCGTGCAGCACCGTCGCGAACAGGTGTTCCGCGAGCGCGCGATTCACCGCCTGGTCGTGCGTGGACATGAGATGTCCCGCGAATCCGCCAGAGGAGTCCTTCTCGTGCGCCGCCTCGTACACCTTCGGTGGCAGCGGCGACTGGAACCACGCGTCGCAGTTCGGACACGTCCAGTACGGTGTGCCACCGAAGCGCTGATGCGCGGGCGTCGCGCAGATCGGGCAGTGCGGCATCGCGCGTTGCTACGTCTGCGGCGCGCGGCGCCGCTTTGCGAATGGGACCGTCATGGCATCGTTACCAACCCTCGACCATTCGCGGCCTTACCGACCGGTACGCGGTCCAGGTCATCAGCACGAGCGCTTCCAAAGTGACCAGCGTGCTCATGGTTTCCTCGCGAGAGCGCACCATTATACTTTTCGGTCGGAATCGCCTTTTTTGTCGCGTCCCCGAGTCGAGCGCCTGGGCCCGCGGCTAGGGCGCCAGGCCGATGATCCACCACGCACTGCCGTCCGACTGGATGATCAATCCCGACGGCGTTCCGGCGGACACGCCGCCTGGCTCGGTGAGTTGGCGGAGTGCGACGCCCTCGACGTTCGCCAGCGCGCAATTGTCATTGGTTCCGCCCGCACTCGGATTGATGCGCTTGACTACGTATACGCGACCTCTGTTCGTGGGTCCCGCAGCCGGCGGCGTGATCGTGACCACTGCCACGTTGGCAGCGTTGTTGCACAGCACGGTGTAGTCGTCGTTGGCGAGCGTGTAGTTGGCGGTGATGATGCGTACCGGATACGACACCGATCCGCCGAACTGCGCATTCGCCGTCTGCGCGGCGGCGATGCTCGCGGTGTTGGCCAGCCTCACGTTTGCCGCCGGTCCCGGTCCCACGTTGTCGCCGAATGACAGGGCGAAGTTGCTGGCGCCGCCAAATGTCACGCTAGTGTTCTGGTTCAACGCGCCGCCGAGTTGAACTGTCGGTCCCGCAGTCAACGTGAGGCCGTTGTTCGCGGCCGCGGGGCCAGTTGCGCCAGTCGTACCGGTTGCGCCCGTGGTTCCAGTCGCCCCCGCGACACCTGGCGTACCGACACCTGTGGCTCCCGTCGAACCGGCGGCCCCTCCAGTACCCGTCGCCCCGGTTGCGCCAGTCGCGCCTGAACCCGTCGCTCCCGTCGCACCAGTCGCGCCGGCGATTCCGACGCCCGTCGCGCCCGTCCCGCCCGCAGTACCTGCAGTGCCGGTCGCGCCGGTGTTGCCAACTGCACCCGTTGCACCGGCTGAGCCGACACCGGTAGCTCCCGTTGAACCCGTGATACCGACGCCTGTTGCGCCGGTTCCGCCAGTCGCGCCCGCAGTGCCTGCGGTTCCCGTCGCGCCTGTATTGCCTGCTGTACCCGCGATTCCCGTCGCGCCCGTGCTGCCTGCGATGCCTGCAGTTCCCGTCGCGCCCGTGCTGCCTGCGATGCCTGCGGTTCCGGTTGCGCCTGTGTTGCCTGCTGTACCCGCTGTTCCGGTCGCGCCCGTATTGCCTGCGATGCCAGCTGTTCCCGTCGCACCTGTATTGCCTGCGATGCCAGCTGTTCCCGTCGCACCTGTATTGCCTGCTGTACCCGCAGTTCCCGTCGCGCCTGTATTGCCTGCGGTGCCTGCGGTTCCGGTCGCGCCTGTGTTGCCTGCGGTACCCGCGGTTCCGGTCGCGCCCGTATTTCCTGCGATGCCTGCAGTTCCGGTCGCGCCCGTATTTCCTGCGATGCCTGCAGTTCCGGTCGCGCCTGTATTGCCTGCGGTGCCTGCCGTTCCGGTCGCGCCTGTGTTGCCTGCGATGCCTGCGGTTCCCGTCGCACCCGTATTGCCTGCGATGCCCGCGGTTCCGGTCGCGCCTGTGTTGCCTGAGGTGCCTGCGGTTCCCGTCGCGCCTGTATTGCCTCCAGCGCCTGTGCTTCCGACTGCACCGGTGTTGCCCGCGGCGCCTGTTGTGCCAGCAACGCCGGTCGATCCGATTGCGCCCGTCGTGCCTGCGATGCCGGTTGCGCCGACGGCACCGGTTGTTCCCGCGACGCCGGTGCTACCCACGGCGCCGGTGCTTCCGACCGCGCCGGTGTTGCCCGCCGCGCCAGTCGTGCCTGCGGCACCCGTCGATCCGATTGCGCCCGTCGTACCCGCGACGCCGGTGCTACCCACGGCGCCGGTGCTTCCGACCGCGCCGGTGTTACCCGCCGCGCCAGTCGTGCCTGCGATGCCAGTGGATCCGGTCGTTCCGGCGATACCGGTTGATCCCGTCGTCCCGGCAACGCCGGTGGCGCCCGTAGTTCCGGCAACACCAGTCGAGCCCGTCGTTCCGGCGATACCAGTTGACCCCGTCGTTCCTGCAATACCCGTCGAGCCCGTCGTTCCGGCGATACCGGTTGATCCCGTCGTCCCTGCGGTGCCGGTTGCACCTATTGCGCCAGTGGTACCTGCAGCACCCGTCGACCCGATAGGGCCGGTAGCTCCAATCAACGAAACGGACTGGGCCCACACACCGCCGGTCTTTGGTCCGTAAAGAATGTTGGTGACCGTGTCGAGGTAGAAATCCCCGTCGATGCCGACCCCGCTGCCCGGCGCTCCGACCCCGTTCAGCACGGTGTTCCCATCGAGTCCGGTTGCGCCGGTTGCGCCCGTCGTTCCTGCGATACCGGCAACTCCCGCCGCTCCCGTCGCACCCGTGCTACCGGCGATACCCGCCGCACCGGTTGTTCCCGCGATGCCGGTCGCGCCGACCGCACCGGTCGTCCCTGCGACGCCGGTTGAGCCGACGGCACCGGTACTTCCCGCCGCACCGGTCGCTCCGGCGATACCGGTCGATCCAATCGCGCCGGTCGATCCGATCGCGCCCGTGGTACCTGCGATGCCGGTTGCGCCCACGGCACCGGTTGTTCCTGCTATGCCAGTCGATCCTGTCGTTCCAGGGATCCCCGTCGAGCCAGTTGTTCCGGCGATGCCGTTCGAGCCTGTCGTTCCCCCGACACCCGTTGCGCCAGTCGTTCCGGCAACACCGGTCGTGCCCGCGGTGCCTGTTGCACCTATTGCGCCGGTGGTACCCGCAGCACCGGTCGACCCGATTGCGCCGGTAGCACCAATCAGGGAAACGGATGGACCCCACACACCGCCGGTCTTTGGGCCGTAAAGAATGTTGGTGGCCGTGTCGAGGTAGAAATCTCCGTCGACACCAACTCCGCTGCCCGGTGCTCCGATGCCGTTGAGTACGGTGTTCCCATCGAGTCCGGTCGCGCCGGTGGTGCCTGTCGCACCTGCGATACCCGCAACTCCGGCGGCTCCCGTCGCACCGGTATTCCCGGCGATGCCCGCCGCACCGGTTGTTCCGGCGATGCCGGTCGCGCCTGCCGCACCAGTCGTTCCCGCAATTCCGGTCGATCCAATCGCACCCGTCGTACCTGCGATGCCGGTTGATCCCGTCGTCCCCGCGATGCCGGTGGACCCCGTGGTTCCTGCGACACCCGTCGAGCCAGTTGTTCCGGCGATGCCGGTCGAGCCGGTCGTTCCTCCGACACCCGTTGCGCCAGTCGTTCCTGCGGCACCGGTCGTGCCCGCGGCGCCTGTGGATCCAGTGACCCCCGCGCTGCCGGTCGCGCCTGGTGTACCAACCAGCGACACCGGGGCACCCCAAACACCACCCGACTTCGGGCCGTAGAGGCTGTCCGTAGCGGTGTCGATATAGAAATCGCCGTCGGCGCCGAGCCCATTGGCCGGTGCGCCGATTCCGTTAAGCACCGTGCTTCCATCGGCGCCGGTGGCGCCGGTGAAGCCCACAGCACCCGAGGAACCGGTGGCGCCCGCGGCGCCAGTATTTCCGGCGAGTCCTGGCGCTCCTGCCGAGCCGGTCGCTCCAGTGAATCCAATCGCGCCAGTCGCGCCCGCAACGCCGGTGCTGCCCGCCGATCCCGTTGTTCCGATCGCGCCCGTTGTTCCGGCAACGCCAGTCGCACCCGCGGGACCGGTCGCACCGGTGGCACCGATGGAGCCGGTGAAGCCAGCGCCTGTAACACCGGTTGCGCCCATCGCTCCCGTTGCGCCAATCGCTCCTGTTGCTCCGGTGGCACCCGTTGCGCCGAATCCTCCGGCCGCACATTGGCCGAGCAGTCCGGTCCCGTTTTGGAAGCACACCAGGTTCGGCTGGACCGGTGCGGTCGTGAGAAACGGAATCGTGACTTCGCCGTTGGTGCCGTTGACGAGCAAGCGCAGCAGTGCGCCGGTGCTGTCGTGCACGGCGAAGTTGCCGCCGGCAGGCGTGCGGATGTCGACGTCAGCGGCGCGCAACTGCTGGCCACTGGTCGCCAGGGCAAGTGCCAGTGCTACGGTCAGCGGCCGCCGTGCGAAGCGATTCATGAGTGTGTTCCCCTAGAGCGACGACGGCGTCGCGCAATCGTATCCACTATCGAAGATGACGCGCCGCGGCACATGCCAAGACCCGCCGAGAGCGCGACCAGCGCCGCAAGGACGCCCAGCATCAGCGTCGACAGCGCGGGCACCATCGCCACCCCGCCGTTTTGCGCCGGTCCGAACCAACGGTTCGCGTTGCCGCCACCGCCTTCGTTCTTCTGACCCGCCGCGAGCCACTGACCCGTCGCCCACACGTCGGTGACACCGACATGGGCGATCTGCTGCGTGCCGCTTCCAGTCAGGTTGATGAAGGCAACCTGGCCAGGGATCGAGCTGCGAAACTGGATCGGCTGCGGCGCCGTGCCGGTGATCTCCAGCACGCCGGTGATCGTCTGCGTGCTTCCTACGGCGAACACGTAGTTCTTGCCAATCGACGAAACGAACCGCGCGTTGGCAAACGACGAATTGCCCGAGATCGTGGCGCTGGCGATTGCACACAGATCACGGAATCGGACCGTGCCGCTGCCGGCGACAAATCCGCCATTGCCCAACCAGTTGCCGCCGACCTCGATGACGCCACTGCCGCCATTGAACGCGCCACCAGGCTGGACCATGACGTTGCGCGCGTTCAGGACCTTACCGCTGCCGACCTGCAGTATTCCGGCGACGATAAGGTCGGTGCAGCCGAGATCCAGCGTGCCGCCATTCAGGCTGACGACCGAGTTGGCTGGAACGATGAAATCGGCCGCTGCGGGGACCGACTGCAGCCATAGCAAGGTTGCCGCGACGCGAATTCCGTAACCGCTGAAAATCCGCGCGACTCGCCTCGTTGTTTCGATCCCACTCTCCCCATCCACCTCTGTCCGGAACCCCAGTGGGTATCGCGCAGTTATGTGAGCACCACGTTAGTGACATGCTCATGCGCTGTCAATTGATTAGGTACCGGTCAGGCCCCTTTCGCGATCTATTGACGTATTTTGGGCATATTGCGGTGCGGGGGCGGTGGGTTCAGGCCCCACACTTGAAACCTTCAAATTTCACCGCGAAGAATTTCTCGGCCTGACATAGGAGGTACCCGTCGGCGACGACACCCGCGTAGAGCACCGGGGCCGCGCCGGGTCGATAGAAGATGTATCCCCAATGCGTCACGACATCTTCCCGCCGCACTGGTCTCGTTGCAGGCTGCTCGAAACTTACTTTCGCTGCTGAGGAATAGACCACCGCAATTTCCGGATGCTGCTTCAAAGCGGCAGCCATTCGCGTGGCATTGGCCTCGAAGTCTGCCGCAAACTTGGCGAATTGACTGTCACTGTTGTGCTTTGCGATCTCGCCAGGCGGGTCGTGCAAGATCACAATTGTGGGCGCGGCAAGCGTCAAGTCGTTCGATTGTGCAATTGCGCCTGAGCAACTCAGGAGCGTGAGGATGAATGCAGCGAGATGTAATTTCATGTCGTCCTAACGAACAAGCGCGCGAAGCTCGAGGTCCGCCGGAGACGGGTCCGGCAGACAGACCTGTGAGGGAATCGCGTTTACTTCGGGATGTCGACGTCCCCGATGAGCGGTAGCCGAATCTTTCCGCGAGATGCCGCGCGCGCGAGACCGCCCGCAAGCAACGCACCGGCGATCGGTGCGACCCAGAAGAGCCAAAGCTGCTGGAGCGCCCAGCCCCCCACGAAGATCGCCGGCCCGGTGCTGCGCGCCGGGTTCACGGACGTGTTCGTCACCGGGATGCTGACGAGGTGAATGAGCGTAAGGCACAGGCCGATCGTGAGTCCCGCGAAGTCGCCCGGTGCCCGGCCGTGAGTCGCGCCCAGGATGACAATCAGAAACATGAATGTCATCACCACCTCGCAGACAAGCGCGGAACGGAGGTCGTACTTGCCTGGCGAGTGCTCGCCGTAGCCGTTCGAGGCGAAGCCGGCCTGCAGATCGAAGCCAGCCTTTCCGCTCGCGATCAGATAGAGCACGCCGGCGGCGAGGACCGCACCCACGACCTGCGCGACGACGTAGGGCAGCACCCGCGACGTGGGAAAACGCCCGGCGGCCCAAAGCCCGATCGATACCGCAGGATTGAAGTGACCACCAGACATCGGGCCGAATGCGTAGGCTCCGGTCAGCACTGTGAGACCGAACGCAAGCGAAACGCCGACGAAACCTATTCCCGATTCGGGAAACGATGCGGCTAGTACCGCACTTCCGCAACCGCCAAGAACAAGCCAGAAAGTACCGAGAAGTTCCGCTGCGAGTGGTGCCATGGTTCACTCTCCCTAGGTCGGGACGCAGGATGTGCTCGCGAGGCACGTTGGGCCACGGCGTGTTGTACCTCGCCGCCCCCATTAATAGCACTGCTTTCGCGTGGCGACAAATGGACGATGTTCAAGACGCCTACTGCGATGTAGTCGGCGAGCGGTGTGCTCCCGACGGGGCGTTCGTTTTGACCGCGGTCAGGTCCCAACATGGCCGATGCCGCGCGCCATGAGCGCTGCGCACAAGACGAGCACGACGAGGCCAGCCAACTCCCAATGAATGACGGCCCGAATGGCGCGCAATTTGGCAGGCTCGACAACTGGAACTGCGCCTTGCCTGAGCGACGGGCGCCAGGAGAGAAATTGTCGCGTGGGATAGATCGACAGCAGCCCGATGATCGCGAACAGCGACAGTTTTGCAATGAAGGGAACGCTATGAAAGTAGTACGCGGCGCCCTTCTCGAAGAAGAATACGCGTAGGAAGCCAACTCCGAGGATCACGCCTGCGGCCGCACCGATTGCCGCGTCCGTCAACAGAATGGTTCGCGCATTTCTGACCGTCAGCTCGCTTCTGATCAGGACGAATTCAATCGCCAGCGCAGCCACCAGGGCGAATGCCGCGACATGGTGCAGGAATGCAAAGACGGCGGACATAGGCCGTAGGATCTAAGTCTCAAGCCAACCGGCGGGCCGCGCCGATGCTGACCAACGAGCGGTCGCGCGATGGCCCGTCCGGTCGAGCAGACGTGGTCATCGACCGGCCAGGCTCGCCACCCATCCCCTCGTGGCGTGACATGTTTCCATGGTCCGTTTGTAGCCGTCGCGTCCGCTGGTGCGGGCCACATAGGCAAGCTCTGCCTCACCGAGAGGGAATCCCACGTTTCTTTGCGCCAACTGCAGAGCGTAAGTTACCGAAATGTCGGCTGCCGTGAATCCATCGCCCGCAAGATAGGGCGAGCGCGCGAGCTGTCGCGTCACCAACCCCAGTCGGGTCTCGAACACGTCCAGCGCCTGGCGAGCACTCCAGTTATTCCGTTCGGCTTCGGGCGCCAGATTGCGGGCGCCGCTGACGAAGTAGATGGACGCCGCGAGACCGGCTTCGCCCAAGTGCAGGAACTGTTGGTACGCGGGGAACGACGGATCGTGCGGGTCGGGCGCAAGCGGCGTCGGTCCGTAACGAGCCATGAGGTATTCCATGATCGCAATCGACTCGACCATCGTGACGTCGCCATCCTGGATTGCCGGAATGAACCCGGCGGGGTTGATCGCAAGGAACTCCGGGTCGTTCTCGACGCCGGCCAGCAGGTCCACGTCCCTCAACCGGTAGGCGAGTCCCATTTCCTCGAGCAGCCAGACGACCCGGAACCCTCTCCCTTCGCCGAAAACGGTGATCATGTCCGCGATGTCCTTGTGCGCAATGCCGTCATTTCTTGCCGGTGTTGACCGCCAGCTGAGCGTCGAAGGCTCGCTTGTAGGCAGGTCGCGCTTCGCCGCGGGCGAGATACGCGGCCAGGTTTGGAAATTCGTCCAGAATGCCCGAGGATTTCGACCTGAGCAGCACCGACACCATCAAAAGATCGCCCGCGCTGAACGCACCGTCGAGCCAGTCGGCATCGCCCAAGCGAACGGAGAGTTGGCTTAGCCTGCTGCGAACGCGAGCTTCCACCAGAGGCAGGCGCTGCGCATGCCAGGGCTTGTCGCTTTCAAAAAACCTCGCGATTCCAAGTTCAAGGATCGGAGGTTCCACCGTGTTGAGCGCGGCAAACATCCACGTGATCGCGCGCGCCCGAGCATTGGCATCGTCCGGCAGCAAGCCGGCATGGCGCTCGGCGATGTGAAACACGATCGCCCCTGTCTCGAACAGCGCGAGATCGCCTTCCTCATAGGTCGGAATTTGTCCGAAAGGATGAAGCGCGAGATGCGCGCGTTCCTTCATCCCCCGAAACGAGACAAGGCGAACCTTGTAGGGTTGGCCCACTTCCTCGAGCGCCCAGCGAACGCGCGTATCACGCGCCAATCCCTTGCCGCCATCGGGTGAGCGTTCGAAGGCGGTAATGGTGATGGTCATCGAGTTGCTCCTCGAGGCACTAGGCGCGAGCGAGTGCGATGGCATCTTCTGGACAGGCCTCGACGCACAGCCCACAAGCTTCGCAGGCTCCTGCATTGACCAGAATCGCCTGCTGCCATCGGTGAGCAAATCCTTTGATCATTCCTTTGACGCTTAGATTCGATCGCATTTCCTTGGGCAGGGATCCAACCTTAAACACTCCTACCGGACAGACTCTCACGCACTCTGCTTTGCCTTCACATCGGTTGCGGTCAATTACCGGAACAAAAGTGCCCGCTTCCTGCTTGCATTCGGGAGGATTTGCCAAGAGACGGGCTCGCTCAGCGCTCGGCGGCGAAAATGTGCGCCTGGATCTTGCCGTCGACGGGGCCGGGGCCGAACTGATGCGCGATTGCCGCGGCGGCATGGTCGGTTGCTTCACTGAGTCGTGACTTGTCGCGCGCCTCGATTTCGTTGCGCAATGGCGTCCCCTGGCAGTACGCAACCGCGGGTATGCGCGGAGTAGCTGCCGTACTCCGCACCGCAACTGTATGGACGCCTGGTGGCGACGCGAAGCCACCGTCCTTGAGATCCCGCTCGACAATGGCGCGGTCGTGGTAGCCATGTGGCGTGCGGGCCAGGAAACGCGGGGGATCGTCGGGAAAAACAGCTTCGAGGGCCGTCGTCACGGTGTGGGCGAATTCATTCTCCTCAATGCGATCCCACGCACTGAACAGGAACACGCCTCCCGGCCTCAGAACTCGGCGCGCCTCCGAGAACGCCTTTGACTTGCTGGGAAAAAACATCACCCCGAACCCGCATACCACCGCGTCGAACTCTCCGTCGTCGAATGGCAGTTGCATGGCGTCGGCCTCACGCCACTCGACCGGACGGCTCGTGCCGACCTCCGCAGCCGTGTCCAGCATTGGCTGATTCAGGTCCGTTGCAACAATCGAAACATCTTTCGGCAGCACGGACGCGAGACGGCGGGTTACGACGCCAGTGCCGGCGGCGATTTCGAGCACGCGCGAGAGATGGCGTGACACCAAGCGGTTTGCGAGGTCTTCGGCGTACGGCTGAAAGATCAGCGGGACCAGATACTCCTCATAGAGTCTCGGAACCGAGCCGGCAAAGACCTTGTCGGATTTCACGCCCAGTGCTCGATGTCTGGAGGCAAGCCCACCCAGGAATGCATTCGCTCCCCGTACACGGAGAACGTGGGGGCGGGAAAGCCGGGGTCGGCAAACGCGCCAACCGGGACAGCGACGTGCTCCGGGTTGTCGCCCAGTTGCCAGTGCACGATGGCACCGCAGTGCGGGCAGAAATGAAAAGTGGCCTTGCTTCCCCCGTCGCCGGTGCGGACGTAAGTCGATGACAATCCCGCGATCTGCACGGCGTCTCGACGAAAGCGCGCTTGCACACCAAACACACTGCCGGTCCTGCGCTGACAGGCCAGGCAGTGACAGACAGCCACGCGCAGCGGTTCTTCGGTCGTCGTGAGACTGAGCTGACCGCAACTACATGAGGCGACACGATTGGTCATTATCAAAGCGCCAGGAGATACGGCTTCTGTTGCCTAAAGTTTGCCATGAGGGGCGGTCAGATTGGGAGCAAAGAATTTCCAGTGCCCCTCGGAGACGACTTCGACGGTGCCGTCGACCACCTTTATGGCGGTTTCGTCGTCGATCGCGTACGCCGGATTTGGGATGCCGGCCGCCCATCGTTCTGCGTCGGCCATGGTGTTTTCCGGCAGCATCTCGTGATCCAGGTGCGGAAAGATCGAGAAGTCGACGACGCCCAGCGTGCTGTCGTTCAAGCTGGGCGCCTTCCACCCGACGAATTCATGTCCTATACGCGGGCTCATCACCATGCTCCCGGCGCTCAGCCCTACCCAGACCTTCTCTCGCAGCGACGGCAGGAGATCCGCGAGCCCGGACTGCCTCATCCAGTGACACAGGTACAGGGCGTCGCCCCCATTCACCAGCAGGACGTCTGCCTCCTGGACCCACGGCCCCCAGCGTTTTTTGTCGATGCTCGGTAGCGCGGTGAGCTCGAGAACTCCCAAGGACTTCCACCCAAGCTCACACATGGGCGTCGAGGCCTTACCGGTGATGAAGCGCCACGCCCCGCCAGGACTGCCCTGGGGGTGACCATATCCCGCGGTGGGAATACACAGTGCACTGGAGTCGGCGATTGGTTTGCCCAGGAGGCCAACCAGCGCGTTGTGGATGCTCGTGTTCTTGATGCCTGCGGAAGTGAGAAGCAACTTCATCTGCATTGCCTCGCCAGTATTGAGAATCGAGCTAAGCCAAATCGGGCTTCACGTACCTGCGGTCAACAGGTTTGCGTCGCGCAATATGACCCAGTTGCCTTTGGGCTCCTTACGCAGGATCGACAGCGTGCTGCCTTCACGAACCATCGCGCTGCCACCAGCGAGGGGAAAAACCTGGACCTTGAGCTTGGTCCAACTATAGGCGAGACTGCCCGCGACCTCGATCTCCTGGATTTCCGCGGATGATTCGATGCGATGCTGCTTCAGGAGCCCGCCGAGCGACTGTTCAAACGCTCCGCGGCCTCGCATGGGTTCCTTGCCGGGAACAAGGAACACGACATCCGCTGCCATGAGCCCGAGGACGGTGTCGACGTCACCCTTTGCGGTTGCGCTATGCCAAAGCGCGACGAGATCACGGATTGCTGCTTCATCGGTGCTCAAGCGAGATCCTTTGATGTCCAACCATGACTGGGGAACCTACACGACGGGAACGTCAATTATCACGGACGGATGCGGCTCACGGCGCTGTAAAGGATCCTTTCGGCGCCTGGTGAGGAATGGACCAACCGAAGTAGACTTCGGCTTCTACAATCTGCGCACCCCGCACCGTGAGGATTTCTGTATTGCGAAAGCGTGCTCCATCGACATTGCAGCCTTCGTAAGTCACGAACACCAAAGTTCCATCGGCGACTAGATGGATGTAGTCGAAGGAACTGATTCGTTCGCTATTGGGCCAGCAGCGTCGGAAGTATGTGCCACGGTCGAGCCGATTATCAAGCGGGCTCGTGAAGTGAAAGTCATCTGCAATCAATGCCTCGATGGCGGCGCGGTCCTTGCGAACGTAGGCTTCGTAACTTGCGCGAGCAACAGTGATTGGATCGTTCTTCATGGGGTTCGATCTCCGACCGGTCGAAGGATGAATTCGTGCCGGCGTGTACGGTTGACCGAAGTTTAGGTGTCGCGCTCATTCGGTCTCTCGTCGCTCGATTCCGGAGAGGGACTCCGTCCAACTCAAGGCAGAGCGACACCATTTTTGTTTTCTTGGGACGAGCAATGCTTTTTCCGCAATGCAGCCCACGCGCAGACCATACGTCTTAGGGCTGTCTGCATCACAGGTGTAGAGCGGGGAACCGCAGTTCGAGCAGAAAGCTTGTGCTCGTCTTGAACCGCTGTCTCCGAGTTTGACGTACACCGCCGGCTTTCCGGAAGCGAGCCGGAACGACCCTTCGACGGCGGGCACGGACACCCGATACGCGGATCCAGTTAGGTTCTGACAATCCGAACAGTGACAAATTGCTGTCCGTTCCGGATCAACGAGCGCTTCGTATGTCACGCTGCCGCAGTGGCAGCTTCCGTGAACTTCCATCGGTGCCTCACTTTGCACTTGAGAAGCCTATTCGGGATAGCTGAGCTACGTCCCCTAGGACAAAATGTGCGCGCGAATCGACGACGGAGGTGCCCCTGCTGTCGCGAATCCGGGGGTGGTGGACCACATCCTGCGTGAATCGGCTATTTTCCTGCCGGTGTGACCACTACAGACTCGGCAGACCTGGTGGCTTCTCCGTGAAACACCGCCTCGATGTTGTTCCCGTCTGGATCCAGGACGAAAGCACCGTAGTATCCGGGGTGGTAGGAGCGCTCACCGGGCGCACCGTTGTCGCGACCGCCTGCACCTAGAGCTGCTCGGTGAAAGGCCGCGACTGTTTCACGATCCCGCGCCTGAAATGCCAGATGAACGCGAGACACCGGGCCGTCCGCCTTGTCTACGAACAACTCATCTATGTGGAAGTAGCCATCGCCCTCAACAAGACCACCCAGGCGCCCGAGGGACGCAATGACGGCGCCGTAGAAGCGCTTGGCAGCCTCCAGGTCCGAGACACGCAGGTGAACGTGATCGATGAGTCGTCCAAGGTGGAATTCCATGCGATTCGCCTATGAGGTCTAACGGCCATGGCTAAAGCGTAGCGCGAGCGTTGCCGTGCGTCTACCGCCTGAACGGTTGATCGCTCTACCCTCTCAAAGGGAGATGCTAGGCATCGCGTGCCGCGACACAATCAATTTCGATGGCGAATGGACCGGGCCATGCCACCACACACACGAAAATGCGCGCCGGTGGGTTCTTGGGGAAGTACCTGGCGTATACCGTATTGACCGCCGCGAAATCAGGCCGAAGAGTCTGTGTCGTTTCATTCTGCGATCGGGCGTAACGACTCAGGCTAAGCGGAGGTCCGACATCGGGGCCAATGGATTGCGGAGACACGGGCAAGCGTCACGCCTCACTTCCAGAATGGCAGGAGCGCGGGTACCCGCCGACAGTAGGCCTCGTATTGCTGCCCAAAGCGCTCAGCCATCCAACGCTCTTCCAGTCGAAGTTTGCGCCACAATGCCCACCAAGCGATCAGAACGGCGAAAACACTGCGCCACTCTCCGCGCGCCATCGCCGAGCCGAAAATGGCAACGAGCAATCCCGTGTAGATGGGGTGACGAACGATGGCGTAGGGACCGTTAGTGATCAGTTCATGATCTCGCTTGATGGTGACGATGCCGCTCCAGTTGCCCCCGAGTTGCACCCGCGCCCAGACCGTGAACAGGATTCCCGCGGCGGTAATGAACGCGGCGATCCAAAACTCCCATGGCGCCCAAGGGAGCAGCCTCTCGTTGAGAATTGAGCCCGGGACGTGTTGCGCCCAAAGGAGCCAGAAGGCCAGCAGTAGTGGCAGCATATGCAGAAGCCGCGAGCCCAGCGGCTCTCGACGCTCAGGTGGCTTGGCGCCACGAGAAGCCAGCCACCAATATGCCGCCCACGACAACCACATAGCGGGGAAGAGGAATCGGTAGGCGAGAGACATCGGCCCTCCTGGTGCGGCCTAGCCTTCGAGGTAGCCGGTCACACGGCGCAGGCGAAATCCGCCGGGTGGGTTCCGAGTTGAACGCAACGTTGGGTCTCGGCCAGGTTAGGCTTGGTAACGCGTTAAAGCGCCAGTTTCAGTGAACCACCAACGGGAACGGCTTCCCAGCGGCGAGTGAGTTCGGCGATAGCCGCTCGGACGCCTTCAATTGAGGCGGCATCAATCGGCAGAGGATGGCACTCTCGCGCATCGCAGGTCACGAGGTACATTTCCATGATATCGGAGGCGTTGCTATTTCCACCAGACCACTCGTCTCCCTGAAACACTTCGACTAGTCGTTCCACGGAATCACTCAGCGCCTCGGGCTTCATTCCAAACCCTGCGGCCTCCCCTTCCTTTACACGGCCCAAGAAGCCCTGCACCTTGAGCGTGTGCTCCACGGCATAGTGGACCATGTCGTGAGGAATAATCCCTTGCTTTGGGCATTCGACTCGTTGGGGAGAAATTCCTGGATGCATGACCTCCATGAGGTCGACCTTGCCGGATCCTTTGGTGAAGATGATCTCCATCGGGTTATGTCGGACTCGGCTTCTGCGATGCCTGCTATTGCGGAACGATGCCGTCGCGACCGACGTTGATGCGGTTCGCCTCGAGCGTGCCGTCCGGCTTCTTGGTCGCCGCCGGCACGCTGAACTTCACCCCCGACTTGAGGTCGCCCTTGCCGCCTATTTCGTAGCGAACGATCGGGACGTTGGGCGGAATGACAATCTTCTTCTCGCCATCGGTGTATCTGACCACAATGGTCGAGCCATCGACGCCAGCGACCGTAGAGCCGGAGGTGGAACCATTGGTCATGGTGCTTTCCGGTACGGGCGAATAGGGCCGGTGACCCTCGCCAGTGCCGCGCATCTGCTCCGGGAAAATGTGCACCTCCAAGGCCTTCTGAGTGCCATCCGGCTGGGGCATGGCCGCACTACCAAGATAGGTGCCTTCCTTGATGTCTGCCATGGACGCCTTCACCACGGCGACGATCATTGCGTTCTCCGTGAGCGTCAGCTTGAGCTCAGCGCCTTCGCTGGATCGGACCATCAGTACGCTGCCGTCAACTTTCTCGATTGTTCCGCGTATGCGCACAGATTGCGCCGCGGCCGCCGTACACCATGCGGCGAGAATCGCGCCAACGAGCATCATTGGGATCGCTTTCGACATTTGGTTCCTCAATCGCATTGCTCACCGGAGGAAGTGGCTATTTGCACCATTGCTTCTCGCAAGGGATGCCGTCGTGGTTTCCATCCATCTTAGTACCGGGACAATTCTGAAGGAAGTAGGTTGCTTCGGCACAGGACGTCATCTGGGAACAGTAAATGCGGCCGTCACATTTGTATGTTGCTGCCGAGGCGCCAGTGCTCGGTGTAGGCGTCGGCCTGGTCAGTGGCGGTGGGAAGTCGGGCGCTCCAGCCACATCGGCGCGTCGCTGATACTGGGAATAGCCATACCAACCGAGAGCAACCAGGACAAGAAGAGCGATTACATTTCTCATCGCGCTGATACCTTTGTTGTGCCCGAAAGAACCAGGCTAACCTGCAGCCCGCGAGATACCAGTCAATTTTCGACGGCGTAGCGGGCCAGGACCAAGCTAGAGCCGTCAAAGGTGCGAGTGTCCAGCAGGCGGAGCGAGTCAGGCGGCCGGGATTCGAAAGCGCGCACGCCCTCGCCAACCACGCCGGCGCCGATCATGAAATGCAACTCGTCCACCAAGCCGTTGGCAAGCAGATCGTTCCAAAGAATGTGACTGCCGAATATCAGGATCTCGGGCCCCGGCATCCCTTTGAGCGCTGCGATCTCCGCGTGCGCGTCCGCGCGCCGTACGACGCGGGTCTTGCCCCAGCCCTCGACCGCGTCGGGCTTGAGACTGTTAGAGACAACGATCTTTTCCGCGGCCGTGTTGAGGCGCGATATCTCGCGTTCTACAGCTGGGTGACTCACGTCGTCGGCGATTGCGGGCCAGTAGGACCGGAATACCTCGTACGATTTACGTCCCAGAAGCAGGGTATCAGCTGCTCGGAGTCGTTCCGCGTTGTAGTCCGAGAAGCCGTTGTCGAACGGCATCACCATGACGTTCCCGCCCGGGCCGGAAAAGAAGCCGTCCAGCGAGACGATGTTGCAGACAATAAGTTTGCGCATCGAAGGTGGGCTAGGTGCGTGTAAAAGTCACTTGCGCGCCCTCAACACCTGCGCACGCTGCTCGGGCGTCAAATTGTAGAACATCCGGCAGACCGCCTTGGCACCGGGTCGTCAACGCCGTAGGGCCATGCACATGCGTCGATTGTCGTTCACGCCCACCACGGGAAAAGCGCCACAAACCAGCCCATAGCGGTACCAAAGGAACGATAGCCCGACGCGATCGGGTTTGGCTCGCCTCTCGCTCGGCAGATCTCTACTGCAGACGCAACAGCCGGAAAGCCGCAATGCGAGCAGGTCGAAATGCCTGGCGCGTTAACAAGCTCACACTTGTGGCAACGCCAGCGGTACGCAGGGGGCTTCATTCGGGCCGATGCTCAACTCAAGTACATGTGTACCGACAGAACCAACAACGCGACCGCAATCGCCAATGCGAAAATCCATGCTTTGGGCACGCGCGGTTCGAGAACGCATTCCCCTGGGCGCTTGGGATTGAAGCGGACATCGACTGCGCTCCCAACGGCATACCGTTGCACAGCCTTTGCCGCAAAATCAGCCACTCCTCTGTTCATCCCGGGACTTTGGGCAATTCGGTCGCCACGAAAATGTTTCCCATCGACTTCGTACTCATAGACCACGACGGGGCGATACAGGGTCATCCGCCCGCGAGGGCCTCCAAAACTGCTGGATCCGGCATCAGCCCTATATTCCTCGACCTTGGATAACAGCACCCGCCCCTTCGCCGCTGGCCACCGTTTCATGGCCGCGGCCTCGCGTAGTGAGATGACAATGAGCGCCAGCATCGCCAATCCGAATCCACCGCATACAAGCGCAAGCAGAGTGTTGTCGGATAGATTCATGGCGCGAGACCGAGAAGCCCACCGCCCTTGGATATGGTTGCCATAACCAGGTTAGCCCGCATCGCCTTTTCCGATATTTGTCAGGACGTCCGGGCCCCACATTGCAGCAAATTCTTGTCGCTTGGCGGCAAGTTCGGGGTCGGCGGCGGCCAGGGCGTCGACCTCGCTCGCCAACGCCACCATGACGTTGAAATAGAGCAACCAGACATCGAACGACACAGATTTAAGCTTTGGCACCTTTGTGAGAAGGCGACGGGCGTACGACATACGTAGATTGGCAATAAGTCTCTCTTCCTCGGGCGTTGCGTCCTCCGCGGTCTCCAGAAGCAGCAGCGCTTCTTCAATGTGATGAGTCTCCTGCTCAGGATCAGACTCGCGTTCGGCTCTTTCAAGGAGCGCACGCGCTTCGGATATATCGGCTGACGCGGACATTTCGAAGGTGGCCTAGGGGAATCGTGTCGCGGAGTAGCCGCTGGCGCGTTGGCAATCGCGACAGTGACAGTTGACCATTCGAAGCGGAGGTTCAGTGCACTCGTAGCGGACTGCACCGCAGGCGCATCCACCCAGGAAGGGTACCGTGATGGTGGTCATGGGCCGATGCCTAACGTACCAGCTACGCTACGCGCCGCGATGACGTACGCAAAGTTCATGACGTGAACGACCGGTCAGATTTCGCCCGGGTTGGCCGCGCCGACAGCCGGTGAGCGACGAGTTAGTCCGCAGTGCTTCATTGCGCATTTTCCCAATCGGCAATTGGTCCGGATACCACTCGAAAGAGAGGATGCGCTGCGGGAAATGAAACTTCAAGATGTTGGCGATAAACGGATGGGCTACGCAGCTTCAATTTTCCGAGAAGCCAGCGCCATTCGTATTGCAACTGGCCATCGGTAACGAGGATGCGCTGCCTGGTCCGAACGGGCCCGAGCTTGGAGCGATCAAACGCATAATCGCGTGAAAGTGCCTCTGCATAGACAAGAGCGAGGTAGCGGTTGATGGCACTACGCGGCGCGGCACTGGCGCGAAAACGCGTAAGTTGTGGATGTCGGCGATAACCCTTCGTCTCCCCACGGAGTACAGCCCGAGCGAGCAGCGCTTCGCGCCAAAGCGCGACCAATCCCTGCGCGTCGAGATACCTGGGATGAAGGGTCCACAGTCGCATCGTGAGCCAGCTTCAGCCTAAGGAGACCAGCTGTCCGTAGGAGCCTTGCGACCGCGAGCACGGCTCACTCCAATGACGATACAGATGAGGGCGGGCCAGAACGTAATGAAGGCTAGCAAGCCCGGGCCGATTGGATTGGGGTTCGGATCGGGCCACAACCCAAGTGCAGCGGCTAGGACAATGAACAGGAGCGGGCCGGTGCCAACGATGAGCAAGCCGAGGCCGATCTTGACCAGACGGGATTGAAGGCAGGCGCGCATGCGGCCGGTTCGGTCTGGAATGAAAGCGCCCTAGCGTTTGAGCTGGGTCGGCTCGAGCGAAAGGTTGGGCATCACCGTGATCACTGCCGAGCTAGAACCACGTGAGTGGCAAGCGGCGAGCGTTCGTGTCTGGTGCAGGCATAGCCCAAGGCGGGAAGGTCTATTCCTTCAAAGAGCCTTTCACCAGCGCCAAGCAGGACCGGCGAAATGGCGATGTGCATCTCGTCGATCAGGCGTTGACGAAGATACTGTTGAATGACGTTTACGCCGCCACCGAGACGAACATCCTTGCCTCTCGCCGCTTCGCGGGCTTGCGCCAGGGCGGCGGCGATGCCTTCCGTAACGAAGTGGAACGTCGTTCCTCCTTCCATGACCAGCGGCGCGCGGGCGTAGTGGGTCAGCACGAACACTGGAACGTGATAGACGGGATTTTCGCCCCACCAACCCCGCCAGCTCTCATCTGGCCAAGGTCCGCGAACCGGTCCGAACATGTTCCTGCCGAGAATCCAAGCCCCGATGTTCTGAAAGCCTCGAGCGGCAAAATCATCATCAAGGCCCGTTCCTCCACTATCGCTACCGAACAAGTGCTTCTGAAACGTTCGTGTAGAGAGGGCCCAACCATGAAGCGAGGTGCCGCCCACGCCGAGTGGGTTGTTGACGTCCTGGTCCGGGCCAGCGCCGAAGCCGTCGAGTGAGATCGTGAAACTTTCTACACGAAGCTTGGACATGGTGTTGGTCGAGCGTGCGAGTGGCTACGGAGTGGCCTGTGACGCCTACCGATCAGTAGGTGCGATTGGTTACGCGCATAGGCGCATGCTCGAACGCTACCCGAAAGCGAGAACCAAGGAAACTATGGCATCGACCGCGAACACCTTTCGCTCGAGGGGCGCCAAGTGCGCCAAGAGATGCCTCGACATTTTACTAGGGTGCGGCCGAGGTGCTGGAGTCAGCACAGCAGCCACGCGCCTGTTGGATGGGAGGGCATTTCACCGAGCCGTACGAACAGAAGACGCAGCAATCGCCTGCTTTCGGCCAAAGCAACACGTGACAACCGGTGCATTCGTAGAAATAGAGGCATGCGTCAGTAGGCATGGTTTCGGTCGCTACGAAGCCACAGTGCGGACAAGTGAGCGAGGACTGGAGGATTGGCGGGGGATGCATTGCTCGGCGCCTAGCGGAACGAGCTAACCGGCAGCCTGCCCGACGGCGGACTACCCATGCGGGACGTCCGTGTCGAGCGACGAGTTAGACGGTCCTCGCTCAATCACTTCGTTGGACCTCGTCGCCAACGCGAATCCGCCCTCCACGATCGGAAGTCATCAGTATCGCAAACGTGGGCCTTTCCGCAGGGAATACTTGAAGCAGCGTTTGCATGACGGGGAGATCTCGTTTCCCGGTTGTCGGATTCGCGTGTGTAGCAAGGCATCGGGTCACCGGATTGACGACCTTGAACTCAGTGTCACCGATGCGCAGGTTGCGATTCATCCAACTCTGCTCCTCCCACGTGCCTAGACCATCAACCGCAACATTCGAGCGAAAGCGCATTTCAGTCACCTCGGGCGCTTCGGCAACGGCGGTGGCGAACGCCGCAAGGCTTTGGCGTCCATGCAAGGTCGTGTACCCCGGCTCTCGATCCTGGTAACGAGGCGTGATCCCATCTCCGACTACTCGTAAGGGAGCCCGCTCCGTGTTTGATGAAATTGGATTCACCTCGAGGCCGAGAATGTATTGTTCGATAGTCGAGGCAAAGCGCTTCCGTCCGACAGCATCCAATACATCGTCAAACAAAACCTCATCTGCCAGCCGGATGCGCAGTCGAAAAGTCTCGTGATTGAATTTGAGCTGAAGGGCGGCCAATCCTGGCGTGTTGATGAGAGCCACAAACCCGAGCTTTGTGCCCCAACCATCGTCGACAGGGGGCGAGCCGCTGAACCGCAGGCCAAGAACCCGGTCGCCGGCGATTCGCCCTCCGGGAAGGACCTCCAAGCTATTGCATTCTTCGCGGGTGAAGCCCTTGACTGGATACCGGAACAATGCAGCGACGCGCACGGGAGACGCCTAACGAGACGAGCTAACCGGCGGACCGCTGCCGGGCGCAGCCGGCATGCGGAACGTCAGCGTTGAGCGACGGGTTGGGCCTCACAGCCACCGACGAACCTTGGACAGGTAGGTGGCGTACTCGGCGCCGAATAGCGCGGTTAGCGCACGTTCCTCGGGCGCGATTTGAAAGCGTCCGATGTAGATAAAGTATGCCGCTGGCCCGAGCAAAGCCCAAGCCGATGACAGAAAGATCGCCCAGGCAATGAGAAGGAACAACAATCCAACGTACATGGGGTTGCGGGTGACTGCGTAGATGCCAGAGCTCACCAAGGAGGAGGTCAATTGTGGCTTCGTCGGATTTAGTGTCGTATTTGCGCGCCGAAACGAAATG
>Ga0207701_10001450_pt1 | contig 24846 bp, 22 predicted proteins | sample KBSSwiSSwithPhiX_FD_184294 | JGI IMG/M metagenome (GOLD analysis project Ga0207701, IMG submission 184294) | Switchgrass rhizosphere bulk soil microbial communities from Kellogg Biological Station, Michigan, USA, with PhiX - S5 (SPAdes) (version 2) | ecosystem: Environmental > Terrestrial >... | reverse complement strand
ATTGTTGTATTTGGGGAAATGCCTTCACGCTCATTCTACGGTTTTTTCGACATGAAGTTGCCGAAAACATGTTCGCGGAGGAAAGAACACTCGATGCCTTTGCACATGTCTAACCAATCGATGAAGCCAACGGCCCTCCTGGCACAACTACGAAGTCAGACCGCGCAAAGATCATCGCGGCTTTGATCTGATCTCGGATGCCCTGCCGTTCGGCGGATTGTGGTATTTGAAAATCAGCGATGCAATCGACTACGCCAAACACCGTAGCCGCTCACACGATGCGGTGATCCATGTTTTCGATGAAGCTGGCAAAGAGATCGAAATACACAGGCACAAAGGCGATTTTAAAGAGTGGTAGCAGCGGCTTCTTTTAGCCTTGTTGCCGGCGGGCTTTCCTGCGCAGTCTCAACATTATGAAAATTCTTCGATCTGAATTCCGTCGCCCGTTCTTAGCGTTAACAGCCATCAGCGTCTGCGTCGCTTCAGTCGCGACAATGTTCTTCGTTCGCAAAGCGAGCGCACAGCAATCATCTTTAGCCGGATTTAGGGTTGCTGAAATTCGCTCCGATGAAAGTATGGGCGGGAAGAAGCCGACGCCAACAATTCCTTCCACATGGCGATTCATCGGCGTTAGCAATGGCGAAAAGGGCAATTCCAATAATCTGTGGTTTCAGGACAAGGATGGCAGCATTTATCGCGTTCAGGGATTTACCACCGAAACTGAGTTCATTCTGCTAGAGAACATTCAAAAATTAAACGCAGGCAAATAGGGGTTCCCCTGAATCGCCGCTTCCAGTTCCAGAAACGCCGTCAGCTTTTTCATCGGCACGCACAACGAATCCCTTTCCGTTATCGCAATGCGCGTCAGCAACGAAGATCGGGGCGGCTTGGTGGGACGCTATAAACCGGGACTCTTCCTGAAATATGTATGCAACGTGACACCTACATTCGAGGCAATAATAACAAGAAGAAGATCAAGGAGCCCGATTTTCCAGCCGAAGCGCCAGAAAGCAACGCCGACGAGTGCGAAACATATAATACTCAACAATCCATGTACGACCTGTCCGGCGACTCCGCGAAAGAACTGATTTTTGTTGAAAAAGACGAATCCGATGATCGCTGCAATAATAATCGGGCTACTGATGAGCAATACCCTGGGAACCGCCGCCGATGCTAAGAGCATGTGGTTTTTTCCTTTGATCGCTTTTCTGATAAAGTTGCCGGGCTCAGGATTGCGGAAATCTCCCGACAAATTGGAGAAATCCTGAGTGGAGTCCGGTATCAGAACGGCAAGACTAGGGATGCGCGGCTGTTCTGTCTATTATACCTTAGTATAAGGTTCAGATGAACCATGAGCTCCGCAGGTTACCGCCCGACAGGTTGCCACGCTGCGAGTGGTGCTTTGATTTTTTACGGACTGTCCGGCGCGAATCGCCGCTTCCAGTTCCATAAACGCCATCAGCGTTTCATCCGAACGTGCGATGAAACGCTTTCATCATCGCGGTGTGCATCAACAATCCAAAGCGTTCGTCCTTCGGAATCGATGGCTGAGACCCAGCCCAAACTCCATCCGGCTTTGCTGAGCTTGTCCGCATAATTTCCCAGTACCGTTTCACGGCTGCTTTTCCTCGCAGAGTTTTGGAAAGCGGGATCGCCGCGCAAGGGGTCCCATTTCGGATCGACCCTTAGAAGTGCTGGCGAGCCACCCTGGCACCCCGTATCTTGGCCCCGTACATTAGTATCGGCGCATGAATATACGAGTCTGCTGTGTCGCGGTGATTTCTGCGGCCATCTTGCCGATCAGGCTTTACGCAGAAGCGCCATTCAACTTCGAGGCGACGCCAGGCAAGCTGCCGAAAGTTGTAGTCCCACTAAGTTACGACATCCAACTCAAACCAAACATCGAGAAGCTTGCGTTTACCGGCTCCGAGACGGTCGTTCTGGACGTCCGTAAAGCGGCGAAGGCGATCACGCTTAACGTGAATACAGTGACGATTGCGTCGGCGAAGTTGCTCGGAGCGCATGGGAAGATCGAGCAAGATGCGCGCGTCACTATCGATCCCAAAGAGGAGACTGCGACATTAGCCTTCGATACAGAGCTTCCCCCCGGCCGGCATCAGATTTCACTGGAGTTCGCGGGCAAGATTAACGAAGCGCCAACGGGGCTTCACTACGCACGTTATCAGGAAGAAGGCTCCAGCGTAAAGAAGATTATGCTCGGCACCGACATGGAACCGAGTGATGCGCGCCGAATGTTTCCGTGTTGGGATGAGCCATCCTTCCGCGCCAAATTTCGATTAACGGCTACCGTGCCAGCAAATTTCACCGCAGTCTCAAACATGCCCGTCGAGAGCGAGAAAAAAACAAGTGGTGGAAAGGAAGTGCGATTCGCGGAGACGCCGCCCATGTCGAGTTATCTGATTGTCTTGTGCGCGGGTGAGCTTGATGCAATTTACCGCGAGGCGGACGGCGTGAAAATCGGCGTCGTGACTACGAAGGGCAAAGCGGAGACGGGCCGTTACGCGCTGGAAAGCGCAGAGAAGATCCTAAAATATTACAATGAGTATTTCGGAGAGAAATATCCCCTTCCAAAGCTGGACCTGATTGCCGTCCTTAGCGGGAATTTCGGAGCCATGGAGAATTGGGGTGGCATCACGTTTCAGGAGAGCAACCTCCTGTTTGATCCCGCGAAGTCATCTCAATTGACCAAGCAAAATATCTTCGGTGGGATCGCTCACGAAATCGCGCACATGTGGTTCGGCGATCTGGTAACGATGGCATGGTGGGATAACCTTTGGCTGAACGAGGGATTTGCATCCTGGATGGCAACAAAATGTTCGGACCATTTTAACCCGCAATGGCACATCTGGCTTCGGTCAAACGCCGACAAGCAGCTTGCCATGATGACCGATGCGCTCGCAGCTACACACCCGATCCAGCAGCCAGTGAAGACGGAAAGTGAAGCACAGAGCGCTTTTGACGAGATCACTTATCAAAAGGGGCAATCGTTCCTCCGCATGCTCGAAAGTTATCTCGGCGAACAGGATTTCCGCGCAGGGATCCGTAGTTACATTTGGGCGCACAGACTTTCCAATTCCACGACCGCCGACCTCTGGAATGCCTTGACTGAATTATCCAGAAAACCGGCTGCGGCGATCGCCGCCAGTTGGACTGAACAGCCCGGTTTGCCGCTGATTCTGATGAAGTCCACGGGGTCCGACATCACAGTGAGCCAGGAACGTTTCACGGTGCACCAGAAGCAGCCGAAGTCGCTTGAATGGAAAATTCCAATTGCTTACAGCGACGTGTCGAGCACGACAAGTCCCCCTAAGGTATTTCTCCTCGAACAAAAATCCGCAACGTTGCCCGATGTTCAGCCATCCCAGAACGTGAAGATGAATGCGGGCGACGTTGGATATTTCCGCACGCAATACGACAGCGGGCATTTCGAGAAGCTATTAGCTTTGGTGGCTCAGCTGCCGGAAGCCGATAAAGTGAATCTAGTAAGCGACGCGTGGGCGTTGGTCCAAGCGGACCGGGGATCGATCTCGGATTATTTCAAGCTAGTTGAGGGTTTGCGCGAGGATAACAGCTTGGCGCTCTGGGAGCAGATCACTGCTACGCTAAGCGCCATTGATTTCCTCTACCTCGGAAACAGTGAGCGCGCTGCCTTTCAAGCCTACGGGCGCTCGCTCCTCAAACCCGTCTTTGATCGCTTAGGCTGGGAACCGAAAAAAGGCGAAGAAGTTACAACTGGGTTGCTGCGCACCAAGTTAATCACTGAACTGAGCGAATTCGGCGACGAGGATGTGATCGCCAGTGCCCGTGAGCGCTTCAAGAAATTTGTCGCTGATCCAAACAGTCTCCCGCCAGATTTGCGCCCTGCGGTTCTCGATGTTGTTGGGCGTCACGCCGATCAAAAAACGTGGGACAAATTGCATGAACTTGGGCTAAAGACTCAGAGCATCGAAGAGAAGAGGAACTTTTATTATACAATGGCGGCAGCGCTAAGTCCCGAGCTCGCAAAGCGCACGCTGCCGCTGTCGCTTACCGATGAATTGCCTGCCTCGCGGGCGATATTCCTCGTCGTCTGGGTGGCGAGGGATGGCGAGCAACCCGAGATCGCGTGGAAATTCGCACAGGCAAATCGCGAAAAGCTCGATGCAAAGTTGGGCGCAATGGCCGCTGTTCGTTTCGTTCCGTACCTGATGCGGGGGTTCTCCGACGCGCGGCGCGCTACCGAGCTGGAGACTTACGCGCAAAAGTACATGCCTGCAGGCGCGCGGAGTGAAGTCGAAAAAGCGGCGGAGGAGATTCGTTTCAACGCAGATCTCAAACCGCGTATTGTACCTGAGATCCGCAAATGGCTTAACGAGAAGGTCGGCATCTCAAAAGTTGGGCCACGCAAAACCGCGTTGTCGAGGTAGCATGGCTTCACATGGCCCGAAGCCGCCCGCCGGTCAGGAGTCGAACTGGCTTTACACCCAACCCGACAAGAAATGGTTCCCGTGGTTCCGCGTGTATGGCCCAGAGAAGGCGAACATGGACAAGAGCTGGAAACTGCCGGACATCGTGAAGGTGAAGTAAACATCGAAAAGAACGCTGAAGAAACGCACACACAGCCGAGGCCCCGCGAGCAGGGGCAAGGAGGGCTGTCCAAACGAATCCGCCCGCGCGCTGCAAGCAAAAATCCGCCTTCCCGAGACATTGGTGGACAAGGGCGCAAATCAAGGGACGTTTTCTGACTTTCTGTTCTGACTCCGACTAATCTAGGCGTATTTCTAGCCTATTTTTCATAGGTAGATCAGCGGGTGAAGGGAATCGAACCCTCGTGTGCAGCTTGGGAAGCTGCCGTTCTACCATTGAACTACACCCGCATCGGGATTTTGGATTTTAGATTTTCGATTGCCGATTGCAAACGAAACAACTGGCAGTCATTGCCAGGAAATCACGTCGTCGGCGTAGACACCGGTGTTTTTGTCGCCGCTGTTTACTGTCGTCGCTCCGGCCTGATCGCTGCCAAGCGACCACGCGATTACGCCTATTCCAAGCGTTGCTGGCCCGGCGTTAAAAGTGTAGGGATTACCGACCTGATTGTCGTAACCGCCGTCGATTTCGATCAGGTAAGGCGTTCCCCAGGGATCGTAATATCGCCCGTCTGCATTGCTCACGCCGGAACGTCGTTGGTTGGCTGTGTCATTCTTGACATATGGCGGAGTAATAAAAACGATGCCGCGTGGATTCATGGCGTTGCCTGTGTTGGCCCCGACTGGCTGAGCACGTAGGGTGTAGAATAAATCGGAGTTATTGTTAGGGGAAGCGGTCGTTGCACTGATGATCGTATTATCGGCCGTGACCAACGGATACTTTCCGTACTCCGTATAAAACGCATTCACTGCATTGACAATTTGGGTGAGATCATTTTTCGCCTGGGTCTGCTTGGCTTGGTTCTGCACGGCCCGGAAGGCGGGAAAGAGCAGGCCAATCAAAATCGCAATGATGGCAATAACGACCAGGAGCTCGATGAGTGTGAATGCCTCTCGCTGGTCCCTTCGTGTGAGGAGATGGTTAACTCTGAGTCGATTCAAGAATCTCACCTTGGTGGCGGGGAGGTTAAAACAGTTAAGCCAGTTAAAAAAGTCAAAAACGCTCCATCTTTTTTTAACTTTGTAACCTTTTAACGAATTACTGGAGGACAGCGGGCAAAGCGGCGAAATCGCCAAAGTTTTTCATCGCATATTTGCTACTGAATTTGCGGTCTAACTTTTGTAACTCATTCCCACCGCCCCATCTGCTCCGGAAAGGGACATTGTGCGCAATCGGAGTTGTCCTGCATACAAAAATCTTCGTAAATTTGAAGCAATCCCTGCTGGTTTGCGACGGTTTTCAGGAATTGTTTCCGGCGCGGGTCGTTTCCGAACAGGCGCGTTGCCCCCGTTTCGAGGCGGCGGTTCGATAGTCGCGCGGGCAACTTCGCATATTCCGTCCATACATTTTTCGCGACTGAACCCGAAGGATCGAGATCGTGCGCCAGCCAAAACGGAAACAACACATTTGCCAGGATGTCGGCAACGCGCGCTTCGCCAATCAGGGCCATTTTTTTGGGTGCCGCTTTAGAAGTCAGCGTGTAGTGAAAATTCCAAAACGGATGATCCAGGATCTGAAAGAAATGCTTTGCCGCGGCGACGTTGCTCTTAGCCGAAGTGCGCTGAAGATGAGTCCAGTCGCGCGCCAACATTGCCAATGCTGCCAACCGACGCTGTGGATGATTCAGCGGTCGCGTACTGCTGAAGCTCCAAATGTTGCCAGGCAAAATCAGACGTTGCAATACGTCACGGTGCGGCCACCAGCGATCCCATAACTGCCGAACATATTCTCGCGTCGATTTCTTGTAGACATCGAGATCGGCATTTTGCAGGAAACCTGCTACGCCAAACAACATCGATTCAATATCGGACGCAGCTTCACGCAACGATTTCAATGACAACCGTTGCGTGATCAGCGTGAAAGGCAGCTTGTTCTCTTTATAACCGAGCGCTGCGGCCAGTTCCTGAAAAAGGACCTCGTCGCGTCCACGACTCTCAATCTTGTGGCGAATGCGCGCGGCTTTTTGTTGAAGTCGAAATTGCGCCGCCGCGTCCAGGACGGAGCCGACGCGTTCTTCGGGTAAACCTTTGAGCGGCGCCTGACAACGACCCGGTCGCGCTAGCGGAATATTCGCACTGAATGCGTCTGGTAGAACTGCAGGATCAATCTGAACCTGCGGCACGTTGCGGTTCGATTTTGTGCGTGTAAAAAATTCGTGGTCGCCTCTCTCGACAAACACGTGCAACACAGTTTCGTCAAAAACTGGATTGGTCGCGTGACCGTGCGTTTCCCAACTGCGATCCAGAAGATCGATCTCAATGCATCCGCGAATTGGATCACCGCCATTGATTCGAATCACAGCATCACGAAAATCCGGTCCGGCTTCGCGGTTCCATGTGCCGAATTGGACGACCTCGATTTCATCTCCGGCGCTGCTAATGAAATGTTTCCCGAAATCTCCGGCAAACCAGCGAGCTTGGAGCTCCAGCTCCGATGGGATTTGCGGTGAGACAAACAGCGCTCGTTCACGAACACGATCAGTATCGCGCAAGTGTGCGTAGCGATCGGCGAGGGACATCACGCCTCAAGATTATGAGAAACGCACCTCCAAATGTCACGCGCTCACTCCGGGTCGCAGCCGAGATGCTGCACTACCCAACCGTACTCGCGGAGTCCGCCGTGACGTCCTCTTGTAATGCCGGTTCGCTTAACCGCCGGTTGAGATCTTGCACGATTTGCTCGACCAAAGCTGCATGCGGTCGCGCGAAGACGAACAAATACCTGGGGCCTTTTCCAGCCTCAGAAAAAATGACAAGGTTCTCGGCAAGAAATTTCGGTTCGCGACTGACGCTTAATCCCTCCAGGTCGATTGCGCGCGCGACTGCGCGTCCACCTTTTCGCGCGACAAAAATGAGCCTGTGCGGCTCTTCATTGGTGGCAACAAGAGCGCCGAACAAATTCGCTGGAATTCGCCGGCCGCGTCCGCTGACGCATGGCACAGCCCATGCGATCGTTTCGCCCAAAACATTTTCTTTGCCGAAAACAGGTTCGAGCCGCGCCGGCAAGGTGACTGGTAATTTCACGGGCACGTCACGATCGGCCGGACCATTCAATTTTCTCCAAGCCAGCCAGATCTTCACTTTCATTCCACGCCAGATTCTTGGTGCAAAGTAGACGAACGCCCCGATGCAGATCAGAAAGATGACCAGGGCAAGGATGGGGTTGAAATGCACCAGAGCGAGTCCGCCGAGCACTGCCGCGTCCTCGCCCAGGCTTAACCCAATGTTTGAAAAAGGTTCCGGTGACGAGTTCGTGGCAAGACGTGTGGCTGCCTTTGCGGTGTGCGCCACCAGGCTCGTGCCACCCGCGAGCAACGCTACAATTACGGTGTATGCGGGACTTGGGTGACCTAGCACCTGAATTGCAAGTAACGCGCCGCCTATGGGACGAATCACAGTGTGAACAGCGTCCCACGCCGAATCGACCCACGGAATTTTATCCGCGAAGAATTCCAGGAAATACAAAATGCCGGCAATTGTAATGATCCACGGATTACCGAGGATCTCGAGCGATTGGTACTGCGGCGCAAGCGTGATCCAGTGAAAGTGAATCGCGAGGCCGGTGGCAAAAACCGTCAGGTAAAGATTGATCCCGGCCAGCGCAGCAAGACCGAGACCGACCGCAAGAAGATCAAGTCTTTCCACGAGGGGACTATACAACGCAGTTACAAGGTTAAAAGAATTACCCGCTTTTTGGGCTGGTAACATTTGTAACGTTTTTAACTTCGCTGATAATCTGCGCCATGCTCGATATTCGCCTGATTCGGGAGAAACCAGATTTTGTTCGCGAGCGTCTCGCGAGGCGGGGGGGAGGAGACGAAGCCAAGATCGACGAGGTATTGCGCGTGGACGTCGAGCGTCGTCAGACTGAAACCGCACTGCAACAGTTAAATGCCGATCGCAAACGATTGAGCAAAGAAATCGGAGGCAAGAAGTCGCGCGGAGAACCGACGGAGGAGCTGGAGCAGAGCGTGCGCGGGTTCGGTGAACAGATTGGTGAGCTAAATACGCAGGCGACCGCTTCCGAAAAGAAGCAGAATGATTTGCTTCTTCAGATCGCGAACCTACCGCATGAAAGCGTTCCGGTCGGCAAAGACGCAGCCGCCAATCGCCTGGTGCGCACGTGGGGCGAGAAGCCGCAGCTTACCAAACCCGCCGATCATGTCGTTCTCGGCACGAAACTAAGTCTCTTAGACATGGAACGTGCCGCAAAACTGAGCGGCAGCGGTTTTATCTGTTTCACAGGCGCGGGCGCGAGGCTGGAACGCGCTCTGATCAATTTCATGATCGATTTGCACACGCGGGAGCACGGGTACACCGAAATCAGCCCGCCGTTTTTGGTTCGACGTGATTGTATGGTCGGAACTTCTCAGCTTCCGAAGTTCGAGGCGGACATGTACGGTTTGGAAGGGGACCAGCTCTTTCTTGCGCCAACGGGAGAAGTTCAACTAACGAATCTTCATCGTGATGAGATTCTGAGCACTGCCGATCTTCCCAGGAAATTTGTTGCCTATACGCCATGTTTCCGACGCGAAGCCGGCGCGGCGGGCCGCGAAACCCGCGGCATTCTCCGCGTGCATCAATTCGACAAGGTGGAGCTGGTTAAAGTCACCACGCCGGAAAAATCGTATGACGAACTGGAATCACTTGCGGCTGACGCAGAACGCGTATTGCAACTGCTCGGCTTACATTATCGGGTCGTCGAATTGTGCACCGGCGATCTGGGTTTTGCATCGGCTAAGAGCTACGACATTGAGGTCTGGTCGCCGGGACAAGATGCGTACCTGGAAGTATCCAGTTGCTCTAACTGTGAAGATTTCCAAGCGCGCCGCATGCAACTTCGATTCAAGGATCGCGACGGGAAAAACCGGTTCTGCCACACGCTGAATGGCTCTGGCGTGGCGCTACCGAGATTGTTTGCCGCGTTGATCGAAAGCTATCAGCAGCCGGATGGTTCCGTACTGATTCCGGAACAATTACAGTCCTACTTCGGTGCGGAAAAGATCGAAATAACGAAGGAATGAATATTGGAGGGCGTTTCTGTGAAACGCTGACCAAGGATTGGCGTCTGGCACAGACGCCCTACAATTGATTGTGTCGATTTGTTCCCACGCGGTTACAGCCCAAGGCCCCCGGTGATTTTGTTCATCTCTGATTGGGCGAGGGCTTTGCCCTGTTCCACCGCCTGCTGAACAGCGCTGAGAACCATTTCTTCGAGAAATTCCACATCATTTGGATCGACGACTTCTTTGTCGATCTTGATGGCGAGAACGTCACCGGCGCCGTTGGCCGTCACCTTCACTTTCCCGCCACCCGCGCTCACTTCAACGGTTTTGCTTTCGAGATCGGCCTGCGTTTTGGCCATTTGCTCCTGCATCTTCTGCGCCTGCTTCATCAACTTGTTTAGGTTCATCGGATTTAGACCGGTTTTCTCATTCGAGTGAAGTGGAGGAATTTCTTATTTCACATTCAATAGCGAGAGATGTTTCGACATCGCTTCGCTCCGCTCACATGACAAGAAAACCATAGCCTCGGATTCAGGATTTTATCTGAGCGTTGAACAACCCGATCGCTTCTTGAATTAGCGGATCTTCTTTAAATTTTTCAGATCGGGAATCCTCCGAAGGTAGCTCCGGTTTGGAAGGAAGTTCCTCCTTTACGCTAAGCTTCACACTCCAGTCCGTTCCGGTGATCTCATGGAGCAATGTTTCAAGAAATCTGCGGTTAGCCTGGGTACCCAGGATATCCATCATTGCTTTGTCGGCAGGGGCGAAACCAAGCTGAAAATTGCGTCCTTCAATCCCGAGCACATGGGCCGCCGCAGCAGAATTTCGCACGAAAGCTTTTTGCGCGGGAACTTTGGCGAGAACATTTTGCCACAGTTCATTCGCGTCGGGCGACGTTTCGGCCACCCGCGGCGCGCTCTTGTTATCGCCACTGTCGCTGACCGCGGTTGCTGTAGGGGCAGCCATGTCGGCTGCGCGCTTCCCGGATGCAGCCGGCACGGCTGCCACCACAGATGGAGATTGTTTTTGTGGAACGATTTTTCCATCACGTAACTGGCTAAGTTTTTCGATTACTTCGTCCAATGTCGCTTGTCCCAGGCTTTGAATGGCCTTGATGATCGCGACTTCGAAATGCAGCTTCTTGTTCGGCACCCATTTCATGCGGCCTTCGGCAGCGGCGAATTGATCGACGAGCTCAAGCAAGCGGTCCGTCGTGACTAGCTCGGCGTGTGCCGCAAGCGATGTTTGTACATCGGCCTCAACATCTTCCTTCAGCGCGTCCGGTTTTGCCTTGAATACGAGCAGATCGCGCAGGTAAGCGATCAAGTCCGAGATCAGCCGCATCATATCCTTACCGTCGTCGCTTTGCTGCTGCAGGAGGTCGATCGCGCCCGGAGTTTCAGTTCGCAAAATCCGCCCGGTCAGATCGACGACCGTTTGTCCGCTCGTGAATCCAAAAACATTGAGCACGTCGTTCTCACTGATCTTCTCTCCGCAAAAGGCGACGAGTTGATCGAGCATCGATTCCGCGTCGCGCAAACCGCCCTCGGCTCCGCGCGCGATGGCGTGCGCAGGCGCGGGCTCAAGCGTGATTTTTTCGTTTTCCGCAATGAATTGCAGATGTTTCGCGATGAGGTTCGCCGGAATGCGATGAAGATCAAACCGCTGACATCGGCTCAGAATAGTGGGCAGCACCTTCTGCGGCTCCGTGGTCGCGAAAACAAATTTCACGTGCTCGGGCGGCTCTTCGAGAGTCTTTAAAAGCGCATTAAACGCTGCTTGAGAAAGCATGTGCACTTCGTCGATCAGGTAGATCTTGTAACGCCCCTTGGCCGGTGCATATCGAACGTTCTCACGGAGTTGCCGGACGTCGTCGACACTGTTGTTGCTGGCACCATCAATCTCAATGACATCGAGACTGTTGCCGGCTGCAATCTCGCGGCAGTTATCGCATTCTCCGCATGGCGTCACGGTCGGCCCTTTCACACAATTGAGTGACTTCGCCAAAATTCGCGCGGTCGATGTCTTTCCGACACCGCGTGGGCCGACGAACAGGTACGCGTGAGCAAGGCGATTTTGCGCGACCGCGTTTTTCAGCGTGCGCGATACGTGCGCCTGCCCGACCAGATCATCGAATGTTTGCGGCCGATATTTTCTCGCGAAGACCTCGTAACTCACGCGATCAATCTAAACGGGAAAGTTGATAGTTGATAGTTGATAGTTGATGGATCGCAATGGATTCGCAACGCTCTAGGTTCGTGCTCGTGCTCGTGCTCACGATCATGCTCGTGCTCGAATCGAGCGCGCGTGAGCCGATAAAGCATCCGCCCGCCACACCTGCTGTTGAAAGCAAAATAGTTCGGGCGCGCGATCTTGGGATCCCTTTCGAAGGAACACTGGGGAAGTTCAACGCCATCACCGATGTGCCTGGTGTCGAAGTCGGGTACACGACGTTGATCAGCGGCGAGGGAAAACTAGAAGTCGGGGAAGGTCCAGTGCGCACCGGTGTAACCGCGATATTGCCACGCGGGCACGCTTCGTTGAATGATCCAGTCTACGCCGGCTTTTTCAGTTTGAACGGCAACGGTGAAATGACCGGCACCGCGTGGGTTGATGAAAGCGGATTTCTCGAAGGGCCGATTATCATCACGAACACACACAGCGTTGGTGTGGCGCGCGACGCGGTGATTGCCTGGCGTGTCAAACACGGCGCGGCTGATAAAACTGGCTACTGGTGGAGCTTGCCAGTTGTCGCCGAGACGTGGGACGGGTGGCTTAACGACATCAATGGCTTTCACGTTAAACCGGAAGATGTCTGGCATGCGCTCGATAGTGCCCACGGCGACGCGGTGGAGGAGGGGAGCGTGGGCGGCGGGACCGGCATGGTCTGCTATGAATTCAAAGGCGGAAACGGGACGGCCTCCCGCAAAGTCGATATCCGGTCGCAAGGTACCGGAAAAGGTGCGGCCGAACAAAGTTTCGTTGTGGGCGTATTTCTACAGGCAAATTTCGGCCGGCGTGCGCAGCTCACAATCGCCGGGGTACCTGTTGGAAAAGAGATTCCGGGTGACGTTTACAAGCAGGAAAGCGGGTCGTGTATCGCCGTGGTTGCGACGGACGCTCCTCTGCTACCAAATCAATTAAAGCGACTGGCTCGCCGCGTGTCGCTCGGACTTGCTCGAACGGGAGCCATTTCGGGAAACGGCTCCGGTGATTTGTTCATCGCGTTTTCAACTGCGAACCCGAATGTCGCGGCTCCGGATCAAGTCACTCATAGTGTGACGACAATCCCAAATGATCTGATGGACCCAATTTTTACTGCTGTGGTGCAAGCGACTGAAGAAGCGGTCGTGAACGCCTTGGTCGATAACCACTCCTTGACCGGGCGCGACAATCATCGCGTCGAAGCGCTGCCGCACGATCGCCTTCGCGAAATTATGAGGCGCTCACGATAAAGGGCGTGGGGACGAGGCTGTAGCTACCGCCCTGTGAGCGGTTCTCTCTGCGGTCATAAAGCATGGACGGCCACGGACCAGTGGCTACAACTGAAAACGCGGCGTGCGCTGTTCTCGAGCAGCGTTAGATCATCATGATCAAAACCGGCACAACTTTTGTCGCTGCTATTTCCAGAATATGGAGCGTCAATTTCTCAGCGCGTTCTTGCGACTGCGCCGGCTGGCTGTCGATAAAAACCCTTAGATCGCGTTTTTGGTTTTCTACGAAGAAATCGAAGTCCTCCTTGTCGATCTTTCGTTTTTTTAGAAGAATAAGACGCTCTTCGAGTTCCTGCGCGTTTTGGCGGATTAGCTCGCTCGTATCGCCTTTTGCTTGTGCGAGCAAATCCCGAAATTCCTGCATCGAAGCCGCCACCGATTCATCGGTGACCTGATCGAAAGCTGAGTCCAGCGCCGATTTCTTTCCTGAAGTTTTTCGCGATGATTTCCCGCGTTTAGTCTTACCGGCCGAGGGCATGATCGTAAACCTTGTTGACGTCTTTCTTCATCTCGCTTGCCAGCGCGGGCGTCACCTTGCCGCGGCTGGCTTTGCTTCGCAGATGTGTGGCATCTGCGTCGAATTGCCCTTTAAGATCGACCAGCACCGGACGGCGCGCATTGAATTTTTCATTAGTAATCGCCTGCTGAAACTTTGAATTGCCCTCGGTAACCTTGGCGTCGAACGCGGCGGCATTGAAACGCTTGCCGGGTACAGCAAACTGGTCAATAAACGCGAGTTCAAAATTTCGCAGGCTCTCAATTTGCGCGTCGCTTCCGGTTTTGTTGACAGTCGCAGTGCCGCAACTCGTGATGGCAATTGCCGCGACGCAAAGGAACAGGTTCCGGAAAGCAAAATTCTTAGCAGTATTTGGGTTCATAGGGGCGGGGTCGTAAGGCGTCGATCTTGCGAGTGCTGCCTTCTGTATGTCAAGGCTCGACGCTTTTCGAGGTGCTAAACCTCAGTGGCTACGAGCTATCACTCGGTTATTTCGTTACCTGCTGCAGTGAGGTCGGGTCATCCAGCAGGATCCACTCGACGACCGAGACTGGCAGACTTCCGTTCTTGATCAGGTCATCGTGAAATTGACCGAGCCGAAAGTTTTCGCCTTGTCGATCTTTGTAGCGGCCAAGCAGGTTCATGATCTGCCATTTGCCAGTGATATAGCTGATCTTCTGAGTGGGGCTCGAAGCTGCCCCGGCCGCTTCGCCCTCCGCCGCTTCGCGATCCAGTCCGCCGGCATCCATGAAATATTTGACCGCTTGCTCGAAAGTCCATCGGCCAGTGTGCAGATTCACGTCAACTCCAATGCGAGCCGCGCGATACCGTGACAGGCGCAGAATTTGTCCCTGAGCCGGCGAGTCGTTGGGATAGAGACCGGTCCGCATGAGCATCTCTTCGCCGTAAAGCGCCCAGCCTTCTATGAACACGGAATCGCCATGCTGACGGCGGATCTCGTCGCTTAAATGGTTGGCGATTGAAAGTTGAAGGAAATGTCCGGGAATACCTTCGTGTCCGAGAATCGGTCGCGGGTCTTCGATTGCCGCGCGGATGTAAAAATTCTTCGATTCCGGATCGTAGGTGGGAATGAAAAAGAATCCGGTTGGATCCTCGTCATAAACCCCGGGAGGATTCATGAAACCGCCAGGGCTGGTTGGCTTGAACGGCTCGGGCAACTGTCGAATTTGGAACGGACCGAGATATTGAGGCAAGGTCACAAGACGGTGTTCCTTTAGAAAATTGATCATTTCTTCTTCGCGGCCTTCGTACGCTTTCAGGAATGATTCCTGATCGGGCGGAATGTGAGCAGCCCGTTTCGGATCCGGATCGGCTAATTTCGGATCAGGCAAAAGCGCCTCGAGAGCGCGATAACGCGCGAGCTCTGTCCGTCCAATCATTTCCACCTGTTCGGCGTTGAGCGGCAGCAGCAAAACGTGCTTGAGATAATAATTATAGTTTGCTTCGCCCATCGGCGTGAAATCGGCCATTTTCGGCAGGCGTTTCTCCAGCTCATCGGCGTAACTGTGGACAGCAGTCAGAGCGGCATCGCGTGCTTTGATGAGGTCATCGTGCTCGTTAGGCGCGAGACCGACATCGAGCGCCATCAAACTCTTATTTAACAGTGGATCGATTGAGCGCGCCGATTGAATCGCCAGCTGCGTATAAAGTTTTACCGGGTTTTGCAAATTGGTCAGACCTTGCTTCAACAGCGCCGGCATTTGTTTGAGGCGCGACGTCGCAGCCAGCGCCCGCTTCCTCGGCGTATCGTATTCCTTTTTCAGCAGCGAAAAGATCGCGTCGGCGCACTCGCCAATGTAAACCTGTGGATTAGTGCGTTCGAATTTCAGAACACGATCACCAAAATCGACATTCTCCAATTGTGCGCGGAACAGAATCCAGTCGATGCGATCGTTCTTTGGCCAGTTATCGGTTTTCATCGCGCGCACCTTTTCCAAGAGCGAATGCACGTGTTGCGCCCGCTCTGCGATTTTTGCGGGCGAATAATCAGTCAGCCGGTCGTCCCAGGTATGCAGTCCCGCGTCGCTGCTGCGGACCGGGTAATTTTCGTTCCGCCAGGCGTAATAGTCCTCCGCCATCTTCCGCAGTGCCTCAGTTGCGTTAGCACCCTGATTCTTGAATGCGTCAGTACTTATGCCGGGAGTTGATTTCGTGATCAGCGCCTTGTTTGAAACGTCCGGATTACGCTGGGAAGGCGACTGGGCGCGGCTATGGGCGAGCGTTATCAGGAGTAATGTGGAAGCGACGACTGCCAAATCGGCTTTACGCATGAGGCGAATTCTAATGCCGACGGCCGAATCGCAAAACTCAAAGCGATGGTGCTGTAGCCGGGATTGGCTTGTCACGGCATAGCTGACAGGGCGGATGATGCCGGTCGTCACAAATCGGCAGCATTGAGTTCGTGCAACAACTGCTGTTTTAAATGACGACGCGCGGCCTTTTTAATCGCACGCCGCTCGGCGGCCACTGCTTCCTTCTCCGCCAAACGTTCTCTTCGTGTCCGTCTGTCGACCGACTGTGCCAAATGCGAAATTTTAGGGCGATATCCGCCGACTTTCTTCTCCTTCGGCTTTGCGTACGGATCCACAGAGAAGGTTAACGCTTCTTATTCGCGATAAAAAGGACGGGAATCGCAACAAGTTGAAGAACGACTGAGAACAGTACCACAGCCAGGATCGACTTGTCGTACAGCAGCCCCATCACGACGCTTCCTAGAAACCACGCAATTCCGTATCCGGTATCAAACACGCCAAAAGCCGTGCTTCGTTTCTGTGATGGAATAACGCCAGTAAGCATCGCTTGAAACAGCGAGCCTTGAGCGCTCATCCCGACTCCCCAAAAAATCATTCCAATTAATGCAAAGGCCGATGAGCCCAGAAAAATGAATGGAGCGGCAGCGGCAGAAATCAGAAAGGCGAACAACGACACGTTTGGACCGAGCCTGTCAAATAGCCGGCCCAAAGGAATGGATGCAAGGGCGCTGGCTGCCATCGCAACTGCATAAAAGACGGGGATCAAATTTCCCGACATGACGTTCGCTTTTTGAAAGTGAAAACCGATCAATGCGAAATCGGCGAACCCGGCGGCAAGCAATGCGCCGGCCACGAAATAAATCCAGTAAGTTTGCTTCAGGTTAGCCGTTGCAAAGGTGTGTCCGGTGTCTTTTTCCAACTCATGCGGGCGCGGGTGAAGAACCCGTGCCAGGACCAAAGTCGCTAGACAAAGCAAAGCTGGAATGAGCAGGACGCCAAAACCGGTTCGATATCCGCCATTGAGATAAAGTACCAGAGCCATAAGCAACGGCCCGATCGTAGCGCCTGCCTGATCGAGCGCTTCGTTTAGTCCAAATACCCAGCCAGCGCCGATCGATCTGCCGGCGTACGACAGCATCGCTTCCACAGTCGGTTTGCGAATACCACGACCAACGCGTTCGGAAACAACGAGACTGGCGGCCAGCGGCCATTGTTTGGTAAGCGCAAGCGCGGGGACTGCGAACATGTTGATCGCATATCCCCCGAAAGCGAACGCCCAATGTTTGTGCGATTTGTCGGCGAAATATCCCGAGACGGACCGCAACCCATATCCCATGAGTTCACCGAGACCCGCGACAAATCCGACGATCGCCGCGCTCGCGCCTAACGAACCAAGAAACGGACCTATGATCCCGCGCGCGCCTTCATAGGTGAAATCGGCAAAGAAGTTGGCGATGCCAATGATGAGGACAAAATGAAGAGCCGATCTACTTTTCATTTAACCAACGAATGAACACGACTGGAAACCAATAAGGGAGCCGACTAGGAAACACCAGAAATGCTTACTGATTCCTGTTTATTCGTGTTCATTCGTGGTTAAGAAATGAAGACTCTTGGAATCATTGGCGGGCTCGGTCCTGAAAGCACGATCGATTATTACGGGAAGATCATCGCGCTCTATCGCCAGCGCACGGGTGATGGGAGTTATCCGCAATTCATAATTAACAGCATTAATCTGAAGAAGGGACTGGACTTCATGGATGCAAACAACCTCCCCGGGATGGCGGATTACCTGGTGGAGGAAATCGAAAAGCTCATACTGGCCGGTGCAACCTTCGGTCTCATTTCAGCAAACACGCCGCACATTGTCTTCGACGAGGTGGCCTCCAGATCGTCGATTCCGCTGATCAGTATTGTCGAAGCAACTTGTACAGCAGTGAAAGCGAAAAAGTTGAAGCGGCTCGCCTTGTTCGGAACGCGCTACACCATGCAGGCAACTTTTTATCCGAAGGTTTTTTCGCGAGAGGGAATCGAGCTTCTCCTGCCAGGTCCGGATGATCAGACTTACATTCATGACAAGTACCTGAATGAATTGGTCTCAGGGAAGTTTCTGCCAGCGACACGCGCTGGGCTGTTGGCGATCGTCGATTGTCTGAACACAGCCAGCGACATTGACGGCGTTATTCTCGCCGGAACAGAATTGCCGCTGATTCTGCGTGATTCAGAACACAACGGGATTCCGCTTCTCGACACGACAGAGATTCACTGTGGAGCAGCAGTGACTGAAATGTTGTCCTAGGTGATGTCTCCCTCACGAACTCGTGATGAAGGATAATTCAAACAGGGTCGTTACCCTTGTTCTTCTTGGCTGGCTATGTTTCGCGGTAGGGTTAGGTGGATGGTTTTACAACGCAAGCGCGCCAGCGGTGGCCGCGACAGTCTGGACATTGACAGCGTTTGTCCTTCTCGCGTGTTGGAAAATTAGCCCAATCAGAGCATGGGTGTTGAATGTCGACCTTCGCTGGCTGGTGTTATTTCATGTAACACGTCTATTTGCCGGCGCGTACTTTCTGGTCCTTTGTGAGCGCGACCAATTGCCGTGCGGGTTCGCACGACCCGCAGGTTGGGGCGACATCGTCGTAGCTGTCCTGGCGTTGGGTGTGGTTGGCGCGATGCGCACTCAATTTGCGAAAACGCTTTTGCTTATCTGGAACACGATAGGACTCATCGACATCGTTTTTGTTGTCTTCAGCGCGCTTCGGTTTGGCTTGCAAGGGTGGCAGTCGATGCACGCGCTGCGGGAACTTCCACTGAGTCTGCTCCCGACTTTTCTAGTCCCGCTGGTTATCGCGTCACACGTTTTGATTTTCATTCGCCTGGCGCGAGTCGGACGCAATTTGCAGTAAGTACTAATTGGCAAGCACTGCGACGGGCGGATTTTGCACGAATTTAGTCTTGCTAAAATGCCAGGAAATCAGACACGCTCCTGCTCATGATCAAGAGAAAGGCGAAGTTTCCCGGTGCGTTGGCGCTGGTAATTGGGCTCGTAATGGCAGCGGTTCCCCGCGGCGTCGCAGCCTCTCCCGTTAGTACGATCTACTCTTTCGGCACGACGGAACCAATTGATGGAGCTGTGCCAAAAGGGTCGCTGACTTCCGTGAACGGCTTGCTTTTCGGGCGCACGACTACAACCATCGTCACGGCCAGGCCCTCGCCCGCGCCCACGCCCATCGGCAGCTACGGCGTGATCTTCCACTTCGATCCTAACAATGTAGCGTCGACTTATACAATCGATCACATGTTCGCCGGTCACGACGCTGAAGACGGCGGTTCTGACGGCGATAATCCTCGTCACGACGCGATGACCCCGTTTAACGGTTTATTGTACGGGACCACGTTGGAAGGTGGAACACACAATAACGGGATCATCTTTTCGATCGGCCAGGATGGCACGGACTATCAGGTGCTCCTGAGTCTTCACAACTCCATTGGAGACGAGTCGCATAGCTGTTTTGTAGTCGGAAACGACATTCTCTATGGCATGACGGCGTCCGGAGGCGACAACGGCGAGGGTGTCGTCTTTTCCTTTAATCCGGCCACGCCAACGCCTACCCCAACAGCGACGGCTACGCCTACCCCGTCGAATTTCCAAACGTTGTTCTCTTTCGCGTGTGCATCATCAACGGGCAAGGAGCCGCATGGGCGCCTGACACTGGATCCCAATGGGACCACTTTGTATGGGATGACACGCAAGGGCGGCGACCACGACTTAGGTGTCGTGTTCAGCATCGACACGAGCGGCACCAATTACACTGAACTGCACGACTTTGCCGGCGGAGATTCAGACGGAGCGACGAGCGACCACGGTTACGTCGTGCAGTCGGGCGACCACCTCTACGGTATGACAACCGACGGCGGCCATCACGATGACGGAGTGCTCTTCAAAATCAAAACCGACGGTTCATCGTTCGACTTGCTTCATAAATTTGGTGAAACCCATCACGATGGAAAAAATCCCTATGGCTCGCTTCTCTTGGTCGGCAACAAACTCTACGGAACGACCGCTAACGGCGGCGACAACGACCTGGGCACTGTCTTCGTGATCAACACCGATGGTAACAACTACCAACGGCTTTACAGCTTCGGGGGCAAGACAAATAATGAGGACGGCTCTAAACCGATCGACAACGTGATTCTTGTTAACGGATGGCTCTATGGTATGACGACGGAAGGCGGCGCTCATGGCCTGGGAACCATTTTCAAGGTGAGTCCAACCCCGGCGAGGAGTCCAACTCCGGCGCCCAGGCCAACGCCGCCGCACTAGCTGCTCAACCTCTTGAAATAAGGAGTACCAGGAGATGAAGCGTGTTACTGGAATTGGCGGAATTTTCTTTAAGGCGGACGATCCGGATAAGCTGCGCAGTTGGTACCGTGTGCACGTTGGCATCGAATCTGAAAAGGAAGGCGGCGCCATATTCAAATGGAGAAAAGCGGACGAACCAACCTCGGAGCGATGCACCGTGTGGTCTCCATTTCCGGCAGACACCGATTACTTTGCGCCGAGCGCAAAGCCTTTCATGATCAACCTGCAAGTCGAGAATCTCGATGAAATCCTCACGCAATTGAAGGCCGAAGGCGTCGACGTTGATCCGAAGGTGGAAAGTTACGACTACGGAAAATTCGGCTGGATCATGGATCCAGAAGGAAACCGGATCGAACTCTGGGAACCAAAGGTGTAGTGGCGGCTGTGTCAGCCGCAAAAGAAGAGCAGAATCAGCGGCAGTGTCGCGCGCCATTTATTGGAGAATCAAACTGGGCGGTGAGGGTTTCGAACCCCCGACCCTCTCGGTGTAAGCGAGATGCTCTACCACTGAGCTAACCGCCCCGTTTGAGTCGTTTGACTGTAGTGGCACGCGTGCCGCGTGCAAGTTTGCGGAAATATCCGCCTGCGGCGAATAGCCTCGACAAGTCGTCGGGATTTTTCCGAAACTCTCGGATATGAAAACAAGTATTCCACCAGTTCTAATCACATTTGCTCTCGTCTTCTTTGCGCTCGTCCAAGACACGCAAGCGGTGACCCCTCCGCCAGACGGCGGCTATCCCGGCGGCAACACAGCAGAAGGAATATCGGCTCTCTTTAGCCTCAGCGGTGGCTTCTACAATACGGCTGTTGGGATATATTCGCTCCTCAGCCTTACCGACGGCAGTTTCAACACCGCCATTGGCGCAGGTACGCTTCTCGTCAATACGGCAGATGAGAATACAGCCACTGGCGCTGGTGCGCTATTAAGCAATGGGACTGGTGGGTTCAACACCGCCAACGGAGCCTTCGCCCTGTTTAGCAACACCGAGGGCAGCGGAAACACGGCAACAGGTGTTCAAGCTCTATTTAGCAATACCGAAGGGGGATTGAACACCGCAAACGGTGACGGAGCGCTCTTTTTGAACACGACTGGCGCAGATAACACAGCCAACGGCGCTGATGCCCTCTTTAGTAACACTACCGGTAACGCCAATACCGCCGACGGCTATTCCGCGCTCTTTAGCAATACGACTGGCAACGCGAACACCGCTTACGGCGCTTTCGCGCTCTTTACCAACGTCGGTGACGGCAATACTGCCGACGGGGCATATTCCCTCCATAACAACGCCACCGGCACAGACAACACGGCCGTCGGGGAAAATGCGCTCTACGGCAACACTAGCGCCAGCGAGAGTACGGCCATTGGTTGGAATGCGCTGGGGACGAACAACGCGGACGGCAATACGGCAGTTGGTTTTCAGGCGCTTCAGTTCAACACCATTGGCGATCAGAATACGGCTCTTGGGCACCTGGCACTTTTTGCTAATGGTACTGGCAGCTCCAACACGGCCGTAGGTGCGAGTGCGCTCAATAACAGTACGGGCGGTGCCAACACGGCCGATGGTGCTCTGGCGCTCTTTAACAATACGGCCGGCAACTTAAACACCGCGTTGGGTGCCGCTGCGCTTTATAATAATATCACCGGAAGCAATAATATAGCCATTGGAGAGGAAGCCGGCTATAATCAGACCACCGGCAGCGGTAACATTGTTTTGGGGCAGGGAGCCGGCGGCAATATCATCGGGGCCAACAACGTCATCTGTATCGGGACCGCTGGTAACGATGTGAATGATAGCTGTTACATTGGCAACATATTCGGCGCGACGTCTTCTGGAGGAACTGCGGTTTTTGTTAATTCAAATGGAAGACTAGGCACGGCTACCTCCTCCCGCCGATTTAAAGAGGAGATTAAGCCAATGCAGGGGGCCAGCGAAGATCTCTTTGCCCTTAAACCAGTCACCTTCTATTACAAGAAGCATATAGACTCGCAAAGGATTCCACAATTTGGACTCGTGGCAGAAGATGTAGAAAAGGTGAATCGTGACCTTGTAGTACGCGACGAGGGAGGAAAACCGTACAGCGTGCGCTACGACCAGGTGAACGCGATGTTGCTCAATGAATTTCTTAAAGAGCATCGGAAAGTGGAAGAACAAGGGGCGACTATCGCCAAACAGCAGAAGCAGATCGACGCTCTCACTGCGGGATTGCAGAAAGTAAATGCGCGGCTTGAAATGAGCAGGCCTGCACCGCAGGTCGCTGAGAGCAATCGCTAGTGTCACTTTGCCGCGTAGGGCATTAGGAGAGCATCGCCGAAAAGAGGCTGCTCATATAGCGTCCCATGCGCAACCCTTTCACCGGATTGACATGCACATAGCGGCTACGCGTCAGCAACGAAAAGGCTCGACATCTTTGACGTGCTTGATGTAAGAGACGTTTTCGCACGGTTGTTGTTTACTCTGTACGGGTCTGCATTTCCGCGATGACCGTGACAATGGGTTCGGATGAAACGGAGCTCTGGCCTTTGAACGGTTCATCGTAGATGAAAACAAGGGCCACGAGCAATGCGAGGCCGAACCCTTGGGCGCCGAGCGCGACCGCGCGGCCAAACGTTGCTTCAGAGAATGCTGCCAGTAGGAGCAGCGTTATCAATAAGGCAATGATTGTTTCCCAGAAGATTCCCGGTAACTCGAGTTTAGTGGCCGCAACGATGCGCGCTTTGCGGTCTGCTGCAATGTCATCAGCTTTTTTGAGCATCTCCGCGTAAATTAGGCTCTGGCGTCCAGGCGGTGGGTCGATCGCAAGCACGCCGCGTGAAATTGGGCGGAACAGCGCAGCAGTCCGCGCGCTCGGCCTGCCTTTGCGTAGTTCCGGCCACTCATCTCCGACGATCGAGTTTGCATAGTCTCGCAACGATATCCTGATCGCACCGCTGCCAGGGTCGCCATACCGGACGAGCAAACGATCCAACTGAGCGAGGTTGTGGGCTTCCGTACCGACCTGCGCTTCGAGGTTCCGCAGATTGCTATGCGCCTGAACGAGTGAGAACGCTAGAACGACCCCCGTAAACCCGATCACCACGCTCAAAGCATTGTGTGCAGCCTCAGACTGGTCGCCTGGTACTTGGATACGCAACAGTTTTTCTCGTAAGAACGGTACTCCAGCAAGCAGGCAAGCCCCAACTGCACCCAACAGCAGCGCGATGCCGACGTCAGGAAGGCTGTAGAGCCAGTTAAAAATGGTTTCTACTCCTATCAGCGGGAAGAGGAATAGTGGGGAGTGCGTGAGGACCGTCTTAGGAGCTGCGATCACTCCTCGGAGCTTCTTCCGATAAGTAGACACAGTTAGATCATGGAATCTCCGCGCGGAATCAGCAAACACAAAACTATTAGGTGATCCCGCTAAGTAAAGTCTTGGGTCTACGACGAAATGAAGTGCATACCTGTTTCGCGGGTATCGCAAAAGTACGGAGTTTAGACCTATTCTGTGAGGCGCACTCTCTTTTTGCCTCGCAACGTCGCGCTGGATTGTTAACGCGCTCCTTAACAACACTGCCGGCGGAAGCAATACGGCGACGGGTTATCAGGCGCTCCTTAACAACACCGGCAGCACCAACACGGCCAGCGGTCGGAACGCGCTGTTTAGCAACACCACCGGCGCCGGCAACACGGCTATCGGCGATTCTGCGCTCGACGCGAATACCACCGGCGGCAACAATATCGCATTGGGCCGCTTGGCCGCCTTGAACGTCACCACGGCCAATAACGTTATTTGTATCGGCGCCACTGGTATGAACGTAAACAATAGCTGCTTTATCGGCCAGATCTTTGGCGCCACCTCTTCCGGAGGGACTGCCGTTTTCATTAATACCGACGGCAGACTTGGCACGGCCACATCCTCTCAGCGATTTAAAGAAGACATTAAACCAATGGAGCAAGCCAGCAAAGCTCTCTTCGCACTCCAGCCTGTCACCTTCCGCTACAAGAAGGAAATTGATGCAGCAGGCACATCGCAGTTCGGACTCGTGGCCGAACAGGTGGAAAAGGTCAACCGTGATTTGGTAGTGCGTGACAAAGAGGGAAAAGCCTACAGCGTGCGGTACGACCAGGTGAACGCAATGTTACTCAACGAGTTTCTCAAGGAACACAAAAAGACTGAGAAGTTGGAAGCAACGGTGGCAAGTCTCATCGCAACCGTGAAAGAGCAGGCAGCGCAAATCCAAAGAGTGAGCGCCCAGTTCGAACCCAGCAAACCTGCGCCGCAAGTCGCCAACAATCCCTAACGAGACAGAGATAAGCCACGGCAGGGTGTCCGGGCAAACACACTGAGATTGCTTCGGCAAGGGGCGCGACTGGCACATTCAACCTCGGCGGACAAATAGATACTAACACGGGAACTTTTTCCCTGCCCTTGGCAAGGGACAATCTCCACCATCGGCTCGACAAGGCACTAATCTTTGATCGGTAGTGAACGGCTCGCGTCTCAATTCTTGGAAACTTTGCCGCTCAGTTGCCGTAGAACACCTCAAGGATGTCTACGAACGCTCGCAAAAAAAACGAAAATCACGTCCG
>Ga0207701_10001449_pt1 | contig 24851 bp, 17 predicted proteins | sample KBSSwiSSwithPhiX_FD_184294 | JGI IMG/M metagenome (GOLD analysis project Ga0207701, IMG submission 184294) | Switchgrass rhizosphere bulk soil microbial communities from Kellogg Biological Station, Michigan, USA, with PhiX - S5 (SPAdes) (version 2) | ecosystem: Environmental > Terrestrial >... | reverse complement strand
GATGTTGTCGATGACCACCACGATGCCGCCCGTCCCGCGGCCGCCCAGGCCCGCACCACCCACCCCGCTTCCGCCCGCCCCGCCGCCGCCAGAACCGCGCCCGCCGCTGCCGGCCACGTCACTACCGCTGTCCGCGCTGCCACCGCCGGCGCCACCCATCGCGCCGCCATCGGCACAGTCGGCGACCGGTAGCAGGGGCAGCATCACCACCTCGGTGTTCTGTCCGGGGGTCACGCTGACCGATTTCCTGTCCGACCTGGCCACCGGACAGCTGGCAGTCGTCGCGAAGCCCGCGGCGCTGACCTCGACGGCGCCGCTGATCTCGGCGGGCAGGTAGACCCCGCCCAGCACGCCGCCGGCGGCCCACGGAAACTGTGCGTCCCGGATGGTCGCGTTCCCTTGCGTCACCGTCACCATCGCCCGCTCCAGGCTGGCCTCGCTGACCCCCGCGCCGGCGGTGATCTGCACCCGCACGATCGACCGCCCGGCCTGGTGACATCCCACGGCCGCCGCCAACAACCCCAGCGCCAGCGGCCACGGCCCCCGTCGCCCACCGCGCGCGCTCATTTGCACATCCCCATGCAGACCGCGTCATCCTTCCTGGTGAACACGCCGGCCAGCGCGGCCCCGCCCACCCCGGCGGCCACCACACCCCCGACGATGGCCCAGAACCACCAGCGCCCGTAGAACGGCGACGGCGGCTGGTCGTCGGCGGCGGACGGCGCGGGCTGGGACTTCAGATCCATCGCGGGCGGCGGCGATCGGGGCACCGCCGGCTCGCGCTCCAGGATCACGACGTTGGTGGCGGGCGGCGCGGGCGGCGCCGGCGGCGCGGGGGTGGCGGACGGCGCCGGCTGCAACGTGGTGGCCGGCGGCGCGCTCTTCAGCGGACGCTCACCGGCGGCCGCCGCGCTCGCGCGCTCCGCCTCCTGGGTCCTCTTGAGCTGCTCCATCTCGCTGATGTAGCCCTCGATCTCGACCCGTTCGGTCTCGCTGATCTTCCTGGCCTTGCGCAAGTACTCGCGGAAGCTGCTGATGGCCCGGTCGGGCTGGCCCAGGTTCTGGTAGCACCGCCCGATGTTGCGCAGGTAGTTGGGGTGCAGCTTCTCGGCGTAAAGCTTCACGAAGATGTCCAGCGCGTCCTGGTAGCGACCGGCGGCGTAGGCTTCGCGCGCGGTCATCTCCCGCGGATCGGGCGCGGCGTGCGCCAGTCCCGCGACCAGCAGCAAGCCGGCAATCATCAGCCACCGCAGTCCTGGTGCCCGCACCGTGTGATCATCAACGTCGGCTCGCATCGGAATTCCCCCTCCCCTTTCGGGGCGCGCATGTTGGCACAGGGATCGCGGGCCGAGAAGGCGAACGAAGAAGGCGAACCGAGACGCCGAGCAGCGCCAGCGTGCAGCCGGCGCGGCGCGCCAACGTGAGTGGCGCCGGCGCGGTTATTCCAGTGGACGGCCGCGGAAGATGCGCATGCCGGGCGGTGCCAGCGCGGCGGGACGCGGCGCGGGCGCAGGCACTGGCGGCGGCTCAGGTTCGTCGGGAAGCGCCGGCGCATTGGCCAGCGCTTCCAGCGCCGGGGTGATCCGCCGCCCGACCAGGTTGGCCGCCATGCGCAGCGCCGGCATGTTGACCGCGCCGCCTGAAACGATGCACAGCGCGCCGGTGGGCAGAGTCTTCACGTAAAGCTTGTGGTCGCGGAAGCGCAGCACGGCGACGTCCAGCTGGTCGCCGGCGGCCGCGAAGGTCTCGTGCAGGCGCATCAGGCGGCCGCTCGCCTCGCCCAGCGCCGTGTCGTCGAACATCGACGGCAGATCGCGCGCCACCAGATCGCCGGCGCGGGTGAACACGAAGCTGCCGGTGATGCCAAAGACATCCTTCAGGGTGATCAGGCTCACGCGCAGCTGCTCGCGCGCCCCCCGCACCTCGGCCCCGGTCATCACAGCCCCAGCCGGTCGCGCAGCGGTTGCAAGTTGGTGTCGCCGCGCGGGCGCAGCGCCACGATGTCGCCGTTGTCCTCGTCGAACATCAGCAGCCGCCCGTCGGCGAACACGCACTCGATGGCCACGAAGGCCTCCAGCCCCAGCAGCTCGCCGGCCAGCTGGCCCAGCCGGTGGGCGTAGGCGACCACTCCCGCCATCTCCTCGGTGGCGCCCTTGTTCTTGACGATCGAGCCGCCAGGTCCCAGCCGCAGCATGACCGGGAAGTCCGCGGTCAGATCGGCGCGACTGCTGATCGCGGTCGGCGGCGCCGGTTGATCGACGTTGATTGGAGCTCGCATCTCCCCCTCCTCATGCAATTCCTCGATCTCGATGTGCTCGAACTGGCTGTCGTCCAGCCGGTCTTCCAGCCGGTCTTCCAACCGACCTTCCAACCGACCTTCCAACCGGCCTTCCAACCGGCCTTGGGCCGGATTGCCCGCCGCCGGAGTCGCCGCGCGCGCGGGGAAGGCGACCAGGTTGTTGGCCTGCTCGTCACGCCGCTTGGCCAGGCGCAGGATCAAACCCTCGCAGGAGGTCTCGATGGTGCCGGTGGCCGGCCAGGCGCGCTCGCAGGGCTGGAACAGACCGTTGGTCCAGCTCAAGATCTCCAGCGCCGCCGACTCGCCCACCAGCCTGGAGGTGACGGCGTGCACCACCCTCCCCTCGGCGAAGTAGAGGTAGCCGACGCCGCCCTCGCCGCTGATCCGGATCACCTGTCGCGAGCGGGACAGGCACTCCATCTGGACCAGGTCCCACAAGCTGGCGCCGTTGATCTGCGCGCGAAAGCCAACTGCTGCGGTGGTCGATGCCGCGCTGTTCGTGCTCATTCTCCCGCTCCTCCTTCGATGGCGTAACCTTCGATTCCCATCTCGGGCACGTCCAGGCCGGCCAGCTCCGTCGCGGGCGGCACCCGGTTCTTGGACACCAGGTCGATGGCCCGAAAGGCCAGGAAGGTGACCGTGCCGGTCCAGGCCACGCACACCAGGATGCCGACGATCGAGGCGCCAAGCTGCGAGCTGTCCCCGTAGAACAGCCCGCGCACCGTACCGGGAACGCCGTTCCAGCCGTCGCCATAGCGGCCATCGGCGAACAACCCCACCGACAAGATCCCCCAGGCGCCGTTGACCCCGTGGACCGAGGCGGCGCCGACCGGGTCGTCGATCTTGAGGGTGTTCTCCACGAACAACGCCGAGACGATCACCAGCACGCCGGCGACCAGCCCGATCAAGATCGCCATCGGCGCGGTGACGAACGCGCACGGCGCGGTGATCGCCACCATCCCCGCCAGCATGCCATTGCACAGCATGCTGACGTCGGGCGTCCCGAAGCGCAGCTTCAGCCACAGATAGGCGCCGAAGGCACCCGCCGCTGAGGCCAGCATGGTGTTGACCGCGATGATCGCGATGCGCCCGTCGGTGCCCGCCAGCGTCGACCCGGGATTGAACCCGAACCAACCGAAGGCCAGGATGAAGGTGCCCAGCACCACCATCGGCATGTTGTGGCCCGGGATCGGACGCGCCCTCCCGTCGGGGCCGTACTTGCCGATGCGCGGCCCCAGCAGCTTGGCGCCGACCAGGGCGGTGACCCCGCCCACCATGTGCACCACCGAGCTTCCGGCGAAGTCGACGTGCCCGTGGCCCAGGCCAAAGTTGACGCCCAGCTGGGACAGCCAGCCGCCGCCCCACACCCAGTTCGCGTAGATGGGATAGGTGATCGTCGAGATCACCAGGCTCAGCATCACGAACGAAGAGAAGCTCCAGCGCTCGGCCATGGCGCCGGTCGGGATGGTCGCGGCGGTATCCATGAACACCATCTGAAAGAGAAACAGCGCCGCGATCGGCGCGGTGTAGACCGACGGGCTGAGAAAGAACCCCTGCATGCCGAACAGGCCGAAGGCCTTGCCGCCCAGGTGGACCACGAACTCGCTCGACAGCGTGGCGTCGTTACCGAACGTGGACAGGGCACCCACGCCACCCATCTGGAATCCGAAACCCAGCGCCCAGTAGCCGATGATCCCGATCGCGTAGACCAGGAAGTTCATCCCCATGGTGTGCGCGACGTTCTTGGCGCGGGTCAGACCGGTCTCGACCAGCGCGAACCCGGCCTGCATGAACATCACCATGAAGCCGGTGACCAGGGTCCAGACGATATTCAGCGCGGTCTGGCCGCTCAGGACCAGCTTCTGCGTGTCGGCGACCTGTCTGGCCAGCTCGGTGAGATTGGGTTCGGCCAAGCGCTCCTCCCTTTGGGGACACTGTCAGATAAATAGTCAACGCTGGGTTTCGGACGAGTAAACAATGCGTAGCTTCGCCGACGCTGCCGGAACCTGGATCCCGGCGAACCGGAGCGGGAACGGGCGCGGCAGCGGGAACGGGACGATCCCGGGACGATCCGGGACGGCGCGGGGCTAGACGTTGCGGCGTTGCGCGGCCGACAAGCTCTTGCCGGCATTGCGCGCGCCGCGGGGCTTGGTCTTGGCGCCGTTTTCGTCGGTCGCGCGCGGCGAATCCTTGCCGGCGCCTTCCTTGCCCGACGAGCGGGCCTTGACTTCTTTACTGGCCGCGGGCGCCAGCGCCAGTTCCAGGACCTCGGACATGGTGCGCACCGGGGTGATGGTCAGCTTGCTGCGCACGTGTTCCGGGATCTCGGTCAGCTCGGGCGCGTTACCGGCGGGGATGATCACCGCGGTCATGCCGGCGCGCACCGCCGCCAGCAGCTTTTCCTTGAGCCCGCCGATGGGCAGCACCTTGCCACGCAGTGTCAGCTCGCCGGTCATGGCGACGTCGTGGCGCACGGGGGTCTGCGAGATCAGCGACACCAGCGCGCAGGCCATGGTCACGCCCGCCGAAGGGCCGTCCTTGGGCACGCCGCCGGCCGGCACGTGGATGTGGATCTCGCGCCCGGCGAAGAACTCGTCGCGCTGGCCCAGCGAAAGCGCGTGCGCGCGCGCGAACGACAGCGCCGCCTGCGCCGACTCTTTCATGACGTCGCCGAGCTGGCCGGTCAGGGTGAGCGATCCCTTGCCGGCCATGGTCTGCGCCTCGACGTGCAGCACCTCGCCGCCGTACGGCGTCCAGGCCAGGCCGTTGACCGTGCCGATCTCGTCGGCGCCGCGGCGCTCGTCCTGCAGGTAGCGCGGCGGCCCGAGGTGCTTGGTGATCTCGTCGGGCGAGATGGCAGGGTTGCTGCCCTTGGCGCGTGCCCCGCCGCGCGCCTTGGCGCTGCCGGCGGCCGCGCCGCTGCCGCCGCCGCCCTCTTCGACCACCCGGCGCGCGACCTTGCGCGCCAGCTGCGCGACCAGCCGCTCCAGCTCGCGCAGCCCCGCCTCGCGGGTGTACTCGGAGATGATCTTGCGCAGCACCGGCCGCCCGATGGCGATCTCCTTGCTGGTCAGCCCCGCCTCGGCGACCTGCTTGGGCACCAGGTAGCGCTCGGCGATGACCAGCTTCTCTTCCTCGCTGTAGCCGGACAGCCGCAGCGTCTCCATGCGGTCGCGCAGCGGCGCGGGGATCGACTCGGGCAGGTTGGCGGTGGCGATGAACAGAACCCGCGAGAGATCGAAGGGCACGCCCAGGTAGTGATCGCGGAAGTTGTGGTTCTGCTCGGGGTCCAGCACCTCGAGCAACGCCGCCGAGGGATCGCCGCGCACGTCGGAGCCCAGCTTGTCGACCTCGTCGAGCAGCATGACCGGATTGTTGGTCCCGGCCTGCTTCATGCCCTGGATCAACCGGCCGGGCAGCGCGCCGACGTAGGTGCGCCGGTGACCGCGGATCTCCGCCTCGTCGCGCACCCCACCCAGCGAGATGCGCACGAACTTGCGCCCGACCGCGCGCGCGATCGACCGGCCCAGCGAGGTCTTGCCCACGCCGGGCGGTCCCAGGAAACAAAGCAGGGGGCCGTGGATCCCGCCGCGCAGCTTGCGCACCGCCAGGTAGTCCAGGATGCGGTCCTTGATGTGCTCCAGGTCGTAGTGATCCTCGTCGAGGATCTTGCGCGCGACGTCGATATCCAGGGTGTCTTCGCTGCTGGTGGTCCAGGGCAGCTCGGTGAGCCAGTCGATGTACGTGCGCAGCACCGACGCCTCGGCGCTCTCGGCGTGCATCTGGTCCAGACGCCGGATCTGCTTGTCGGCCTCGGCCTTGGCCTCCGCCGACAGGCCGGCGCGCTCGACCTTCGAGCGCAGCTCCTCCATCTCCTCGCCGTGCACGTCCCCGTCGCCGAGCTCGTTGCGGATCTGGCGCAGTTGCTCGCGCAGGTAGTAGTCGCGCTGGGTCTTGGACATCTCCTCCTTGGCGCGGTTCTGGATCTGCGACTGCACCTCCAGGATCCCGATCTCCTTCTCCAAGTTCTGGTTGACGCGATTGAGACGCTCGACCGGGCTGTCCAGCTCCAGCAGCTCCTGCGCCTCGGTGACCTTGAGCGTGAGGTTGGAGGCGACCAGGTCGGCCATGCGGCCGGGGTCCTCGACGCTGCCGACCACCATGCCCAGCTCGGGCTGCATCGACTTGCCGAGACCGGTCAGGCGATCGACGTTGCTGCGCACCGAGCGCATCAGCGCCTCGATGCCCAGCGAGCGCGCGGGCGGCGCATCGTCGGCGCGATCGACGCGCACCCGATAGCAGGGTGTCTCGGCGACGAAGCGCTGGATCTTGGCGCGACACAGGCCCTGCACCAGGATCTTGAGGCCGCCCTCGGACAGCTTGCGCATGCGCATGATCATCCCGATGGTCCCCGACCGATAGAAGGACGACGCGGCCGGGTCGTCGTCGGACGAATCCTTCTGCGCGACCAGGAAACACAGGCGGTCCTCGGCCTCCAGCGCCTTGGCCACCGCCTCCATCGATACCGGGCGGGTGACGCGCAGAGGGACGATCATGTACGGAAAGACCACCAGGTCTCGGATCGGCAGCAGCGGGAGGATATCGGGGATTACCGGATCAGCCGCGGCACGGCCTTCGGGATTAACGCTCACAGAAGCACACTAACAGAGATTCGCGCCAGATCGGGGCCGAGCGCGGCGCGGAGCACCAAGCTGTGACGCCGGGTTCTCACCTTGTCCCACCTGCCGTTCGAGTTTGGGTTCGAGCTTGGGTCGCGGCGGGTGTTCCACTCGCGGTCCCGGCTGGAACGCCGCCGTCGACGATGGCCAGCGACACCGCGCCCAGCGCCCACACGCGCCCGAAGCGATCCAGCGCCAGATCCAGCATGTCGTCGTCGACCACGCGCGCGCCAGCGGACAAGTCGTGCGCGCCGGCCTCGCGCGCGTCCAGCACGCGCAGCCCGCGCGCCGTCGCCAGCCACATGCGCCCGCTGCCGTCGCCGGCCAGCGCGCGGGTCGCCGCCGCCTCGCCGTCGGACGACTTGCCGCCGCCGCCGCCAGCGTCTCCGCCTTGCTGCCCGAACCGCCACTCCTTGCCGTCGAAGCGGCCGACGCCCGCCGAGGTGGCCGCCCAGATCTTGCCGTCGCTGCCCTTGATCACGTCGTAGCAGACCTCGCTGTCCATGTGCTCGTTCTCGCCCCAGTGGCGCAGCTCGGATTCCTGCCAGCGGTTGATCCCGCTGCGCGCCGAGAACCAGGTCGCCACGCCGTCGAACAGCACACCGGTCAGATCGTAGGGCAGCGGAAGGCTCTCGGGACCGGCCTGCGCGCCCGGGAAGTTGCCGTGACGGATCACCGCGCCGCCCGCCGGACTGGCCGCGGCCAGCGCCAGCTCCAGCGCGCCCCGCCCTTGCTCCTGTCCGTCGCTGGCCACCACCCCCAGCCCCAGCCACAGATTTCCCCCGGGTGCGAAGGTCGCGAACGAGATCGAGGGCCGGGCCGCGCTGCGCCCGAGCGGGACCTTTTGCACCGCGGCCCAGCGATCCCCGTCGAGACGGGTGAGGGTGATGCCCTCGAAGGGCGGGTCGGTGATGACGCCGAAGATCGCGCCGGCGCGATCCGTGGCCACCGCCAGCGCGCGCCCGGCGGCGGACTCGCCGACCCGGGTCTCCTGGAAACGGGCCCCGTCGAACAGCCAGGCGTGGGCTCCACCGGCGACCAGATAACAGCGATCGCGCGCGGCGCAGGCCAGCGACAGCCGCTCGGCGTCGTCGGTGAGATCGCCGCCCAGATAGCGCGGCGCGGGCGAATCCGCGTGCGCGACCCCCATGCGCCGCGACCCGCACCAGAAGTCCGGCGGCCCCTCGCCGCGCGGAGCGGCGGCAGCCACCGTGACCTCGGGAGGGACCGCCAGCGCCATCGGCACCGCCTGGTAGCGCGCCGTGCTGCCCTTGCGCCCATCGACCAGCCGGAAGCCACCCGAGGGCGGCGATTCCCCGCGCGGCAGGGGGCGCAAGTCGAACGCCCGCGGTTCGCGGCCACCCGCCTCGGCGATCAGCACCGCGGCGGCGCCGGCGGCCAGCAAGCGCACGAAGCGCACCCCGGCGCCCGGCTGGACCTGGTAGGTCTCGTCGCCATCCTTGCGCATGACGGTGACCCGGCCGCCGTCGGGCAGGCGGGTGGCAACCAGGCGCGCGCCCGCGGTGGTGGGCGCCGTCCCGACGATCTCGTCGGCGGGCGACAGCGACAGGCCGGGCGGCGACAGCGGGTGGCCGCCCTGGCTGTCGACGCGGAAAAGACCGCGGCCGCGCGTGCCGACCCACAGCGCGACGCCGTCGGCGTCCAGCTCCATCGAGGACACCGGGACCTCACGCAGAAATTCGCTGACCGTCCAGACGCGCCCGTCGAAGCGCGCCAGACCACCGGCGCCGCCGGCCCAGGCGCCGCCGTCGGCGAGCGTCGGCAACAACCAGGAGATCGTCCCCAGCTCGGCGGGCGGCGGTGCGGCGCTGGCCTGATAGCGGGTGCGCCCACCGGCCTCGACGACGAAGCGCCCGACGCCGGCGTCGCTGGCGACCCAGACCGCCCCTTCGTCGTCGACCCCCAGCGCGTCGATGCGGTGACCAGAGAACCCGGTCTCGGCGCCGATCGGTTCGGCGGCCGCGTCGGCGTTGGCGCTGGCGTTGGCTGCCTTGGCCGCCGCCTTCCAGCGCCGCAGCCCGCGCTCCGTGCCCGCCCACACGTAGGGTGTGGCGACCGCCAGCGCGGTGATGGGCAGCGACTCCGCGTAGCGCGCGATGGTCACCCCGGACGGGGCGCCGCCCGGGCCGGCCGGCCCGCTGCCGGCGCCCGGCACCGACGCCCGACAACCGCCCACAACCATCCCCGTCGCCAGCGCCACGACAACCACCACCCCCTGGAGCGCTCCCCCACCGCGCAGGCAGAACCCGGTCATGGTCGCTCGTTACTATGACGACAAGGCGCGGTCAAGCGAGCAGCCCGTGGCAAAAGTCTGCCGTCGGTCCGACTTTCACCACGGGCTGCTAGGCTGGGCCGGATGGCTTCGGCTGATCCCTGCCTTCAACCACCAGTCACCCTCGCCCCGGTCCGCCGGGGAGATGGTCGGGGTGAGGGGTCCGCCGAATCCACCGCCTCTTTTCGTAGAGACTCCTCAGCTGGCAGAGTGATCCGACCAAGATCGCCCTGGTGGCTGATGGCGCTGGCCCTGGGCGCGGGGCGCGCGGCCGTCGCCGCCGACGACGGCGGTGCCGGCAGCGTGGTCACCGTCGAGAGCGGCCGCATCACCACCATCGAGGTGAGCCCGTGGCTGGGTTCGTCGCTGGAGCGCGCCTTCGCCAGCGAAGCCTACGCGCTGGCGGTCGCCAACGATCGCGACGAGCACTGGAGCGAAGCCGCCGGCCTTTACCACCAGGCCATCGCCGAGTGGTCATCGCGTTACCGCTACGAGCCGTCGCCCGAGCTGGAGCGCGCCATCTTCAAGGCCGACCGCGAGCGCCAGCGATCGCAGCTGCTGGCCGGCGTGCAGGCCCAGCGCGACAAGCTGCCCCCCGCCACCCTGCGCGGCCTGGCCCTGGAGCGCGGCCGCATCTACCGCACCAAGCTGATGAGCGTGCGCGCCTACACCGGCGCGGTGCCGGCCGGCCTGCTGGCCCGCACCCGCCACGAGCTGGAGGAAGCGCTGCGCCTGGCCGACCCCACCAAGCCCGGCGCCGACACCGAGGCGCGCCTGCTGCTGTGCGCGACCCGCGCCGCCGGCGGCGACCGGCCCGCGGCCCGGCTCGAGCTGGCCCACGTCCCCACCAGCGAGCGCGAAGACCCCGCCGCCCTGCTGCCCCTGGCCGTGTGCCAGGCCGCCCTGGGTAACCTGCCCACCGCCCTGGTCCTGCTGGAAGCCCACGTCCGCCGCCAGCCAGTCGAACAGCGCCTGGACGCCTTTGCCCTGCGCGACCTGTACCTGGCCAACGACTGGGACCGCCTGCGCGGCGAGCGCCGCTTCGAAACCCTGTTCACCGCCATCCGTCGTTATTGACCCGGGGGCCCGCGGCTGGTAGTTACTCCCCTGCCGGCGCAAGCCGGCGGGGGGCTGTAGCTCAGCTGGGAGAGCGCCTCAATGGCATTGAGGAGGCCGACGGTTCGATCCCGTTCAGCTCCACCGATTTCTCGGGCCGGTCGAGGCGGTCTGACGCCCCGCGAACCGGCAGGGACCGCACGATGCGCCCCGTTCATTCGGCGGACGCCGCGGTAGACTGAAAGGGTGAGCCCCCAAGGTCCAAATCCTGCTGACCTCGACGTCCTTCTGGCTCGGGTTCAGAGGGAACAGGCCAGGCTTGCGCCGTTGCTACCTGAGATGGATCCCGGTGACCTCCACGCCATCCTGGTGGCCATCTTCCGGCCATGGGGGTCGGGACGCCGTTTCCTGATCCGGCAGCTGCGCCCGGGTGTGAATGTCTTCTGATGAAGCGTTCGTAAGCAAGCGTCTGCAAGAGTCAGTGGATGTTGGTCGCGCGGTGACTCCAGGCTGTCGGTCCTGTGTCCCTGGAAGCCCGCGTCGGGCCGCCGTGCTCGCCTTGACCTTTGTCGCCGGCGTCTTTTTCGAAGCCCAAGGCCACTGCGCCGTGGACCCTCTCCATCCGTCACCTCCCCCTTCACCTGCCCGACAGGCCGAGATCGCGAATTCTGCAGCGCCGTGGCGCGCGCGACTGACCTTGCCCTTCCTGGGAGTGGGACGGGTCACGGGCACGAAGGAATCCACTCCGACGCGCGCCATCCTCGTACCGCTGCTCCTCTTCAGCCTCTCGCGCGCAATCACCGTCACGCACCCGCGGAACCCTTGGACTCTGGAAGGAGAAGTCGGGTGGCTTTTCGAGGGAGGCAACCTGATACGAAATGTCCTGAGGCTGGGGTTCGGACCATCGTTCCAGCTGATCGACGCACGTGATCCCACGGGAAGGGGCAACACTCTGGCGCTCACAACCCAGCTCGGCGTGACCTACTGGAACACCATCAGGGACTTCGAGTCGTTGCAGGGAGAGTACGGCGCCTACCATCAAGATCTGCTCGGTGGCGCCGCGCAACTCGGTCTCGAAGGCGTGTGGTGGACCTCGCGCAACGCGGGATGGTCCGCCCGGCTGCGTACCGTCGTTGAACGGTTCTTCCTGGGCCGCCCGTACTACCTCGCGCCTGGTGAGCTAGGCGATGTTGCGGGCTGGAACCTGGCAGCGTTCCTCGATCTCGGCCGCGCCTGGTGACGGCGGCCGATCCGTTCATCAGTCGTGCCGGTGACGATGTCGTCGCTCGATCGATGCCGAAGCGCGATCAACCACAGGTGTAAGAGCTGTTCGGCGTCCCGCACGAGTCGTTTCCAAAGACCATGCGGCAGCTGTCGTGGAACACGCACTGCCACTGGCTCTGGGAGATGGTGCCCTTCAGCTGCGCTTCAGTGCAGGAGCTCTGGCACAGGCTCTCCAGCAAGGGGATCGAGCCCAAGTACTGGGTGGTGTTCTTGTCCTCGTTGCAGAGGTGCGCCGCGCAGTCAGCCAGTCGCTGGCACAGGTCGGCGCAGTTCTCGGTCGCCGGCGCAGTCTGCCCAGCCCCGTAGCCGGTATCCGGCTTGTCGTCGGCGACGCTGCTGCACGCCGCCAGGACACTCAGGATGCCGCCGGCGATCATTCCACAGTCCAACCAACCAGTCCGCCGCTGCATACGTCGTTGTTACATTCGTTGGCGGACGGGCGCAAGGGGCCGTCGGCGCGCAAAGAGCTCACGGATTGACGATCACGACTTCGATCTCGTTCAGGACACTTGTCCCCGAGGGCAGGGTGATGGTGAGCGCCGAGGTGAGATCGAGGTTGGTGATCACGACGATCCCGTCATCCCCCGATGCGACGACATGTCCCTTCTGATCGACATCTACGTCGGACAGGTAGTAGGCACTGGACACGATCTTCGCGTCGAGGGTTCCGCTCGCCGAGAACCGGAGGAGTTGCCCGTGTTCGGCGGCAGCGAACACTCTGCCGTCCTGGGCGACCGCCACCCCGCGGATCGGGAGTCCCGATGGCGGATAGTCGAGCTGCGTCTCCGCGAGCAGCGCCATCGTCTCCGGATCGAAGGTGGTCAGGATGACGTCGCTCGTCAGCGAATGCAGCCTGCCGTCTGCTCCCCAGGTCACGTCCAGGGTGAACCGGTTCGCTTCCGGCGTGGGAGTCCGAACAGTCACTCCACCGTCGAAATCGAAACGAACGAGTCCCTCGGTCGCGCCGTCGCCCGCAGTCGCCCCGTCCACGACCCATGCGAACGCGTCGTGCGTCGCCACGCCTCCCACCCCGACCACCCCGGGCAAGGTCATTCCTGCGGTGGTTCGCTCCCTCACGGTGCCGGTGGAGAGATTGAAAGAACGCAGGGCGGTCTTCCCCGCGCCCGGAGATCCGACGAGCAGGTGCAGAATCTGACGGCCTGAGAGTGTCGCGCCACGAACGGCCTCACCGACGAAGAGGCCGGTCGGCCTCGACGCGATCAAGCGTCCATCGAAGGTCAACTCCCAGATCTGATCGTTCGATATCGCGATCAGATCCGTCTCGGGCGCGAGCGGCGTCAGAGGCCTGGTGTCGCCCGCCGAGCCATCTCTGTCGGGCGTGCTGTCCCGATAGGCGCCGTCTGTACCAAGCGAGCCATCCTCCGGCCCTTTTGCAGCCGCATCGGGAGCATCGGCCTCGAACGGGCGCTGGTCGGCGCCGGCGTCCTGCCGGGCGGCGTGATCCTCCCGGGCGTCAGTCTTCGGGGGCGGATCGAGGGGGATCGGGAGCGCCCTCAATTCGCAGCCGAGCAGGCAGATGGCAACCACGCCCCCCGCGACGACGCACCACATCCGAGCGGTCTTCTTTTCGAGCAAGGCGGGGTGATTCTACGAGCTCGAGACCGTTCCCAGGTTGATTTTCGAGCTCGAGACCGTTCCCAGCGAGCTCGAGACCGTTAGCTCGAGACCGTTCAGATCTGGCCTCGCGTTTCGGTGCTAGCAATTTGCCCTTCTTTGAGCGTACTGTCCCGCGCAACCTGGGGGTCGACGATGGGAATCAGCGTCACGCGCTTTACCCGGCTGCGAACGACGGTCTGTCTCTGGCTGGTCGGTGTCGGGCTCGGCTGCGGTCCTACCGAGGCGCCGAAGCCAGAGGCGGTGACGGAGGTCCGGTCGGCGCTGTTGATGACCGAGGCGGACTGCCCGCCGAATACGGCCGGTCATCACATCCTCGGCGGTCCGGGCAACGACACCCTGAAGGGAACGGGCGCGGACGAATGCATCCTGGGGCTGGGTGGAAATGACGTCATCACGGGCGGCGGAGGTAAGGACACGCTGATCGGCGGCGCGGGCAACGATCAGATCAAGGGCAGCGCGGGCAACGATCAGATATTCGGCGAGGACGGGGACGACCGGCTCGAGGGCAACGGCGGCACCGACACGCTGGTGGGCGGCGACGGCGACGACGTCCTCATCGGCGGCGCGGGACCGGACAACCTCCAGGGCGGCAACGGCAACGATCAGATCGCGGCCGGCGGCGGCAAGGACGTCATCAGCGGTGGCGCCGGCAACGACATCATCGACGGCGAGGCCGGGGACGACACCATCGCGGGCGACGACGGCGACGACCTGATCGAGAACGTGGCCGGCGACAACATCAACGGGGGCGCCGGCACCGACGCCTGCCAGGGCCCGGGCAGCAATGTGCTCTGCGAGCTGCCGGCGCCGGCGAACTGCACCCGCGACGCCGGCTGCGGGACAGGCAGGTTTTGCCAGCTCACGACCGGCACCTGCGTCGGCTGTCTCACCAGCGCGCAGTGCAACGACAACACCGCGTGCACGACCGACGTCTGCGCCGGCGGGACCTGCACGCACCCGAGCACCGTCATCTGCCCGGCGCCCGACCAGTGCCACCTCGCCGGGGTGTGCAACCCCACGACCGGCGTGTGCTCGAACCAAAACAAGCCCAACGGCAGCGCGTGCAGCGACGGCAACGCGTGCACGCAGACCGACACCTGCCAGACCGGCGCGTGCGTTGGCGCGAACCCCGTCGTGTGCGCCGGGCCCGACCAGTGCCACGTCGCCGGGGTGTGCAACCCGTCGAGCGGCGTGTGCAGCAACCCGAACAAGCCCGACGGCAGCGCGTGCAGCGACGCCAATGCGTGCACGCAGACCGACACCTGTCAGGCGGGCGCGTGTGTCGGCGCGAACCCCGTCGTGTGCGCCGCGTCCGATCAGTGTCACGTCGCCGGCGCCTGCAACCCGACGACCGGTGTGTGCAGCAACCCCAACGCGCCCGACGGGACATCGTGCAACGACACCAACGCCTGCACGCAGGCGGACGCCTGCACGGACGGCGCCTGCGCCGGCGTGGTCGTCGACTCCGACGGCGACGGCATCCCCGACTGCACCGACCCATGCCCGCACGACGCCGCCAACGACGCCGACGACGACGGCTTCTGTGCGGACGTCGACAATTGTCCGACCACCGCCAACATCACCCAGCAGGACACGAACGGCGACGGGCGCGGCGACGCCTGTAACGGGCCCGCCCAGGGCGCCATCGCGGCTGGCTCCGGACACACCTGCGCGATACGCGAGGGAGGCAAGGTCTATTGCTGGGGTCTGAACGGCGAAGGCCAGCTAGGGACCGGGTCGATGAGCCCGGCTTCCTTGGTCCCGGTCCAGGTCACGGGCCTGAACGACGCCGTGGCCCTGGCCGCGGGCCCGTATCACACGTGCGCGCTGCGACCCTCGGGGCAGGTGGTGTGCTGGGGCCGCGGCTCGAGTGGCCAGCTGGGCGACGGCAGCTTCGTGACGGGAGCGCCGACACCGGTCACGGTCTCGGGGCTCTCGGACGCCGTGAAGATCGCGGCCGGTGAGTACCATACCTGCGCCCTGCGAGCGACCGGGGCCGTCGCCTGCTGGGGGAACGGCGGGAGCGGGCAGCTCGGCAACGGTTTGAACACGCCGCAACCGACGCCGGTCGCGGTCAGCGGACTCTCTGACGCCGTGGCATTGACGGCGGGCAGCCTTCACAGCTGCGCGGTGCGCGCGACCGGCCAGGTCACCTGCTGGGGGTACGGCTACTACGGCCAGCTCGGCAACGGCACGCTGTTTTCATCCTCCAACCTACCGGTGCCGGTCGCGACGCTGGTCGACGCCGTCGCCCTCGCGGCCGGCGTCTTTCACACCTGCGCGGTGCGCGCGAGCGGTGAAGTCTCTTGCTGGGGACGCGGCACCGAAGGCCAGCTCGGCAATGGCACGTTCTCCTTCCAGGTCTCGACGCCGGCGGCGGTCACCGGACTGTCCGACGCAGTTGCCGTCACGGCGAGGGCCTCTCACACGTGCGTGACGCGGAGGAGCGGTGAAGTCTCTTGCTGGGGACGCGGCACCGAAGGCCAGCTCGGCAACGGCGCCACCACGACCACGACGACGCCTGTCGTTGTGTTTGACCTGTGGGACGCCCGGGCGGCCGCCGCGGGTGACGCTCACACCTGTGCCCTGCGCGCCAACGACGAAGTGGTGTGCTGGGGCGGGAACAACAACGGCCTGCTCGGTACCGGCGGAACCACTCCCTCCCCGGTGCCCCGGACGACCCTCGCGGGATCGGCGACCGTCTGCCCCACGCCGCGCAGCAGCGCGGATCTGCCCGATGCGGCCTTCACGGACAGCAACGGCGACGGCATCGACGGGGATCTGGCGTCGGCGTATTTCGTCAGCGTCACCGGATCGGATTCGAACCGGGGCACGCGACAGGCGCCCTTCCGCACCATCCGGCACGCGATCGAAACCTCGGCCTCGCATCCCTGCCGTTACCAGGTCCTGGTGTCCGCCGGCACGTACGCCGAGACCGTCCCCCTCGCGTCGGGCGTGAGCCTCTGGGGACAGTACGACCCGGTCACCTGGGCGCGCTCGGCGGCGAACACCACGACCATCGCGTCGCCCGGCAATGTCGGCATCGTCGTCACCGAATACGCCGCGGAAGGGTACATCGAGGGATTCACCGTCAGCGCCAGCACGGGCACGGTTCCCGGGACCAGCACGCGCGCCCTGCTGCTGCGGGACGTGACCGCCCCGCTTCATGTGCGCGGGAACCGCCTGGTGGGCGCCGACGGCGCCGTCGGCCTCTCCGTCGGATCGGCGCTCGCCGGGTACCAGTGCGGCGGCAGCCCGGGATTGGGCGGGTGCAATGGATTCTGCACGTCGAACGGCGAGCGGGGACAAGCCGGCTGCAGCGGGGCGCCCGGTGGCGGCGGGGGACTGGTGTTCGGCGGATGGGGCGAACCGGGGAGCAACGTCTCGAATCCTGGATCGCCCGGATCCATTCCCTGGGCCCAGGGCATCGGAGGTTTCCTCGGCACCAACTGGGTGGCGCTCGCCGGCGGCGCCGGTGATCCCGGCCTCACCGGCGGCGGCGGGGGTGGCGGCGCATCGGGTCTCTGCTTCTGCGGTGGCGGCACCGCCGGCGGTCGAGGTGGACTCGGGGGCTATGGCGGCGGCGGCGGCAAGCCGGGTGGTGGCGCGGGTGGGTCGTTCGCGATCGTCGCCATCCGGGCGGCGGCGGCGGTGGTGACCGGCAACGAGCTGGTCACGGGCCTGGGCGGTGTGGGTGGTTCCGGATCGCCCGGTGGGGCGGGCGGCCCGGGACAATCTGGCTCCGCCGGAGACGCTTGCTGCGGTATTCCCGGCGCGCCGGGCTCCGGCGGCAACGGTGCAAGCGGCGGCAACGGATCGCCCGGCGGCCCGGGCGCGGGCGGCGGGGGTGGGATGAGCGTCGGGATCCTGTTGCTCGACTCGGCGGGCATCGTGCTCGCCGGCAACACCTATACGATCGGCGGCGCCGGACCCGGCGGTCCCGGAGGCCCCGGCGGCGCTCCGAACGGCGACCCCGGCATCACGGCGGAAGTGTTCACGATGCCGTCGACCGGCTCGGTGAACATCTCCAACGCGCAGGTGGTCGAGGGCAACGCGGGCGACACGCTGCTGGCGTTCACGATCTCGCTGGGCAGCCCGTCCTCGCAGGACGTCACCGTGAGCTACGCGACCGGCGACGGGACCGCGCAGGCGGGGGCCGACTACGCGACCGTGAACAACGGGGTCGTCACGTTCTCGCCCGGCGAGACCGCGAAGCAGGTCAACGTCTCGGTGACCGGCGACCTGCTGGTCGAGACCGACGAGACGCTGACGGTGACACTGTCGAACCCGATCAACGCGTTCATCGGCGTCGGCCAGGGCGTGGGCACGATCATCGACGACGATCTGTTGGGAGCGGGCGCCGACGCGGACTACTGTACGGTTCAGTTCCCGCACAGCTTCGCCGTGCAGGCGGGCGCCGTGACGCCGTCGATCTACGGACAGCTCTACGAGGCCGGCCTGACCGAGACCCCTGACCCAGCGCCAGGAGTGACGGCCGAGGTGGGTTTCGGAGCGCTCGGCTCGCAGCCGTGGTTGGCGGGATGGACCTGGTCGCCCGCCGCCTGGAACATCCAGGCCGGCAACAACGACGAATACGTGGCCAGCTTCATGGCGCCGTCACCAGGCGACTACTCTTACGTCTACCGCTTCAGCCTGAGCGGCGGATCGGGCTGGACCTACTGCGACGGCAACGGCTCGGGCTCGAACGCCGGCCTCAGCTTCGACGTCGCCGACATGCCGGTCATGTCGGTCATGCCGTAGGAGCAACTGGTCCGTCTCGGCGCGCGTGTACCTGGGGAGAGGCCATGTCAATATTGGTGCGAGGCGCAGCATTTCCCCCGCCAGCAATCATCTTGAACCTGAAGCACTCCCGGACGTCGTCGTGGACCTCGTCGACCACCTGGATGCGATGGTCGCTTTTTGGAACATCGATGAGGTGTGCGTCTTCGCCAACCAAGCCTATCTCGCCTGGTTCGGCAAGACGCGAGAGCAGATGATAGGCATTACGCTCGAACAGCTGCTCGGGCCGATCTACCCCCAGAATCTACCGTACATTCGAGCCGCGTACGCGGGCCAAGTCCAAGTCTTCGAACGCGAGATCCCCTCTCCTGACGGGAGAATTCGGCAGAGCATCGCAACGTACACGCCTCACGTCGTAGCGGGTGAAGTGCGCGGTATCTTCGTCCACGTCGCCGACGTCACCTCCCTCAAGACCCTGGAGCGGGAGCTTCGCCGGAGTGAAGAGCGGCTCGAGCTGGTGCTGGCCGCCACGGCTGCGGGAGCATGGGACTGGAACGTTCAGACGGGGGAAGTCTACTTCAGCGCCTACTGGATCACGTCGCTCGGGTACGCCGCGAGCGATGTGCCGCGGACCGCTCAATTCTGGGAGAGCCTGGTCCATCCGGATGACATGCCGCGGGTGCGGCGAGCCTTGGAGGAGCATTTCTCCGGCCGGTCCGCCGGCTACGAATGCGTGAATCGACTGCGCCGCAAGGACGGAACCTGGCGCTGGAATCTCGATCGGGGCCGAGTCGTCGAGCGCACGGACTCTGGCGAGCCCCTGCGCATGCTCGGCACCGATTCCGACCTCTCCGATCAGCATTGGTCGGGCCTGAGGGAGCTCATTCCGATCTGCGCCGGTTGCAAGAAGATCCGCCGGGACGACGGCGTCTGGGAATCCATCGAAGCGCATTTCGGCGCGGACAGCTTGGCTCAGTTCAGCCACGGAATCTGCACGGTGTGCATGGCGAAGTACTACGGTGACACCTTGGGCGGGAACGAAGCACCGTAGGCTCCCTCACGGGGCCCCATCGTCGAGATCGAGAGGCGCAAGGGACGGTCCGGGCGCGAATTTGGCGCCATCTCCGACCGCGCACGCAATTCTTGCGGGGCTAGACCCTGGCGGGCCGCCGTGTAGGGCCGATTCCGCGCGCTGAACCCGCCCGGGGGGCGCCAGGCACGCGCGGTGCAGTAGGCGCGGCTGCTCTTTTGTCCAGAGGGGCCCGGAGGCGTACGGCCGCGAACCCGTGCAGCGTGACCATCTCCGGGCCGTTCACCGTCAGCAACGTGCCGGTGTCCTTCACGCAGAGGGTCGGCACCACCACCACGGCCTGTACGGAGTCCGTGCCGTGCACCTGCACCACGTCGCAGCCCTGCACCGGTATGGTGGCGACCTGCTCCGCGGCGGCGCCCTGCGAGGCGCAGGGGACCACGCTGGTCACTTCGCCCGTCGCCGCGTCCTGCGTCGCCTGCCACGACAACGCCGCAGCCGTCGATCACATGCAGACCAACGGCGCCTCGATCTGGGAGCCTCGCAGCGTCGCCTTCACCAAGCCGCAGAAGGAAGAGTGCATGGTCTGCCACGGCCCCAACCGGATCGCGTCAATCGCGCTGGTCCACCAGGACGCCACGCCGTAACCGTCGGAGGCAGCCCACACCCGCGTGAAGTTGCGCCCGCATTGTGTTTGCGGAGCCCGATCGAGATGCGATAGTGGCAGCATGTTTCGCGCCGGGGGAGCAGCGTTGGCCGTCCCGCTGCTTGCCATCCTTGGGGCGGGCACCGGATGTGGATCCGGGTCCGGCACGCCGAGGATGGGCGCAGGTGGAGGGGACGCAGCGGCGAGCTCCGGCGTCGGTGGCGCTGCCGGCGCGGGCGTGGCGCGCACCTGTCACGCGACCTCGGCCGAGAGGTGCAGCTGCATCGAGGGCCAGCCAGGCAGCGCGGATCCCGAGTGCAGCTCCACGTCGGTGGAGACGCGCGCGGGAGACGTGGGTGTCTGCTGCCAGGGCGGACTCTTCTGTGATTGCGTCGCCTATGCCTGCAAGAACAACGCGGCCCTGGGGTACTGCGTGTGTGGCGCCTCGGCGACGCTCAACTCGGTCGCCGGTCCGGTGGTGACCATTTGCCCGACCAGCAGCGCGCCGCAGCAGTGCTGCTATTCACCCGACATCAACGACTGCACCTGTTCGACCGCGGCCTGCGACAACGGTCGCCTGCGGGTAGCGACCTGTTCGCTGGCGGACGTCATGGTTTGCGCCGATCGCTCCTTTCGGGTCGACCGCTGCTCCACCGTGGGGCCGGCTGCCGACGGAGGTAGCGCCGGCGTCGGAGGCCAGGCGGGAAGAATGACGGCCGGCAGCGGCGGCAGCGTCGCGGCGGGATCGGGAGGCGCTGGCGGCGCTCAGAACGTCGATGGCGGCGCCGGCGACCGAGACGCGCGACCGGGCGTCGACGCCGCAGACGCCCCGGCGGATGGCGACACCGCGGATGCGGCGCCGGCGCTCCGAGTGGGGGAGCCGTGCGCACGCGCGGCCGACTGCGCGAGCGGCCACTGCACCGACGGTGTTTGCTGCGACAGCGCCTGCGCGGGAACCTGCGCATCCTGCAACCTGCCTGGTCAAGTGGGGACCTGCTCCCCGGTTCGCAGCGCCGAGGACCCCGATAGCTGCGCGGGCGCCATCGCCTGTGACCCGAGCGCCGCCTGCAAGTCCAGGAACGGAGCGTTGTGCACCTCGGCGACCGGCTGCCTGTCCGGGTTCTGCGTGGACGATCGCTGCTGCGACACCTCCTGCAGCGCGGCCTGCGGCGTCTGTGACACGCCCGGGACCGAGGGCACCTGCACCCTGGCCAAGCTGCGCGCCGACATCCGTTCCTGCGACGGGACGCAGGCTTGCGACGGGGCCGGGGCCTGCAAGCTGGCGGACGGCCAAAGCTGCGGCACCGCCGGCGAATGTGCCTTCGGCGCCTGTATCTCCGGTCGATGCTGCGCCAACCCCAGCTGCACCCCGGTGGTCGCGTGGACCCGGACCTTTGGTGGCGACAACATCGACGACGTCGCGGCGGCGGCGTTCACCGCCACCGGAGCGATTCGACTCGCCGGCGCGCTGGGTTTCGCCGGCGACCTCGACCCGGGGGCGCTCGACAAAGAGCGGAGCGGCGACATGTATCTGCTCGAGCTCGACCCGGACGGACGGTTCCAGCGCGCCCAGACCTGGAGCGGAGGAGCCCTTCACGTCAGTCGGATCCTGGCCCTGGCCAATGGTGACACGCTGGTGGCCGGTGTCTTCAACGGCACCGTCGACTTCGATCCGACGGCCGGGATCGACGAGCGCGTCGGGGGAACCTTTGGCGTGAATGACGACATCTTCATCGTGAGGCTCGGGTCAGACGGCAGCTACCGCTGGACGGCCACCTTTGGCAATCCGGGCGACTACGAATATCCCCACGCCGTGGCCGAAGCCCCCGATGGCAGCCTGTACGTCGCTGGTTCCTACGAGGCGCCGACCGACTTCGATCCGTCATCCGCGGTCGACACCCATTCTCACACGGGCTCGGCCGGGGTCGAGGACGCCTTCGTCACCAAGCTGGGCGCCGATGGAAGCTACGGTTGGACCACCACCTTCGGATCCGCCGGCACCGATTCCGTGCGCGGGCTCGCGGTCACCCCCTCAGGGGACGTCGTCATCTCGGGATGCTTCGCCGGCGCCGTCGACTTCGATCCAGGCCCCGCCGAGCACATCGTCACTCCGACGGTGGAAATGACCAGCACGCCCTGGACCTTCGTCACCCGGTTGACCGCCCAGCACGGCTTCGTCTGGACCTACGTCGCGCAGGAGGGAGGCTGCGCGAAGCTCGCGGCGGCGCCCGACGGTTCGTTCTACGTCGGCTCCGAGTTCAACATCTTCATGGACTTTGATCCCTTCGGAGCGCACATCCCGCTGTTCTCGACCGACTTCTCGCGGGCAAACAGCGACACCACCGATGTCTGGATCGCCAAGCTGACCAGCGGCGGCGCCTACGTGTGGAGCCGCAGCTTTGGCTCGACGGCCCAAGAGACCTTGACCTCGTTGATGGCTCGCAGCGATGGCAGCGTCGTGGCCAGCGGAAGCTACTCCTTTGGCGCGGACTTCGATCCGAGCGCCGCCACCGACATCGCCAACGAGTTCGGCAGCTACGTGTGGCGCACCACGGCCGACGGGACGTACGCCGAAACCCAGCGCTTCCTGGGGCTCGGTCTCCTCCCTTCCGGCGTCATCCGGACGACGAGCCTGGCCGGGGCCGCGAACGGGGCCTTCATCGTCGTCGGCGCGTTCAACCTGTCGGGTGACTTCGACCCCGGACCGTCCACGGACAGGCGCACCTCGGTCGGCGCCGACGACGCCTTCGTCACCAAGTTCATGCCCTGAACGATCAGGCAGGCAGGACCAGAATCAACCTCGGAGCGGTCTATCTGGAATCAACCTCGCAGGGCCCCGTTCAGGGGATCAACAGCGGCCGCATGTCCGGTACGGCGAGCGCCAATTCTGCGGTGATCAGCGCCGAAAAGTAGTCAGCGCCGGCCCGGCCGAGGTGCGTGTAGTCGAATGACCGCTTGGCCTTGCCCATGCCAGCAAGCGCGGCGTTGTCGTTGACTTCTGTGACGGTGACGCCTGTCGACGCCGGAATGCTGGTGCCTCTCGTCGCAGCCGCGGCGACCTCGTCCGAGGGTGGTCGTTGGGCCATCGCGTTGGCGGCCGTCGGCCCCATCGCCTGAATGGCGTCGTGACTCTTCCCACGCAGGTCGATCACCGGGACGTTCATCTCCGCGGCGATGAGCATCGTGGCCGCCGCCCACGGCGCCAGGTCATCCTGAAGCACCCCTTCCTTGAACATACGCCGCGTCAGGGGCGTCAACAGCACGGGCTTGGCGCCCGCGGCTCGGGCTTCCTTCACATAGCGGCGGATATTCGCGGGGAACTCGGTCGCCAGGTCGGTGGACCGTCCCGGCTTTCCGGGCTGATCGTTGTGGCCGAACTGGATGAGGATCCAGGTGTTCACGAAGCCCGGCGCCCGTGCTTCCGCCAGCGCGAGCTCCCACGAACCTTCGGCAAGGTAACTGCCAGAGCTGCGTCCGCCGCGCGCGAGATTCACGCAGGCGGCGAAAGAGGTGACGTGCTCGGCACAAAAGCTGCCGCCCCAGCCGCCCTGCACGGCCGTCGTCGAGTCACCGACCAATACGATCTTCGAGGCGCGGATGGTCACGGCGGTGACCGGCGCGGGCTTGGGCGGCGGCGTGGGCGGCGGCGGGGGCCCGGGCGGGGGCGGGAGTGTGAGCGTGGGTGCGGGCGCGGGCGCGGGTGTCGTCGCGCAAGACGCCACACCAGCGACGACCAGCAAAATCGACAGGCGCATGCCCAACCCTCTGTCGATGCTCGCAACCCGCGTCAATCCATTTCCAGCCGCGCCCTCGAGGGTGCGTCCGCGCGTATTTGGGTTCACCACTTGCGGTACGGCAGAAACTTACCGTGCATGGTGACCTTCACGCGGTCGCCCTTCGGGTCGGGGACGCGGTCGATATACATCTCGAAGTCGATGGCGCTCATGATCCCGTCGCCGAGCTTCTCGTGGATCAGCGCCTTCAAGGTGGTGCCGTACACCTCGACGATCTCGTGGAAGCGATAGATGAGCGGGTCGGTAGGCAGCGCGCCGCCCAGGGAGCCCTTGGAGGGGGGGAGCTGCAACAAGACCATCTCCTCCTCGGTGAGGTCGAGCCACCGACCGACGGCCGCGGCCTCGGCGGCGTCCATGGCCTGCTGGCCGAGCAGCGCGGAGGTGGTCCAGACCTCGCTGCGGCCGCAGGCCTCGGCGAGCGACTTCCAGGTGAGCTTCTTGGCGATGCGGGTGACGACGATCTTCTCGGTCAACTGGTTTCGCGTCATGTTGAACGGGAGCCAGAATATCGCCGCTTTTGTTTCTGGCGGGTATCAGTTTCAAGTTGAGGTCCATCACGGGCGAGGCTCAGGTCCGGCGACGGATTGCGACATTTCCGGCTACTATCCGGACAGCCGCCGTGGGCCCGCTGAGCACGGCAATCCCTGAGGGGTGTCGGTTGCTCGGGCTCCGCCGTCTGGACGGCGGCCCGAAAGGTTTTCGTCTCCAACCACCTGGGGGCGCCGTCGCGCGCAATTCCTGCCGGCATCCGGGGCCGCCCCTCGCCGGTCGCAACAGGTACGTCGCATGCAGGAGTAGGCGGGGAGGAAGGAGCGTCAAGATGAGCGCAGACAGGAGCGGGTCGAACCAGGGTAACCGCCAGTCCGCGGAGATGGCTCGTCGCCTGGTGCTGGACCAGCACATGCACCTGCGCAAGCTCTTGATGATGGGGCTGGCGCACGCCAGCGCCGCGCTGAGCGACGGGGCCAGCCATGAGCCTCTCCATGCCCTGGTCACCGAGATTCGAGGGGTCTTCTTGCGACACCTCGCTGACGAGGAGGCGCTGCTCTTTCCCATCCTCGAGAACGATCCGCCGCTCGGGCCGCGGCGCGCCGAGTTGATCCGCGAGGAGCACGCGCGCCAGCGCGGAGAGCTCGAGGTGCTGTTCGGCTGGCCCGATGACGGCCGCGGCCGCGAGCTTGTCGTCCGCTTCAGCCAGCTCGCGGCAGCGCTCATCGAGGACATCGCGCACGAGGAGCGCGAGGTCCTGATCCCTCAGGTGGTCCGCGACGACCAGGTCGTCGTCGATCAGTCAGGGGGTTGACCGCGGAGGCGACCGGCCAGCGCGGCCAAGGACCTGTGACCGCGATCGTTTTCTCATGGCGCCGCCGCCGCCGTCGTCTGAGCGGCAGG
>Ga0207701_10001445_pt1 | contig 24912 bp, 24 predicted proteins | sample KBSSwiSSwithPhiX_FD_184294 | JGI IMG/M metagenome (GOLD analysis project Ga0207701, IMG submission 184294) | Switchgrass rhizosphere bulk soil microbial communities from Kellogg Biological Station, Michigan, USA, with PhiX - S5 (SPAdes) (version 2) | ecosystem: Environmental > Terrestrial >... | reverse complement strand
GCAACCATGCTCGACATTCGTCTAATTCGTGAGAAGCCGGACTTCGTTCGTGAGCGACTCGCGATGCGAGGCGGTGGCGATGAGGCGAAAATCGCCGAAGTGCTCCGTGTCGATGCGGAACGGCGCAAGATCGAAACCCAGTTGCAACGATTGCAGGCTGATCGGAATCGTTTGAGCAAGGAGATCGGCGCGAAGCGTGCGCGTAACGAACCGAGCGAAGAACTTGAAGCGCAGGTGCGCAAAATCGGCGACGGGATCAGCGATCTTACCCAACGTGCAAACGCATTGGATGAAGAGCAACGAAACTTGCTTTTGGAAACTCCGAATCTGCCGCACGAGAGCGTTCCAGTCGGCAAGGATCCAAGCGCCAACCGTGTGGTCCGCAGCTGGGGCGAGAAACCGCGATTAAATGACCCTGCCGATCACGTTGCGCTCGGCGAAAGATTGAAAATTCTCGATCTCGAACGCGCGGCAAAACTGAGCGGCAGTGATTTTATCTGTTTCACCGGCGCAGGCGCCCGGTTGGAACGTGCCTTGATCAATTTCATGATCGATCTGCACACACGGGAGCACGGTTACACCGAGATTAGCCCGCCGTTTCTGGTGCGACGCGATTGCATGATCGGCACGTCGCAACTGCCCAAGTTTGAAGCCGACATGTACGGATTGGAAGAGAACCAGCTGTTTCTGGCGCCGACGGCGGAAGTCCCGCTGACAAATCTTCATCGCGACGAGATTCTGAGCGTCGCCAATCTTCCGAAAAAGTTTGTTGCCTACACGCCGTGTTTCCGGCGTGAGGCTGGCGCAGCGGGTCGCGAAACACGCGGGATCATCCGAGTGCATCAGTTTGATAAAGTGGAACTAGTGAAAATCACGACCCCGGAGAAATCGTACGACGAATTGGGAAAGCTAACCGCGGATGCCGAACGCGTCTTACAATTGCTCGGTTTACATTATCGCGTCGTCGAGCTTTGCACGGGCGATCTGGGCTTCGGATCGGCCAAGACTTACGACATTGAAGTCTGGTCGCCGGGCTCCAGCGAAGGCGGGACATTTCTCGAAGTCTCGAGTTGTTCCAATTTCGAGGAGTTCCAGGCGCGCCGGATGCATCTTCGGTTCAAAGACCGCGATGGAAAAAACCGGTTTTGCCATACGTTGAACGGCTCGGGCGTGGCCTTGCCCAGGTTATTCGCGGCTCTGATCGAGAACTATCAGCAGCCCAATGGTTCCGTGCGCATCCCTGAGAAATTACAGCCTTACTTCGGCGCTGAGAAACTCGGAATGACGAAATCCGAATGACGAATCCGTCATTCGTGCTTCGTCATTGATTCTCAGCTCAACTGTCGTGAGACTTCCTGGCTGAGCGTTTTCCCATCAACACGACCCGAGACTTTCGCCTGCACCGCTTTCATGACCGCGCCCATCTGCGCCCTGGATGTTGCGCCCACTTCAGCGATTGTTTCTCTCACCGTTTGTTCGATCTCCTCCGCGCTCATCGCCCGGGGTAGATAATCGTTCAAGATCGACAACTCCTTTTGCTCCTTCTGCGCCAGTTCAGCGCGACCGCCTTTTTCGAAGCTTTCGATGGAATCCTGGCGTTGCTTGACTTGTTTGCGAATCACTTGAGCGGCCTCGGCATCGCTCAACTCGGCTTCTGCCCCAGACTTGGCGATCGCGGCGTATTTCAACGCTGATTTCAACATGCGCAGCACCGCGAGTTTCGTCGTGTCCTTCGCCCGCATCGCGTCTTTGAGATCAGAGTCGATTCGATCCTGCAATGTCATATGCGCAGACTACACAGGCCTGCTCGATCGTCTAGCCGGCGTGGCATGACGATTCGCTCCGCTATTTTGCGCTCAGTTTCTCAGCACAGGCGCGCACAGATGCGGAATCGCTGACGCTCATCACGTTCACATCTTTGAGCGTGCGCCGCAGTAAACCAGCCAGCACACCGCCTGGTCCCAGCTCGATGAATAAATCGCAGCCGAGCCCGGCCAGCCGTTCCATGCAATCGGCCCAGCGCACTGTGCCTGTGACTTGATCCTGCAATGTGCGTCGAATTTCAATCGGGGTTCTTACGTCAGCGCCGGTCATGTTGCTAATCACAGAAAAACGCGGGCGTTGCACCGGCACGTGGGTCAGCACCGCGCCAAGCTTTTCGTAGGCGCTTTCCATCAAACGTGAATGATACGCCCCCGCCACGGTCAGCAAGGTCGCCCGACGAATCCCATGTTCCCTGGCCAGGCCGACCGCGATCTCGACTTTTGCCTTCTCACCGGAAATCACGATCTGTCCCGGCGCGTTGATGTTTGCAACATCGACATCTGCATCCGCGGCCAGGGCGCGCACTGCGTTTTCGTCCGCGCCAATCATTGCTGCCATCGCTCCGTTAGTCGCGGCGCAGGCTTCGTCCATCAATTCGCCCCGCCTTTGCACCAGTTTAAGTCCAGTCGCGAAGTCGAATGTGCCCGCTGCGGCGTGGGCAGTCATTTCGCCCAACGATAGGCCGGCGGCGCCTCCAACCGGAAGAGTGCCAGCCAGCTCGCGCAAGATCGACAAACAGGCGAGCCCATGAACGAACAGCGCGGGCTGGCAATTTGAAGTCTTGGTCAACTCTTCAATCGGACCATGCCACGCGATTTCGCTTAGCTTACGTCCTAGAATGCCATCCGCTTCTCGAAACAAGTCGGCTGCGGCAGGAAACTGCTCCGCCAAGTCGCGCCCCATCCCAACACTTTGAGCGCCTTGCCCGGCACATAGCAGTGCGATCTTTTTAGCCATGGAGAATAGGTAGTCTCCTTAAGCGTAACGCGCGAGAGATTATGGCGTTGGCAGAAAATGGCGGATTTTTGTCCTAAACAGCAGTCTTCCAGTGGGATACCCTGAGTGACAAAGAGGCGCGTCACCCAAAAAAAGCGCTTGACTTGGCTAAAATAGCGGGAGCATTCTTAAAATATGAGCACACAGCGTTCGCACAAAGCGGTATCGGGTTCCGCGCGATGCGGAACAGTCATTGCAGTTTTATTAATGTTGCCATTCGTTTTCGCCAAAGCGGAATGGATCGAAAAGCCTGTGCCTGAATTTCCAATGGGCATATATTACGCAGGCTTGGGAGGCTCGGTAGTTGTCTCCTTGACCATGGACAGAGATGGCCGAGTGACCAGCTCGCGAGTGATCAGGAGCAGCGGGCAAACAATCCTGGATCGGTTGGCCTGCCAGGCATCAATGAAATGGCGCCTTGCGCCGCATTCGTTAGTTCCTACCGATCTGACCGTGGGGCGGCTTCAATTGATTCGGTTTCGGCGTGCGGATGAGGGTTACGCCAGGGCGCATATTCCCGGCACTACTCCTATTTGGAGAGAGGTGGCATGGCAGAACCTCTGAGCTGAAGCATCGCGCAGACAGTCGGGCGGACGATAATTTCGTCCGTGCAAAGTCATTATGCCCGTCGCGCGGCGGGTGACCGGCGAGCTTCGAAGTTAAGAAACGTCCGTAGTGTCCGCAATCTCCAGCGGATTTGCCTAACCTCGCGATACGGCGAGTGTTTTCGCCAAGGGCATTCGGCAGGAAAGTTCATTGAGCGATGGGTGCGCTTCTGATTTTGCGCTTGCGGTCGCCGGTTGACTCGCCAGCGTAAATGGAATGCCGGGCTGTTAACATTGTAACTCTTGTAACCCGTTTAACTTTCTTCCATGCCTTTCACGACGCGCGAGATTGAATCGCCGGATCCAGTGACGCGAGTCGCCGCAGCCGATGCGAAGTTGCGCCATCCCGATGACGATATTGGTGAAAAGATGGTGCTCAACATGGGACCGTCGCATCCGGCGACACACGGCGTGCTCCGACTCGTACTCGAACTCGACGGCGAAATTATCACCAAGGCGACACCAGACATCGGTTTTCTACATCGCGGCGATGAAAAAATCGCCGAAAACATGCAATACAACCAGTTCGTGCCGTACACCGATCGGCTCGATTATCTCGCTCCGCTTTCGAACAATGTTGCTTACGCCCTCGCCGTCGAAAAATTAATGGGCTGGGAAATCCCGCCCCGCGGAAAAGCGATTCGGACGATTTGCTGCGAAACGTCGCGTATCTCGTCACACTTGATGGGCATCGGCGCAATGGCCCTCGACCTGGGCGCGATGACAGTCTTTCTCTACACGTTCACCGAACGCGAAAAACTTTATAATCTGTTCGAGCTATTGACCGGCGCGCGTTTCACCACTTCCTACACGCGCGTGGGCGGACAGATCCGCGATCTGCCCGATAATTTTATCCCGCAGCTAAAAACGTTCCTCGATCAATTTATCCCGAGTCTCGATGAGTGCGATAAATTGCTCACGCGCAATCGCATTTTTGTCGATCGAACCAAGGACATCGCCGTCATCCCAAAAAACCGCGCGATTGCCTATGCGCTTTCCGGGCCGAATCTGCGCGGCAGCGGGATCGAACACGATTTGCGCCGCAAACATCCGTATCTGGATTACGATCAATACGACTTCGATGTTGTCATCGGTAGCGCGGGCGATTGCTACGATCGCTATCTGGTGCGGATCGAGGAAATGCGCCAGAGCGTCTGCATCCTCCGCCAGGTAATCGATAAATTGCCCGGCGGACCAATCAACGTCGCGGATTGGAAAAACATGACGCCGCCAAAATCACACGTGATGACGAAGATGGAAGAGCTGATCCATCATTTTATTGTCGTCACCGAAGGATTGGACGCGCCGCCGGGTGAGGTTTATTTCGCTGCCGAAAATCCGAAGGGCGAGCTTGGTTTTTACATTAACAGCAGGGGTGGCGGCGTGCCGTATCGGCTAAAAATTCGCGCGCCGTCGTTTGTTAATCTCAGTATTTTGGCCGAACTCTTGCCCGGTTGCCTGGTGAGCGATGTGCCCGCCGTGCTGGGCAGTCTGGACTTTGTCATGGGCGAGTGCGACAGATGAGCGATAATGGCGAATGACGAATATCTAATGACGAAGGAAACGGGAATGACAAAAATTGGCCTGAAAAACCAGGTTAACTTCCCATTCGAGTTTCGTCATCCCTTCGGCATTCGACACCTGTCATTCGTCATTTTTCCCGCGGCGCGCCTGGTGCTTGTCCTTTTGGTCATGCTTTTCGTCTCTTGCAGTGGGAAGCGCATCACAAAAGCGAATGTCGATCAGGTGACGGAAGGATTGTCGAAAAAGCAGGTGGAATCCATCCTTGGCCCACCGACTTCCATTAACAACGAGGATTTCGTTATTATGAAAAAAACGACCTATGTTTACCGGCAGGGGAAGGACACGGTGACGGTCGTTTTTAAGGACGACAAAGTGCAGGCAAAAGACAGCACCTTGGCGCGCTAATTCGCCGCTTCTCGTGGACTCGACGAGCACACAGGTTCCCGCCGAGTTGGAGCGGAAAATGGACGAGGCGATCGCGCGCTATCCAACGGAACACCGGCGAAGCGCGGCCATGCCGCTGCTGCATTTGTGGCAGGAACACTTCGGATTCATCAGCGACGACAGTGTGCTCTGGATTGCTGCGAAACTCGGTTTGCAGCCGATCAACATCATCGAGCTAGTTACGTTTTATCCAATGTTTCGGCAAAAGCCGGCCGGAAAAACGCATATCCGCATCTGCCGAACGCTCAGTTGTGCCATGGCTGGTGGTTACCAGTTGATGGAGAATTTGTGTGCGGCGATCGGAATTGAACGCCGGCCTCATGGCGATGGAATGCACAATCCCATATCGGTCGGCGCGGATGGTAATTACAGCGTCGAGTTTGTTGAGTGCCTGGCGAGCTGCGGCACCGCGCCGGTCTGCATGATTGGCGAGGGGTTACACGAGAATGTTGACGCTGATTCGGTTGCCGGCCTCCTGCAAAATCAAACGTCAAACATCAAACATCGGACACTTCCTCATCCGCTCGAACATCGCCTCGTCTTCAAAAACGTCGGACGTAAAGACTGGACAACGGATATCGATTGTTACCTGCGCGATGGCGGTTACGAAGAACTGAAGCAAGCGCTGACGATGTCACGCTCCGAAATCGTTGATAAAGTTAAAAACTCCGGGCTGCGCGGTCGCGGCGGGGCCGGATTTTCCTGCGGTCTCAAATGGAGCTTCATCAAGCCGGACGAAAAGCGGCCGGTCTATCTGATCTGCAACGCCGATGAATCCGAGCCGGGCACGTTCAAAGACCGCTACATCATTCACGAAGATCCTCATCAACTGCTGGAAGGCATCCTGATCTCCTGTTTCGCCCTGAACGCCCGCACGGCCTACATTTACATAAGAGGCGAGTTTCCAGAGGGCGCGAAAATCCTCGAACGCGCCATCGAAGAAGCACGCCAGCACAATTTCCTTGGGCGCGACATTCTCGGCTCCGGATTCGATGTCGAGGTTTATGTCCATCGCGGGGCCGGCGCTTACATTTGCGGTGAAGAAACGGGCTTGATCGAATCGCTCGAAGGCAAACGGGGCTATCCCCGGATCAAACCACCGTATTTTCCGGCTGTGCTCGGCCTCTACATGTGCCCGACAATCGTGAACAACGTCGAGACGCTCTGCAATGTGAAACACATTATCGCCATGGGTGGCGTAAACTACGCGCAACTCGGGCGCCCAAACAATACCGGCACCCGAATTGTTTGCATCAGCGGGGACGTGCAGCGGCCGGGCTATTTCGAGATCGAAGTAGGCGCTGTGACGATGGGTCAATTAATTTACCAGATGGCCGGCGGATTGAGGCGCGGCCGAAAACTGAAGGCGGTCATTCCGGGTGGAAGCTCCGCTAAAGTTTTGCGGGCGGATGAGCGGTTCAAACTTAAGCAAAAGCAAGCCGATGGATCGACGATCGAGCGCGAAATGTCGATCGATGAAATCCCGGTCGATTTCGATTCCCTCGCCGCAGTGGGCTCGATGGCTGGTTCCGGCGGCGTGATCGTGCTCGATGATTCCCGCGACATGGTTTGGGCGCTCAATAACATCAACGAGTTTTATGCCCATGAGAGCTGCGGCCAGTGCACGCCCTGCCGAGAAGGGTCGCTTTGGATGAAAAAAATTACCGACCGCATGTTGCGCGGCGGCGGTGTTATCGAAGATCCAAAAACGCTAAAAAGTATCGGCGACAATATTGCCGGACGCACGATTTGTGCGTTTGGGGAAGCATGCGCGTGGCCGACCCAAAGTTTTGTCGAAAAATTTCCGGAAGAGTTTGCGGCTCGTGCGCAGAAACCTGTGCCACCGCCGCTTCCACCTGAATACACGCCGGAAGAACTGATCGAAGAGGAGTCGATTCCGACAGTTCCAATGGCACACGATCCCGGCTGGGAAAAGGCCGGAGCCGCCGGAACGATTTAGATTATGGCTGAAGAAAGCAGGAACGCAGGAAACGAATTGAGGGACTCCGAAATTACGGACGCGATAATTGCCGCCGCGATTGCGGTACATCGTGAACTCGGCCCTGGATTTCTGGAATCAATTTACGAACAGGCGCTGGCGGTAGAGTTTGCATTGCGCGGAATTGCTTTTATTCGTCAGAAACCAATTCCGCTATTCTATCGTGATCACCAGCTTGGCGAACACCGGCTCGATTTTGTTGTTGAAAACAAAATCATCGTCGAGCTGAAAGCGATCGGAGCGTTGGAGAATGTACACTTTGCGATCGTTCGGAGCTATCTCAAAGCGGCCGCACTATCTGACGGTCTCATTCTTAATTTCTCATCGATGCCGTTAACCGTGAAGCGCGTTCGTCGCGAACGAGGCTTCGAGAAAGTTGAGTTACGCTTATAAGAATCTTCGTGCGTTCCTGCTTTCCTAAGATATGCCTGATCCGATTGCACCACTTCTCAATGTCCAGATTGACGGCGTGTGGCATCAGTTCCCAAAAGGGACGCGTCTCATCGAGGCCTGTGAGCAAGCTGGCAGCTATGTGCCTCGCTACTGCTATCACAAGAAACTTAGCTCGCCGGGCAACTGCCGAATGTGTTTGATCGAAATGGGATTCCCAAGACTCGGTCCCGACCGTAAACCGGAACTGGGCGCTGACGGCAAACCGCTGATCAACTGGATGCCCCGCCCCCAAATTTCCTGCGCACAGGACGTGGCCGAGGGCATAGGCGTGCGGACAAATTCTCCGCTGGTGAAGGAATGCCAGCGCGGCGTGATGGAGTTCCTCCTGATCAATCATCCGCTCGATTGTCCGATCTGCGATCAGGCCGGCGAATGCCGCTTGCAGGAATTCAGCGTCGATTTCGGCACGAGCCAGTCGCGTTTTCTGGAGAACAAGGTGAAGAAACCAAAAAACGTCGTCCTCGGACCACGCGTCACGCTCGATGATGAACGCTGCATTCTTTGTTCGCGCTGTATTCGCTTCTGCCAGGAGATTGCGCACGACGACGTGCTCGGCTTCGTCGATCGCGGCAGCTACACCGTGTTGACCGCGCATCCCGGCAAACGACTCGAGAACAATTATTCTCTCAACACGGTCGACATTTGCCCAGTCGGCGCGCTCACTTCCACCGATTTTCGTTTCAAAATGCGGGTCTGGTTTTTGAAGGAAACGAAAAGTATCTGCACAAGCTGCGCCACCGGTTGCAACACAATCATCGGCACGCGCGAGGACGTGATCTACCGGCAAACCCCGCGCGAGAACGATGCAGTTAATTCTTGTTGGATGTGCGATTACGGGCGGCTCAATTTCAAATATCTCGAAAGCGAAAATCGTTTGCTCGAGCCACAGGTTCGTTCGGAGGGAAAACTGGCCGCGGCGGATTGGCCAATGGCGATTGCACAGGCGGCGCTGCAGCTAAAACAATTTTCTGGCCCTGAGATTGCCATCATTGCTTCGGGACGCATGACCAACGAGGAGCTCTGGCTTACGCGGCAACTTGCCAAAACACTTGGTGTTGACTTGATCGATATCGTGCCACGCCGTGGCCCCGGCGACGACATTTTGCTAAGCGAAGACCGAAACCCGAATACAAACGGTGCACGGCTCATTCTAGGCTCGGCATCCGAGCCGGGTGCGAAAGTCATGGCGATCGCCGAAGCGGTGAAATCGGGACAAGTCAAAGCGCTTGTGATTTTGAAAGAAAACACGATGCATTTGGGCGTACCGGTCGAACGACTCGCGCAGCTCCCTGTATTCATCGTGATGAATGTTTTGCCGAATGAGGCGACTGAAAAGGCAACCGTCGTTCTTCCCGCGTGCGGCTTTGCGGAAAAACGGGGCTCAATGATCAACGGCAGAGGGCGCTTGCAGCGATTGAATCGCGCCGTGCGGCCGCCCGGAAACGCGCGCGATGACTGGGAGATCTTGCGTGATTTGCTTCAGGCGACAGGTGGCGGTGATTCACTCTCGTCCGTCGATGACGTTTTTCGCCGGATCAGCGAAACAGTTCCGCAATTCGCCGGCTTGATCCTGAGCAAAATCAGCGACCTCGGTGTGCACATTTTAGAAATGGAAGAACTACCGCCGATGCATCCCGCCGACGAAGAAGCAATCGAGCAAGCAGTCGCGATTCAGGCACGACGCCGCACCATTCGGACAACAACGAGCTGACGCCCCGATTGGCGTCGCCGCGGCAACATCGAAGGAACCGAAGCGCAAGAGTCCCTCCTCCTCCGAAGATCAGACGTTGTAAAGCGGCGGCTGTTACAACAGAGTAGAGGCAGATCCAGATGGATTCGTTTTTCATCGTCACTTCGTTGCTCAAAATCGTCGGGATTTTGTTCGTCGTAATTCTTCCGATGGTGTCCTACAGCGTTTACGCCGAGCGGCGCGTGAGCGCGTTCATTCAGGATCGACCAGGACCCAATCGCGTCGGGCCTGCGGGCCTCCTCCAACCAATTGCCGACATGTTCAAGTTGCTGCTGAAAGAGGATTTCACCCCGCGAAACGTAAACACCTTTTACTATTGGCTCGCGCCATGTCTGGCGATGATGCCGGCGATAATCACTATCGCAGTCGTTCCATTTGGCAGCACACTTTTTGGCGTTCCGATGGTGATCGCCGACGTGAACGTAGGCATTCTATTCGTCTTCGCGATCGCGTCGCTCGGCGTTTACGGGATCGTGATTGCCGGATGGGCGTCGAATTCGAAATATCCATTTCTCGGCGGCATTCGATCGAGCTCGCAAATGATTTCGTACGAACTTTCGCTCGGACTCGCAGTCATCCCGGTTTTTCTGCTCGTCGGTAACCTGCGACTGACCAGCGTCGTGCAGTATCAAATCGAGCACGGCTGGTTTATCGCGCCGTTCGTCGGTGACTGGGTGAACCCGTGGAAATGGTTGCTCGCCATTCCCATGATCATTTCGTTTGCCGTTTTCATGATCGCAATTTTCGCAGAGACGAATCGGCTACCGTTCGATTTGCCCGAGGCGGAACAGGAATTGGCTGGCGGTTATCACACGGAATATTCGTCGATGAAGTTCGCGCTGTTTTTTCTCGGCGAATACGCGGCCATGATCACCGGGTCAGCCATCATCGTGACTTTGTTTTTTGGCGGCTGGCATTTTCCGGGCATCCCGGACGGCTCACATGGCTGGATTTTCGGCGTTATCAATATTGCCGTCTTCTTCGCAAAAGTCGCTGCCATAATCTTTGTGTTCATGTGGGTCCGCTGGACGCTGCCGCGTTTCCGTTGGGACCAACTCATGCGCCTCGGCTGGCTCTTCTTTTTTGAAATCGCGTTGGTGAATATCTTTATCGTCGCCGCGATCATGGCATATCTGCCAGGCAAATGACGAAGCCCGAAGGAAATCCTAATGACGACGCGCGAAGGGGAGATCGTCTGCGCGCTTGGATTCGTCATTCGTGCTTCGTCGTTCATTCGTCATTGGTCATTGGTCATTCGTCATTCTAACATGGCAATCACCGTTCGACGGCCGAAGCTTAACTGGCGGGAGCGCATGTATTTGCCCGCCATCGTCGCAGGTCTTGCCATTACGATTAAGCATTTCAAGAACATGCTTTTTGGGCGAACCAAGGTCACAATGCAATATCCCGAGCAGAAATGGGACGACAGCCTGCCCGATCACTACCGCGGCGCGCCCGCACTCGTGCGCGACGAGGATGGGCGCGTGCGCTGTGTTGCTTGTCAGCTATGCGAGTTCATTTGTCCCCCGCGGGCGATCAAAATTATTCCGGGCGAAATTCCCTCCGTCGACCGTTTCGCCAAAGTCGAAAAATATCCCGAGGAATTCGATATCGACATGATCCGCTGCATTTTCTGCGGGATGTGCGAGGAGGTTTGCCCGGAGCAGGCGATCTTTTTGCGTAAAGATTATGTGATCACCGGATTCACCCGCGCCGATATGATTCATCACAAGAAGAAACTTCTCGAGATCGGTGGCGTAATGCACGGCGTCGTATTGAAATGGAATGAGAAGAAATGAACGGAGGTTTCAGAGTTCAGGCTTCAGGGTCAGAAGGAGATTAGCGTCGTTTTTTCTGAACCCTGAAACCTGAACCCTTGCCATGTCTCCGTTCCTTTTCTGGATTTTCGCGTCGCTGATGCTGGTCTTCGGCGCAGCCGTCGTCATCAACCGCAATCCCGTGGCGAGCGCGCTCAGCCTGGTCGTTTCATTTCTCGGGCTCGCCTCGCTTTTCATGTCGCTCGATGCCTTTTTTATCGGCATCATTCAAGTGCTGGTTTATGCGGGCGCGGTGATGGTGCTTTTTCTTTTCATCATCATGCTGCTCGATCTTCGCGCGGAAGCACGGCGCCGGATCAACTGGCTCGCCTCGGCCGGCGCAATCGCAGTCGCGCTCGCTTTGATTCTTCAGATTTTTTATGTTGTCCGCCATTTTAAATCCGCCGGCCAATCTTTCCCACCTCTCGCACAATCGACCACCGACGACGTTCACAATATCGGCGCACTGCTTTTCAGTAATTACAATCTGCCGTTTCAAATCATCGGAGTTCTTGTGCTGGTAGCGACGATTGGAGTGGTCCTTTTAAGCAGGCGCGAGCCTCGATAGCATGGTAACGCTCGGCGATTATCTCATCGTAAGCGGGATCCTCTTCTCGATTGGCTTCGCTGGCGTGATGTTGCGCCGCAATCTCATCATTATTCTCATGTCGCTGGAGATCATGTTGAACGCGGCAAATCTATCGCTAGTCGCGTTCTCGAGATTTCGCGTTCAACCAACTGGCTTACCCGATTACAACGCGCAGGTCTTCGTTTTCTTTATCATCACAGTTGCAGCGGCTGAAGTCGCGCTGGGACTGGCGATCCTCGTCGCCCTATTCCGCTCGCGCCAAACCACCGATGTGAAAGACATCAGCAGCCTCAAATTCTGAGCGTGGTAATCCAATGAATTCGATCTTGCCGTGGATTATTCTTCTCGCGCCGCTTGCTAGCGCGACGGTGATAACCCTGTTCACGCTTCGATGGAAAGCGCTGAGCAGTTTTATTTCGGTTGCCGCTGTCCTCGTAAGCTTCGTCTGCAGTTGTTTGGTCTTTTCTCCGTCGGCTATCTTCGCACCAGACTTCACCTGGATCGAGCTCGGCGGAGTATTCAAAGTCCCGTTTGGATTTGTCCTGGACAGTCTGAGCAAAACAATGCTCGTCGTGGTCTCGGGCGTCGGATCTCTGATCCATATTTATTCGCTAGGTTACATGCGGGACGATGAAGGCAAGTCCCGCTATTTCGCGGCGCTGTCGCTCTTCATGTTTGCGATGCTTGGCATTGTTCTGGCGAACAATTTCGTGATGCTGTTTATCTTTTGGGAACTGGTCGGCTTTACATCCTATGTCCTGATCGGCCACTGGTTTTATCGCAACGCGGCGGCGGACGCGGCCAAAAAAGCGTTCATCACGACCCGGATCGGCGATTTCGGATTCATGCTCGGGATTCTCATGCTCTGGATGGCGACTGGCTCCGTAATTTTCAGCGAGATCGCGCCACGAATCCCGGCGTTGACCAATCATCCCGCGTTTCTGACGATTGCCGCGCTTCTGATTTTCTGCGGTGCAGTTGGAAAATCGGCCCAGTTTCCGCTACACGTTTGGTTGCCTGATGCGATGGAAGGTCCCACGCCAATCTCGGCGCTGATTCACGCCGCGACGATGGTGGCGGCCGGCATTTACATGCTCGTCCGGGTTGCCTTCATTATTCAGGCTTCGCCGACGGCGCTTCTGGTGATTGCCTGGATCGGCACGATCACCGCTGTGCTGGCTGCTTTGATTGCCACTCAACAAGACGACATCAAACGGATTCTTGCCTACTCCACTCTTTCGCAACTCGGTTACATGGTGATGGCCGTTGGTCTCGCCTCAAACCAGGCGGCCATTTTCCATCTTTTTACACACGCGTTCTTTAAGGCCCTGCTCTTTCTGGCCGCCGGCTCGGTGATCGTAATGCTTCATCACGAGCAGAATATTTGGAAAATGGGAGGACTTTCTCGAAACCTTCCCATCACATTTGCGACTTTCTCAGTTGGTGCGCTCGCACTGATCGGTTGCCCGCCTTTCAGCGGATTTTTCAGCAAAGACGCAATTCTGGCCCTCGCCTATGAGCGCAATATGCCGATCTTCGCAGCGGGTCTGTTCACAGCGTTTCTGACCGCCTTTTATGTCATACGCATGCTGATCATCGTGTTCTTCGGCAAACCACGCAGCGAGGTCGCCGGGGAAAGTGGAGAATCACCGTTGGTAATGACCAGCCCGCTAATCGTGCTCGCGCTTCTGGCAACGATAGGCGGATTCGCGTTCTTCGCGCGAAACTTCCTCGCCCTCCCGACAGAGAAGGAAGCGGCGATTTTCGTTCCCGTCCTAGCGCTGATTGTATTGATTCTGGGAAGCGGATTCGCGATCGCACTTTACCGCAATCGGAAAAGTGACCCGCTCGATGTCGAGCTCTTGCGACGCAAGTTTTACTTCGACGAGTTTTACCGCTGGTTAATCGATTGGACGCAGGAACTTCTCGCACGCATCTGCGCGTTCGTTGATCGATGGATCATCGATGCAGGCGCGGTCGGCGGAAGCAGCAGGGGCACGTTGGGAATCGGCGCGCTATTGCGGCTGGTCCAGGTGGGGAATTTGCAGGCCTACCTCTTCCTGTTTGGCTTGGGCATCGTCGCCCTCATCTATTTCGCCGTTTTCCGCTAATGGTTCTGTTCATCATTTTCTGCCCGATCGTCGCCGCCATTCTGATCATTGCCGGCCTCCCTGCCCGAAAGACCGCATTGGCAGCAGCCGTTTTGACTCTCGCGACAACGGTATTCCTGCTCGGCACATTCCTGGTTGGACAGCGCGATTTTCAGCACATCACCTCGTTTACCATATCTCCTGAGTGGCATCTGAGTTTTACGACTGGGCTCGACGGTTTGAGCTTCGTTATGGTGTTGCTCGCGGCAATCGTAACGCTGGCCGCCGTTTGGTTCACCGGCCAAATCAATAAGTACGAAAATGCATTCTACGCCTGTCTTCTCTTGATTTCCGGAGGGGCGATCGGCGCATTTGCTTCGATTGATTTGTTTTTCTTTTACGCCTTTCACGAACTCGCGCTCATTCCCACATTCTTGTTGATCGGGATCTGGGGTAGCGAGAATCGCTTCGCTGCGGCGTGGAAGATCACGATCTATCTCGCGATCGGCAGTTTCATTTTGCTGCTCGGCCTCATCCTTCTTTATCAAAGCGTCCCGGTTGCGTCGCGCAGTTTTGACATTCGGGCCTTACAAGCGGCCGCAGCCGCTGGCCAGATCTCAGCAGAAGCGCAGCGACACGTCTATTTGCTGCTGATTATTGGCTTCGGAATTCTTGTCTCGCTTTTTCCCTTCCATACCTGGGCACCGGAGGCATACGCGGCTGCGCCGGCGCCGGCGGCCATGTTGCACGCCGGAGTCTTAAAGAAATTCGGGCTCTATGGCCTGCTGCGTCTGGCTATTCCCCTGCTCCCGGAAGGCGCGCGCTATTGGACCAGTCTCCTGTTGGTGCTGCTGCTCAGTAGCATCATCTATGTCGGACTGGTCACTATCGCACAAAAGCGGCTCGACTGGATGCTCGGTTACTCGAGCGTCATGCACATGGGTTACATTTTCCTCGGGATCGCCAGCGCGAGCATTCTCGGCGCGACCGGCGCGATCGTTTTGATGTTTGCCCACGGGCTTTCGATCGCTCTGCTATTTGCGATTGCGGGTGAAGTGCGTAAACGCACCGGCACATTGCTCTTCAGCGAACTTGGCGGCCTCGGAAAATTGATGCCATTTGCCAGCCTCGCCTTTGGTCTCGGCGCGTTCGCGGCGATTGGTCTTCCTGGCTTTGCCAACTTTGCCGGCGAAATCATGATCTTTTTTGGCGCGTTCAAGAACGGTTGGGAAATGGAACGCTTCCATATTTTTCAAATCGCGACAGTGCTCGCACTCTGGGGCGTCGTCATTTCAACGGTTTATATGCTGCGCGCCTATCGCAAAGTGTTCATGGGCATCATGAACGAGCGGTGGAAGGATCTCGTCGATCTTCGCTCTGGGCTGCGCGTTCCGGTTACGTTGCTGGTTGGCGCGCTTATCTACTACGGATTCTTCCCGCAGTCGTTTGTGCGAATCGTAACTCCTGCGTTTCGCACTTATTTGACGGCGAACAAAAGCTATCTAACAGATGTGCAGACCTGTAGCCACGGCGCTGTGCGGCGTCCGCCAGCTGTGGGTCTAGACACCGGCAACGCCCCGCAGGGGCGTGGCTACAACGAGTTGGCTTGGAGGTGAGCATGGTTACCGCGCCGGAACTTGAGATTGCCGTGCTCGTGCTTGGCATGGTGATCCTGATGTTCGAAGCCTTTACCACGAAGATTGACAAGAAGATCCTTGCTCTTGCCGCAATTGTCGGCCTCGCGCTAGTGCTTATTGCGAGCTTTTTTGTTGCTCGGAGCCAGCCACCCGAGCAAGCAATCGGCTTTTGGAGCTTTTACACCGCCGACTCGTTATCGATTTTCTTCAAGCAGTTCGCCCTGCTGACCACGATCCTGGTTCTGATCATGATGATCGACTACGCGCCAGTCGTGCGCCGGTCGTTTCCCGGGTCATCACCGCAAGCAGGACTGGGCGAATTTTTCGCAGTCCCGATTTTCACCTGTGCCGGCCTCATGTACATGGCGTCAGCGATCGATTTCATTTTTATCTTTGTCTCGCTCGAGCTGGTAGCGATCTCGTTTTATGTGCTGGTCAGCTTTACGCGGCGCAATCCGGCCACGCTCGAAGCGGGGGTGAAATATCTCGTCTTAAGCGCGCTCTCGACAGCATTCTTTGTTTACGGAATCACGTGGCTCTTTGGAGCAACCGGCGAAACGAATCTGCAACGCATCACCGTCGCGCTGGCCGATCCCTCGATTGGACATGGCGCGGCACTTTTCGGGATGGTGCTCGTCCTCATCGCGCTCGGTTTTAAGATCGCGGCGGTGCCATTCCAAATCTGGGTGCCCGATGTTTACCAGGGCGCACCAACCCCGGTCACAGCGTATCTTTCGGTCGGGTCGAAGGCAGCGGGATTTGTCGTGCTCCTGCGCGTTTTGCACTTGTTCCTGACGCTGCCCCAAATGCAACGCCTGCTCGTTCTCATCGCGCTACTTACATTGATTTACGGAAACCTGGCCGCGCTTCCTCAAACCAATCTGAAACGGCTGCTGGCTTACTCGAGCATCGCGCATGCTGGATATCTGCTCATCGGAGTTGTCTGTTTCGATGTCCTGGCGGTCACTTTCTATCTTGTAGCTTACTTGCTGATGACCCTGGTGAGCTTCGCGGTCTTGATAATCGTCAGCCAGCAAACCGGCGACGAAATCTCCGACTTTGACGGCTTGGCTAAACGTTCGCCATTTCTCGCTTTCGCGATGCTGATCGGAATGGTCTCGCTTGCCGGTGTCCCGTTCACCGCGGGATTTTTGGGAAAGTTTTTTATCTTTTATGCCGCAATTGCCCAGCGGCAGATCGCGCTTGTGGTTGTCGGCGTGATCACGGTGGGATGTGGCTTTTACTATTATCTGAAAGTCGTCCGCGCCATGTATTGGCAGTCCACTGTCAAAAGTGAGAAGATTCCAGTTAACGGTCTGTCGCGTCTCACAATCAGCGGATTGATCGCCGCGACAATCTGGTTGGGCGTTTATCCGCAGCCGATTTTCGATGCGCTAAAGCGTTGATATCCGTTAAAGCGGAAGGCGCCTGGCGACGCTAGTCGCTCAATTCGACGTTCCAATACGCAAGATCGACGAAATGCCGCCAGCTTTCATGCTGAGGGGCCGAAAACGTAACGTGAACAAATGGACGCCACTTGGGCCGCTTCGGCTTGCGGATGAGATGCATGTGCGCTTCCTGGGGAAGCCGGTTGCCTTTGCGCGTATTGCACGGGATGCACGAGCAAACCACATTTTCCCATGTTGTCGTTCCACCTCGTTCACGCGGCACCACATGGTCGAGGTTCAGCTCGTTACGCTCAAAAATCTGGCCACAATACTGGCAAGTGCTCTTGTCGCGCTCGAAAACATTGTGACGGGTGAACTTCACTTCCTTTTTCGGGAGACGATCGAAAAAAAGCAGCACAATCACGCGCGGCACGCGAATCTTCCACGAAATCGTTGTCACCATCTCGTGTTCCGGCGCAGTCGTGGAAAAATCACGCCAGCTCTCAAAGTCGTGCGTCATAAAATTGTTGGCTTCATCAGATGACACGACGTGGGCATGACCGGCGTAAACCAGCGCAAACGCGCGCCGGGCTGTGCAGATGTTGACCGCCTGCCAGAGGCGATTCAGCACCAACACCTGACTGTTTAACGATGTATGCAAGTTTCTCTCGTCAATCACGTTGCCGTCCGCCTTTTGCGGACTTCCACGTAAATTCGCGCGACGGTACCATCGGCATTTTGCGCTGTCAACGTGACCGACGCACGAAGCTCTGAGATGTTTGGAACCCAGCCATAGGCCCAAACTTCACGGACGAGATAGGGCCGATCTGAGACGCACGATCGATCCCAGCGAAATCGACTTGTCGATCTTGCATCCTTTCATAAGATCGAAGCCATGGCTGGCCAAGGTTCAGCGGGCAACGTTCTCGCCGCACTCTGCAGTTTCTTCATCCCCGGTCTGGGACAGTTGCTTCAGGGCCGATTGTTAATGGCGATCGTCCAGTTTTGCCTGGCGGCAATCCTCTGGTTTGTCTTACTCGGGTGGATCATCCATCTGTGGTCGATCCTCGACGCCGCGCTTTTCAAGCCGCCTGGCTAGTTTAACCACGAATTAACACGAATGAAGGGTCGTTCTATCAATTTGTGTTCATTCGTGTCCATTCGTGGTTAATGAAAGCGCAATTTCCAAGCGAGCAATCCGAGTCGGGAGAATTTCAACGCCAGGAAGACGCATTCCGTGAATGGATCTCGAACGATGGATCGACACCGTTCGCTCCAGCGGCTGGTCGCTATCACCTTTACGTCTCTCTGGCGTGCCCGTGGGCGAGTCGCACGGTCATTTTCCGAAAGCTGAAAGGACTCGAAGAAACGATCGGCATGACCATTGTCGATCCGATTCGGGACGAGAAAGGCTGGGCCTTTCGCAACCCATCCGGCAAAATTCCGCCCGGCGCGCCGTTTGAATCAACCGATCCGGTCAACGGCTTCCAATTTCTGAGCGAAGCCTACAAGGCAACCGATCCAGGTTTTGACGAGCGCGTCACCGTCCCGGTGCTTTGGGACAAGGAAACGAAAAGGATCGTCAACAATTGCGAGGACGACATCTGCCGCATGTTCAATGAGGTCTTTAATGAGTTCGCCGCAAATCGAGAGGTCGACTTCTTTCCCAAAGAGATCGAAGCAGAACACGCCAAGCTCTGCGACTTTCTTTATGACAAGGTTAACAATGGCGTTTACCGAGCGGGGTTCGCCACGCGTCAGCGGCCATACGAAGTCTCCTGTGGGAGACTGTTCAATGCGCTCGACGAATTGGAAGAGCGCTTAACGAAAAGACGTTTTTTGTTCGACAATCGCATCGTCGAAGCGGACTGGCGGCTCTTCTGCACCCTCGTTCGATTCGATTCGGTCTATCATGGCCACTTCAAGTGCAATGTCCGCCGGATTATCGATTACTCGAACCTGCAAGGCTACTTGCTGGATTTGTATCAGCAGCCCGGTATTGCCGAGACGGTTAATTTCGATCACATCAAGCGGCATTACTACATGACGCACACTCACATTAATCCTACTCGAATCGTGCCGATCGGGCCGGCGCTTGACTTGGCAAGGCCTCACGGACGCGAGAAAATCTCCTAGCTCGCGTCCAAACCGCGCAGGCCTAGCAAGCTACATCCGTCTCTCAAATTTCGCCTGGTTGGAGGGAACCGAACGTGGACGGCGCTCCGATTCAGATGGAGAATTGGCCTCGCAGCCCATCAAATGACCGACAATCGATCGAGCCACTCTGCCTCGCCGCAAATTGAAGAACAGTTCCACATGCTCGTGGATAGCGTGGAGGAGTATGCCATCTACATGCTTGATCCGGACGGAAACGTCCTGACATGGAACGCCGGCGCTGAAAAGATCAAACAATACACAGCTGAGGAAATCATCGGAAAAAATTTCGCATCTTTCTATACGGCAGAGGACGTTGCGGCCGACAAACCGCAGCGCAATCTGCGCGAGGCATCGCGCAAGGGCCACGTTCGCGACCAAGGACTGCGCATTCGCAAAGACGGATCGACCTTTCCTGCGGAAGTTGTGATAACCGTGCTGCGCGACAGGGGAGGCAAGATTCGGGGCTTCTCCAAAGTCACGCGGGATATCACCGATCAAATTCGCAGCCGCGAAGCTGAAGCGGCAAAAATCGCATCGGAAAAAGCAAGCCAATCCAAGGATAACTTTCTCGCGGCCTTGAGCCATGAATTACGGACGCCGCTAACGCCGGCATTGGCCGCGGCGACTTATCTTGCCGCCAACGCCGACAAATTTCCGCGGGAATTCGCGCAGGACATCGAAATTATCAAACGCAATGTGCGATTGCAGGCGCGATTGATTGACGACCTGCTCGACCTTACTCGGGTGACGCGCGGCAAGCTCGATCTGCAACTGGAGGATGTTGACGCGCACGTTCTGGTCCGGGATGCAATCGAGATCGCAAGCTCAAGCATCGCAGCAAGGAAGATATCGGTCTCCACGCATTTGAATGCCAGGGAGCATTACATCAAGGCCGATTCGATACGCATTCATCAGGTATTCTGGAACTTGATTAACAACGCCGTAAAATTCACCGCGCCCGGCGGAAAGATCGACATCCGCACGTGCAACGACGATCGCGGACGTTTCCAGTTCGAGATCACCGATAATGGGATCGGAATCGAAGTCGAACGGCAGAGCGCCCTTTTCGCGCCGTTCGAGCAGGCTGATCCATCCATCAGGCGGCAATTTGGCGGGCTTGGCCTGGGTCTGGCCATTTCGAAGCATCTTGTCGATCTTCACGGCGGCGCAATCGAAGTACAGAGCCGCGGCCGAAGTTTTGGCAGCACCTTTAAAGTAACCCTTGACGCGGTCGCGGACCGCAAGGAAAAAAAACCGATGGATTCTCAAGCTACGTCAAAGTCGGTAAAATCGTTGCGCATCCTGCTTGTGGAAGACCACGGAGACACACGACATACTTTGTCGCGCTTGCTCACTCATTTTGGTCACCAAGTTTCGGTCGCGGACAATACGCGAAGTGCACTGGAAATCATGGCCTCCCAAAAATTCGACGTGGTCTTGTGCGACATTGGGCTGCCTGATGGAACTGGTTACGACGTAATCGCACAGGCGAAGCGAAAACGCCCGTTCAAGGCAGTGGCGATCACTGGATTTGGCACGGAGGACGATATCCGCCGCGGCGAGGAAGCAGGATTTGATTTTCACCTGGTCAAGCCGGTGGACTTTAACGAGTTGCGGTCGGTCCTCGACAAGGTCGGCGCTTAGTTTCGAAGAGCGGCGCGCGTCAAGCGCCGAACTTTATAATCAGGCGGTTGACACAACCGCCTCTACAACCAAAAAGGGTCAGGGATTCCCAATTGACTTCGCTCAATTGAGTCATTAAATTGTGTCAATTGAACTAGCGCTCTATTTATGAAAACGGTAATTGAGAAGAAGCCTGTTCACGCAAAAGCGAACCATCCGCATGAGCTGATTCGCCGGATTCAGAAGGGATTACCCTTCTCCGATCTGAAAGTCTTGCAGGACAGCATCGACATGCCATTTGAGCAACTGGCAGCAAAGCTTGCCATCTCGCGATCCACTTTGCAGCGGCGCAAAGCGGCGGGGCGATTGTCGCCGGATGAATCAGATAAGGTCATGCGCTTTACGCGGTTGCTCGAACACGCGACGAGTGTTTTTGGCGACGTAGATAAGGCCCGGGTGTGGTTGAAATTTCCGCAGCGCGGACTTGGCGGCGCCGTTCCGCTCGATTACGCCGAAACGGAGATTGGCGCGCGCGAAGTGGACAATTTACTCGGGCGAATCGATTACGGCGTTTATAGCTGATGGCCTCGGCGTGGCGGATCGTGCGTGCGAGTCGCGCGAACACGGCGTTTACCGGAGAGGGCCCGTGGCGATATGGCGGCCGATGGAACTCACCGGGCGTGCGTGTCGTCTATGTAAGCGAACATCAATCCACTGCTGCGTTTGAGGTCTTCGCGAATCGGGTGCCCTTTATTCTCGAGGAGAAATACAAAGCGTTTTATTTGGAATGGCCAGACAGTCTCACCGAGATTTTTCCGGCAAAAAAATTGCCGTCGAACTGGCGCATTTCTCCGCCGCCAGCCGACACCATGGAAATTGGCGACCTTTGGATTCAAGAGAAGCGGTCTGCGGCGTTGGCTTTGTCGAGCGCAATCAGTCCAGCCGACACAAATTTCCTCTTAAATCTCGAGCATCCGGATTTCAAACGCATCCGCATTCATTCGCCGATCGATTTCGACTTCGACCCGCGCCTGCTCGGCCGCTGACGCAACACGCCGCTTTTCTCATATTATCGCTTTTAACGCAGAGGATCGTAGATTGTCCGTGCTATGGAGAAGATTGAAGTTCGGTCGACATCCCTTCACTCTGCAACGTGCTAGGACATTATCCTTCGACAAAGTGACCGTGTGCGACTTGTGTTTCGGCCCGAGATAGTTGTTAATCCTTCGAATCGTGATGCTCGGGTCAAGGGGACTTTCATATACCAAAAGAAGGGCAAGGCAGATTCCTGGGAGAAGTTCGACACAGTCCCTCTATCTTCGCTGAAAAAAGGAGAAGGTTACCAACTTGCGCTTGATTCCAATGAGGCACTGACGCTACGTCGAGAACTCCACGAGCTAGCTCGGCTTCAGCACGAACAGGGAATTCCCCAGGGTCATGCCGAGTTTGTAAGAGTAGAGTCCAACCTAGCGGCCTTTCTGGAACTTACGCAGGGCGACTTACATGACTTCTTATCGGCTAATAAATCAAATGCCTTTAAGGTTTTTAGTCGAGTGATCCACTGGCTGTCAGAAGCACCCGAGATCGCATCCCAACTAGCGCTCGATGAGACGGAGCTACCCACTCTCAACGCGATAGTGTCAAGGGGCCAACCTTCGCGCCATACTGAGTCTATGGGCTGAGAATTCGGCCAACCCAAATGAAGAATTTTGGCAGACAGAACTTAGTAAACACTCCTTTGTCTTGGGACTCCTGTTTGCTCATCCAATAGTGGTCATTAAGGGAAAGGCGTATGTTGGTGGCAAAGAGTACGACAACAGACATGGTAACTTAGTCGACTTTCTAGCTCGCATTCCGGGTTCGGGAAACGCAGTTTTGGTAGAGATCAAGACCCCAACAACGCCACTGTTGGGCAGAGAGTATCGCGACGATGTATTTCCGCCCTCGCGTGATTTTGCAGGCGCAATTTCACAAGCAATTCACTACCGCGAATCACTCATGGATTCGCCGACCATTCGCCAGGGAGCAAAGCTATCTGCCTCGGAACCGCGGTGCGCTATTGTGATTGGATGTCGGGACGAGCTCACCGAGGATTTTCACAAGCGAGCATTTGAGCGTTTTCGCGAACGATTGCTTGGAGTCACCGTTGTTACGTTTGACGAATTTTTTGAGCGAATCAAAAATCTCCAAACTTTGTTCCACTAGCGCTGGCGGCCGGACAATCCCCCGCTCCAAAAACAGCCAATGATCTTCGTGGACAACGCCGCGCATAGCACTGTCCTAAGAATCACAAATGCGTTGATCAGCACCGGCGCTGCTTGCTCTCGCTATACTCCCTAGAATGGTTGGCGTCCCCGGCGGGAGTCGAACCCACATTTAAGGTTTAGGAAACCTCCGTTCTATCCGTTGAACTACGGGGACGGCGACATTTTCGATCCATTCGACTCGCTTTGCTCGCTCAGGACAAGTCTTTACATTTTCGATTGCCGATTGCAAACGGCGGATGCGCGCGCGGTGACGTCAATGTTTGAGACGGAAATAAAGTCTCTGAGATTCCTGTCTTCCTCTCTTCCTGATTCAATTTTAAGCGAGATTGCGAATCGGCCAACCCGTTTACAGAGCCCAACATAGTGCGTCTTTATTGCCGCCCGATGCGATTCCCTCAAGAAGGAAGGACGCATTTATGAGTAACAGCTCAGCGCGCAGATCGTTTTTTGGCATGGCTATCAAACTTTTGAAGTTAACCACGGAGGAATGGTTGCAGGACAAGGCGCCACAACTCGGCGCGGCGCTCGCCTATTACACGGTCTTTTCCCTCGCGCCGCTGATCCTCGTCTTGCTCGCAACCGTTGGCGTGATCTTTCGCGACGACCCGGCCGGAGCATGGACCAAGCTCACCGGGCAGATGAGTTATTTTCTCGATAAAAGCGCACTGGAAGTCGTGCAGAACATTGCCCAGAAAGCTTCGCAACCGGGGAAAAGCACGCTTGCCACGACCATCGGAATTGCGCTCGCCCTTTTCGGTGCCAGCGGAGTATTCGGTCAGTTGCAGGATGCGCTCAATACCGTCTGGGGCGTGAAGGCCAAACCGGGACTGGGTATCTGGGGATTCTTGCGCACCCGTTTTCTCTCCTTTGCCATGGTTGGCGGCATTTGTTTCCTCCTCCTGGTCTCGCTCGCGGTCGAGGCCCTGCTAAAAGGCTTTAGCCATTATATCCAAACCGCAGTGCCAGGTGGGCTGACCATTGCCGTAAGCGTTTATCTGATTTTTGATTTCGCGGTAATTACAACGCTCTTTGCGATGATCTTTAAAATCCTGCCGGACGTGAAAACCCGATGGCGGGACATGTGGGTTGGAGCTGCAATGACGTCGGTTTTCTTTTTGATCGGCAAATGGGCGCTTGGTCTATACCTCGGCAGCGGCGCGGCGGCATCGGCTTACGGCGCAGCCAGTTCGCTGATCACATTGCTGCTCTGGATCTACTACTCTTCACAAATTTTGCTTTTCGGCGCCGAGTTTACCCAGGTTTACGCCACCGAATTCGGATCGCCGATCAAACCGGCCAAGCACGCCGTGCAGATCGAGCAAAAGGAAGTCGAACTGCCGCGCGGATCGACCGATTGATAAATTGCGGCGATCTGGGAATCGATCATCCCTACTTCGAACCATTGCCGTCGAGCGCGAGGCTGGCGCAAATTCCGGTGTAAGATCAACAGTTTGGGAGGCTATGCTTGGCCATGAGTTTTAGTTTGACAAACACCTCGACAGAGGGCATTTGGCTGCTCACCGACCCGCCACGTTGACAAGTCCCTAGCCTCGCTCCTTCTCACAAATGCCAAATTAGTTCGAACAGCGCCGCGGCGGGCCGGTCAAACCGTGGAATAGGCGGCGGCCTGACCGTTCGCTTTTGGGTAAAACCTCAAGGTAAAGGGGAGGAATTCATCGTGAAGAAAACAATCAACGCTCTCGCCTGCGCGCTGATCGCGCCTTTGGCGTTTGCGCAAACCAGCACGCC
>Ga0207701_10001444_pt1 | contig 24933 bp, 24 predicted proteins | sample KBSSwiSSwithPhiX_FD_184294 | JGI IMG/M metagenome (GOLD analysis project Ga0207701, IMG submission 184294) | Switchgrass rhizosphere bulk soil microbial communities from Kellogg Biological Station, Michigan, USA, with PhiX - S5 (SPAdes) (version 2) | ecosystem: Environmental > Terrestrial >... | reverse complement strand
GTCCGCCGGCGACCACATTGAACCCGAGCTCCCGGTAGTCCCGAGTCGCTTGATCGAGATCTTTGACGACGATGACCAGGTGATCAATTCCCTGGATCATAAAAGAGTAATTCCATTCGTGCTTATCTCGAGACGATCAGCGCAGTTTAAGCTCTTGTTGAACATCGCGAAGAAAGCTCAAGTCAGTTATCTGCGCCGGCTGAATCTCTTTTTGAACTTTGCTGGTTGCCTTTGCCTGAATGATCGCAGCCTGCATGGCAGCATCGGTCGCGCTGCCGTCGCGGCTCATGGTCTTGACGATCAGGTCGTAACTTTTCTCTGCCTGCTTCCGATCCAATTTCCAAAATCGCTGGGCAAAGCTCGTGACTTGGTCAGGCTGCTGGCGAATGAAGACCAACGATTTGACGATGGCGCGAACCATTTTCTTGACCTGATCTGGACGCTCCTTAATGCGTCTTTCGCTGGTTCCTAAAACGCCGAGAAGACTGTCCTCCATAAAATCGCCGCTGAATACCAACAGACGAAATCCCTGTGCTTCCGCTTTGAGATCATTGGGCGGCGTCACAATCGCGCCGGCAACGGTTCCGCTTTGCATCGCGGCCATACGTTGGGGCTGATCGCCCAAACCGACTGTGGTGATATCGCGATCGGGATTGAGGCCGTAATGTTTGACGATTTCTCGGGCGGTAAAATCGGTCGTTGTTCCGGGCGTCGAGATTGCGATCGCTTTGCCCTTAAGGTCGGCTACAGTTTTTATTTCCGGACGCACAATCAGCGACAACGAGGGCTTCACACCGATCGCTGCAAGCATTTTGATGGGCATTCCGAGCACGGGAGAGCGCACCGTGGCGTCGGCGGAAGTCGTGTAGCCAAGCTCGCCAGCGAGCAAAGCGGCGACTACGACATTGCCGGAAACTCGGACGAGTTGCACGTCAAGTCCCTCCTCACGGAACTGTCCGAACTCGCGGCCGACGAACGCGGGAAAATGACTCATCGCCGTGGCCGGGTAGCCGAGCGTGACGCGCTCGAGCTGAGCGTTCACTGAGCTCGGCAGGAAGGAGAGGAAGACGGAAAAAAGGACGATCGCGATAGGTGAAATGCTTTTTTTGAGATGCCTCATCAAACCTCTCCTCCGACTTGCTGTCGGTCTATCGAAAGGCGGGAACCACTTCCTCAAGAAATTGTTTAAGTTGTCCGGCCTGATCCCACGACGTCATTCGTAAGGTGACGTGTTCGATACCAGCATCGAAGTAGCCTTTGAGCTCGTCAATGCACTGACTGGGTGTCCCCGCGGTGGTGAAGCCCTCGACGAATTTCATGCTGAAATTTGACGTGTAGTATTTATCGAGAAACGCCTTGCTCTCGTCGAGCGCGGTCTGACGGCTCTCTTTGATATTTATGTTATGGTAAAGCGCGCTGCCGAGCTTCGAGGGATCGCGTCCCTCTTCCTTCGCCATAATCAAGATGCGCGACCACTGCGATTTAAATTCTTCGGGCGTGACTTTATTGGTCATCCAGCCGTCGGCGAATTTGGCGACTCGCCGCAATCCTCTCTCCACCGCGGGAGAGGGTGCGCTTGCGCCGTCCTTCCAGGTCAGTCCCGTGGGATTGCTGGCGATCCAGATCGGCAATGGATTTTGCACTGGGCGCGGTTGAATCGTTACGCCTTCGAATTGGTAGTACTTGCCGTGATGGGAGGCATTCTCCTCCTCAAATAACTTTTTCAGAATCGTAATTCCTTCTTCGAGCCGGCCGACCCGCTCCGTGTCTTTGATGCCCATCACTCTGTGCTCGAGGGCTTGTGCGGGGCTCTGTTCGTTCGGACCGCCGAGGCAAACCGCGAGCCAGGATCTCCCGCCGGAGATGACATCGAGACTTGCCCATTGTTGCGCGAGCAGCGCCGGATGACGGTGCGGAAAAGTCGCCATGCACCCGACGGCGAGCTTCACTTTTCTTGTGATCGCGGCAAGCGCAGAAAGCAATGTAATCGATTCCAAGCGCGGCTTGGCGAGCAAGCTATCGCCGACCCACACGGCGCTGAAAGCGCCGGAGTCCTCGCCCCGTTTGGCCATATCGAAAAGTTCGGGAACGGTCACCGCGCCGATGATGACGCCACGATTCGCTAGCGTAAGCCCAAATGAAGCCATAGGACGCCTTTCTTGATCGTTATGAACAAACCCCTATAACACATGCCGCTAACCGCACGAAAGCGATGCACTTCGGCCACCGGTAAGTTGTCATCCCGAGCAGCAGATCGTGCTAATAGTGCGCTCATGATTTTTTTCCTCCCCTCGATACGAGCCTTGCGCTACTCGGGGAATCGGTTTCAGACCGACTATCCTGAGTAGGTAGCGGTTACGCTGCCGTATCGAAGGATACGCTCCGCGCTTCCACCCTATTCTTCTAACAGAACGGATTTGTTCAAGCTGCCGTTCATGAATTGGACAAGGCTTCGGTGCCGTGTCATTGTCGGAAAAACTAAAATCAAAACGCTTTTGGAGTGAATCATGAGAGCGAGTTTTAGAGATTACATTAATATTTTGCGAAAAAACGATGAACTGCTGGAGATCGCCAAGCCCGTCGATCTGCGCAATGTCGCCGCGCTGGTGAGTCAATCCGAGAGGGCGCTGCTTTTTAAAAACGTCGTCGGCTACGCCATGCCTCTCGTTTCTGGCTTGCTCCAATCACGGAACCGAATCGCACTCGGGATGGGAGTCGCCTATGAGAACATCGCCGACAAGCTCGGCAAAGCGATGGGAAAGCCGATCAATCCGAAGCGCGTTGGCAATCCGCCGGTGAAAGAAGTCGTATTGACCGGAAAAAAAGTGAATCTTTACGATCTACCAGTGCCGGTGTTCTCCGTGATGGACGGAGGGCCGATGATCACAGCCGGTGTGGTAATCGCTGAGGACTCGGAATTCGGAACGAATGCAGGTATTTATCGCTTAATGCTCAAGGAAAGGAATATCACTGGAATCGACATTGTGACGCCCAATAATATGCGCAAGTTTGCCGAGCGGGCGCTAGCCAGAAGGAAGCCGCTGCCGATTTCTATTTCCATCGGGACACATCCCTACGAGCTGGTCGCGTCGACGTTCAAAGCGAATCTTGGCGTGAACGAGCTCACCTTCGCCGGCGGACTCCGTAACGAGCCGCTTCGGTTGACGGACGGCGAAACCGTTCCGGCGCCTTGCATTGCCGATGCTGAAATCGTCTTGGAAGGAGAGATTCTCCCGGATGGCTGGGTGCATCCTGAAGGTCCGTTCTGCGAATTTAACCGCCTGATGGGTGGTATCCACATGAACCCGCGCGTTCGCATCAAATCGATTATGCACCGCAAGGACGCGATGTATTATGCGCTGCAAATGCCCTGGGAGAATATTTGGATGAGCGCGCCGATCTACGAAGCCGCAGCGCGAAAAGTGTTGTTCGAAGCCGGCGTCCAGACCGTGGCTATCAATGTCACTCCCGGCGGTTGTTGTCACTGGCACATTGTAGCATCCATCAAAAAAGTCCCCGGTGACGGTAAAAACGCGATCATGGCACTGCTTTCTATCGCCGATATCAAACATGTGACCATTGTTGACGATGACATCGATGTTTTCGATCCCGTCGACGTCGAGTGGGCGGTGGCGACGCGCGTTCAAGCGGATCGCGACGTGGTGATTGTCTCGAATGCCCGCTCAAAGCCGCTCGACCCGTCGCTGCCGCTGCCGGTGCACGGAAAAGTTCCGACCACCGCAAAAATGGGCATCGATGCGACGATTCCGGAAAATATTCCAGCCGAGCGCTACAAGCGCATCGTTTATTTCAATCAGGGTAAAGTCGATCTGAAAAGTTATTTGGGCGCAGCAGAGAACGGCAAGCCATCCGCTGCTAGTCTAAAACGCGAGGACAATGTTGATGACTTGGTGAATAGAATTACACGGACGCTCGAAAAGAGCCATTGTTTTTTCGCCGATCTCTTGGAGAAATTTCCCAAAGCAGATTACAGATCCATCGGTAGCGCCGTTGCGAGACTCTACGAGGAAGGAAAAATCGCCCAGGATAGCGAGGGAAAGTTTCAACTCAAGGCGCCGGAAATTTCACCAGCGGCGTGACTCGCCTCTCGTAGAACCACAACGGCAACTCCGTCATTCCGGGCGAGCTGGCGAAGCTAGCGCGACCCGGAATCCAGGACTATCCGAGGGCATCCGCACATCAGTCCGCGGATCTTGCGGGAAAGTTCGACTGAAAATATATCGCGATGAGTCTAGCGCTAACCTTTCTTTGAAAAAGAGGGTTTGGGAAGATTTTTCGCAAAATTCGTTCAGAACCCGCTCGGCTGCAGGAAAATATCGCCGCTCTGACCGCTCGCGATGCGCAAGATTCGTTGCCGCTCGGGCATGATGACGATCGCGGCTTCTGAGGTTCCACCGCCGCAAATAGCGCTCGCTGCCGTGGCAACTACGCTATGCTCGCCGAGAGCCACGAACAGCTCGACCTTCTCCGCAGGTCTGAGATCAGCAACCGGAACGGCATCGACAAAAACACGGATCGTACACGCGGATCCCATAAAACCGCTGTCGCGCTTGACGACCAGACTCCCTGAATTTGATGTTTGACTCAGAAACTGTGGAGCTAAGACGCGGGATTCCGGTACGGCGACGGTTTGATTAACCGTCAACGGCGTTGTGGCACAAGCGCTAAGCGACAGAAGGAGAATCATTGGCGGTAAGCGGCGCATACGTCCTCCAAGGGCAAGTTCAGGACTATAGTACGAATCTTAGCGAGTTTTCCAGTTCGGGGCACAGGCACAGCCGTTGGGCAAGGAGATTCCGCTAGGCTGATGGAGGGGCGCGCTACTCACGGCACTCGTAAGTTGTCAAAGGATAAACGGAAGTCTTCACACAGGCTGTGCTAGCGAAGATGGCAAAATTTGTAGCGCTTGCGAATACGCGATCCTTCGCCTTAGGCTCGGGAATGATATCGGAGATTGGTCGTGGGTACGGAGAGAGTAAAAACCATGATAACTTTTTGGCATAAGAAATTTATTCAACTATTTGCCGCATTCACTCTAATCGGCGCAAGCCATTTCTATGCGATGGCCGGCGAAATGGCATTGCCCAAAGCAGAAAAAACCCGCCTAGAGGTCGGCACGGCAGGGTCGGGAACCACTAGTCTGCCCTTGTTTGTCGCTCTCGACGGCGGGTATTTCAGCAAACGCGGTCTCAACGTTTCGGTGAATCAGGTCGGCGCGACGGTGGCCGTGCAGGGAATCATTTCCGGCACCCTGGATATTTATCAGGGCGGCACTGCCGCCATCGCGGCGAATCTGGCCGGCGCCGATATTATCTATGTCGCCGCCGCCGTAGATCGCAATTCGCTTATTTTATTCGGCCAGAAGGGAATTACATCTTTCGAAAGTCTGCGCGGCAAAGCCATCGCGACAACTTTTCCGGGAGCGTTCGGCGAAATCGCCGTCCGGATGACCGCGCGAAAGCTCGGCATGGAGGTCGGGAAAGATCTTAAGCTCCTCTACCACCGGAGCCCGCCGGAGGCGCTTACGACTTTCCTAGCAGGAAACTCCGACGCGCTGATCATTACACCGCCGCAAACCGAGCTGGCAAAGCAGCAGGGTTATCCAGTGATCATCGATTACTACAAAGAAGGGTTGAAGATCGTCGGGCCGGGGAGCGCGGTCACGCGTGATTTCGCGCAAAAATATCCGAACACCATCAAGGCGTTTCTGATGAGTTATCTTGACGGCTTGAAGCGAGCGATCGATGACGAAGAGTTCGCCAAGAAGACCGAAGCGAAATATTCCAAGATTACCGATCCAAAGATTCTTGCCGCCAACTACCAGCAGGGATTGCGAGTGTGGAACAAAGACATGACAGTCGATGTTTCGGCGATTCGCGTCGTGCTGGAAGACTCTTCCGACTCCAAAGCTAAAAGCGCCGATCCCAATCGATTCTTCGATAATACGCTCGTTCAGGCGGTCAACCGAGAGTATGCTTCGAAGTTATTTCCGGGAGAAGTGAAATAGGGATGTCTTTCGATACGGCAGCGCTGCGCGCTGCCTATTTAGGATGAAGTGGTCGCGCCGTAAAAAAGGGGGTCGGAAGTCCTGACCCTAAGACTCTGCTTGCTCGCTAGCCATAATGGCCGGGTTTAACCGGTGCCCCGAGTAGCGACCGCCAGTGGTCACGTAGCGAGGGGCGTAAACAGAGAGATATCCCTCGATATGCGCTTCGCGCTACTCGGGAAATCGGACGAGCGAGCGACCGTCCCGGGTAATCACAGCAGTTCTAAGGCAATAGACGGTATGCGCCATCGCTAGTGATGGCCGGGAGTTTCCCAGACCGCCATGGCCGCACGGCAGCAGAGCACGTCCTGTTCCGGCCGGCTGGCTCCGGCGACGCCGATGGCACCGACAATCGTGACGCCATTCAGGATCGGCACCGCGCCGCCCATTGCCATCATCCGGCCGCGATGTGAGATCATCAGACTACGCATCCAGGGTTCGCGTGCCTGCGGCGCGAGCTCGGTTGTCGCCATGTGAAAAGCCGCCGCAGTGTAAGCCTTGTTGAAGGCGAGCTCTACTGAATTTGGCTCCGCTTTGTCCATACGCCCAACCGCAATCGGCGCGCCCGCTTCATCCACGACTACAGCGCTCACGGCCAAGCCCACCATCTGCGCGTATTCATGCGCCGAGCGAATCATTTCCCATGCTGTGTCGAATGGAACTGGACCGATCGCTGCTTTGTTTTGGCGGAAGAAAGCGGCATTGACCTCGATCGATGCTGTATGCTCGGACGGAATGTCGATATCTTTGAAGATCGCATCGACCGGGCAAACGATCTCGCACTGTTCGCAGTCGATGCATACTTCAGGGTCGATGTAGAACTGCGGCGCGCCTGGTCTCGTATGAATGCAGGCGACCGGACAGACCTCCACACAAGCGCCGTCATTGGTACACAAGCTGGTGATGATGTAAGGCATCTCTAAGAGTCCTGTGGCGAGGGCTATCGCAACTGTGCGTTCAAGTCGTTCAAGCAGTTCAAATCGTTCGAGCCCCCACCTCTTTCCTCTACTACTTGGAGACTATATCTGAAGAGACGCAAATAAATGTCATTCTGAGCCGAAGGCGAAGAATCTCGTATTTTCTCCCACTCACAAAGATCAGATCCTTCGGCTCCGGCTCAGGATGACATTGCGACACAGTCTCCCGCGGGGAAGATCAATTGAACGCTCTTCAGTCATCCGTCCGCTGTCAATGGAAGGTCGGTGCGTATCACATTGGCGATGTGAACATGGGTGCCGAATTTCGGCGTGACCAATCTTCCGTCTGAATTGAGCGTTCCTAACCCCGCCGCGGCTGCTAGCTTGTCCGCATCGGGATCCGGAGCGGCGCTGGCGCGAAAACCCAATTCCCTGATCCAGGCGCTCAAAACAAAGGTGATAAACAATCCGTTCTGCACCGGTACTTGACCGCCGATGCCGGGGGAAGTGCGTGGATCGTAATCGGCATGGACGGCGCAGATGATCGCAAAGGGATAAGTCTCGCCATCCCCCTCACTCTTTCGCTCTCCCGGCGGCAGACGGAATAAATCGAGTTTTGCGATACCAACGAGCTCGGCGCCGAAATATTCCGCCATGCCTTTGACGTGACTCGATGTGATCTCGGGGGTATGCAGTTCCGCTTTGGTCGGAAACACGCTGCCGTCGGGCGCCTTGCGGATCATTTCGATGACCGTGTTGGCGAGATCGGCGGGCGCTGTGTTGATAAAAAAATCCCAGTAGGGATCGTTTTTATGAGAGTCTTTGCCGAACCAGGGAAATTTAAGGGGACCGAGTTGCAACGCCACTAGCCGTCCCGTTTGACAAAGCGATTGGTGTTTTCTTTCAGCGGCGCATAGTAGCCGATGTCGCCGCTCACGGAGGCGGCTTTGCCTTCGTGGGATGCCGTGCATCCCGCAACCGTACACGCTTGCTCACCGGGTTTGATCCCGGAATCGTATCCGAGCCAGCGCACGCGAGTGGTGCGGGTCACGCCCCAGAATTTATCGTCGATCCACTTCAGCGCGCTGACCAAAGCAGGCCGCGCGGAATAGGGGCAGGTGTGTAGCGCCCAGGTCGCCAGATTGTGCCACCAGACATTCGGTTTGGTGAACGGGCAAACCGCCGCGCAAGTGAGGCAGCTCCCCCAATGGTCGTGGACATAGGGACGTAGCTTGTAACAGGTGAGCCAGTTGATTTTGTATTTTTCAATGCCGTTGAAAACGACCTTGTCGCCAAACGGAATACTGTTGGTCGGGCAGGTGTTGGCGCATTTGCGGCAAATCTTGCAGAAATCCTCAACACCGATGTCCGCCGGCTCGTCCGCCACGAGCGGTAGATCGGTGAGGATCGGATCGGGCATGTGAATGCGCGCGCCGAAATTTTTATTGATCACCAGGCCGTTTCTGCCCAACTCGCCGATGCCGCCGGCAACTCCCGCCGCTTGCGGCGTCACGACACCGCGCAGCGCGGTATAGCCCAGCTCTTTGATGTAGCCTTCGAGAGCCTTGAGCACCATGACGCCCTTCATCTGTGAAACATGATATGCGGCATCACCGATCTGGTGCCGATGCGCCTGCAGCTTGTTGTAATCCCAAGCGGTCGTCGCCTGGATAATAAAAGGAAAACGCCGCGCCAGATCTTCCGGTGAATGGCTCTGATAATCATCTTTGGCGGTGCCGTCCTGAACGTAACGCCCTCCGCCCGCGGCATAGAGAAACGACGGATGCGCGTTGGCAATGCCCACCACGTTGGCGCCCATATAGAGCGCCACGGCTTTGATATGTCGCGCCATCGCCGCCGGATCGTCGACGGCGATCCGGCGAAGATTGACTTTGCCGCTCGTGGAGCGATTGATGACATTGACCAGAAAATGCCTGCGGTCGGCAAAATGATTCGGCGCCGAGACGCGGGTCAGGGGATCTTTCGAGACCGTGTTTCGATACCAGTTGAACAGCGGTTTTCCCAATTCGCCGCGCTGATTTTTTGGGTGGGGCGACTGGTTCATATCGACGTTCACGTGCGGTCCAACGAATCGCACCGATCGTCCCAGGTTAGGCGTGGGAAATTCGGCGGCGGGGCTGCTCGACGGTTGGTCCCATTTTTCTGCCTTAGACATCTCCAGTCCTCCGTTGATCAACCGTTAGTGTATCCTGACATGGCCACTTCGGCACATTTCTGATCTTGTTCATCGGTTCCGCCAGACACGGCAATGGCGCCGACGACACTGCCACCTTCGATGATCGGTACGGCGCCGCCACCCGGCATGATCCGGCCGTTGCTCGACACCACCAGGCTTTGAAACCAGCTCTGTCCGGCGACGCTAGCCAGATCTTTCGTCGGCTGCTGAAAACTCGCCGCGGTATACGCCTTATTGAGAGCGATTTCCACGGTGATCGGACGGGCCTTGTCCATGCGTCCAAGCGCGATCATGCGGCCGCTTTGGTCGACGACGACGGCAGTTACGGCTATGTCGAGCTGTGCTGCCTGGCTGTGTGCGCTGCGCACCATTTGAATCGCCTTTTCTCCTGGGATGGCCATGCTGCCTGGGATCCTCCCGATTACAGGTTAATACAGTTAAAAGTCCGTTTCGCCACTTTACCAGAGACCCTGCCGGGGCAGTCAAGCACATCGCCGAGGGAAGCTCAAAACGATTACAGAATATTGACGGCCCGGGCGGCCAAAAGCGCGACGATCAAAAGCGACAACAATGATTGCAACATCATCAAAACTTTCGCCCAGCGGGCCAGGATGGGAACATCGGTGGGCGAGAAAGCCGTGCTGGTATTGAACGCCAGAAACAAATAGTCGATGAACTCGGGAGACCAGTTTTCGATCCCGGCATCGCGGAGAGCTTGCTCGCTCATCGTCATTTGTGGAAAGAGAAAGGCGCCGTCGGTGTGGCCCGGGCTCTTGTCGCGCTGGTACGGCCCGCCGGCATCCAGACGCCAATACCACAAGGCGAAGACCAAAATGTTGGTGATCCATAAGGATGCGGCAGAAAGTAAAAGCGCTTCTGGCGATTCCAGGTGTGAGGGCAGGGCAGCGACGAGGAGAACAATCGAGATCGTAAGTCCGAGCGTGAGCACCGCGTCGACGGCAAAGCCAAAAATGTTATTCAGCCGATGTCTACTAGTATGATGAGAAATAACAGTCGGAATGAGCAAGGCCACCACAACCGAGGGAAACAGCCAGCGCGGTCCCATGGTGAGCGCATCGGGCAAGCCCATATAAAGTCCGCCTACCGCAACCACCGCGACGAGAGCCGGCCAGCGGGGTTCAGGCTCTAACTGGTCCGCAAGCTCTTCAGCGCGCGCGAGTAATTTAAGAGCATGCCAAATCACGGCATAATCATGCCGCAGATAAAGAAATTCGGCCAGTAGTGAAGGGAGGCAAGAGTTCCGGCGACCGAACCAAGCCCGCGCACCCAGCGACAGTGCCGCGCCGGTCATTGCTCGAATCGAGTCGGTCGTTAGATGCTGAACGGTGTCTGCGCTTCGTAGAGCGAATTTGCCGCGCCGATAAAATAATAGTTCGGCGTCTGAGTGGACGGCATCAGCGAGACGATCCTGTCGCGGAACTTGCGATAGCCCCCGACAAACCCGCCATTGTTCCAGACCTTCTTCAAGGTGCCGGTGAAGGCGCCGTTATGATCGCCGTCCATCGAGGTTTGGTTGTCCATGCAACCGGACAGCAGCAAGACGCTGGCCGGCACTTTGGTTTTTTCCGCTCCGCGATTTTCTTCCTGGATTGCGCGGTACAGCGCGCGATTGGCATTTTCTGTTTTCACGGCGATTTCTCGAGGCATGGCGCGCGGCTTGGGCCCGCCGCCAACGAACATCGGAATGTCGCGCGTGACAGTACCGCTATGGCAGCTGTCCGAGAGCACCAGAATGCGTACGCCAGTTTTGAACTTGCTCCATAGATTGTAGAGCTCGTCATCGACGAACTCGCGATCGAAGAGCACCCAGGTTTCATCCATGCGGTCGTTGTCTTTCTCATCCGCGTTGGTATCACGAACCTGACCGCCGTGTCCTGAATAGGTGAGAAAAAGAATATCGCCTTTGTTTAACTTTTTGGACGCGTCCTGAAGCGCCGCCGTCAGCGCGGCGGCGGTCGCCTGCTCGTTCAAGAGCAAACTGTTGCCTGTGAATCCTTTTTTTTTGGCGAGCGCGCACATGTCTTTGGCATCGGCGACACAAGCATTCAGCGCCCCGTCCCAGCCCTGGTAATGTTTTGGATCGACATGATTCAAACCGATATGAATGGAAACGCCTTGCACCATGAAAGCCTCCTCTGACTGGAAGTTGAGGCGAGTGTAAAGGCTGGCAATTCGAACTGTCAATAAAAAATTGAGATATATAAGATCAGCAAAAGACGAACGCGAAGATTTACATTACTCGATCATTTCTTCCTAAGGCTTCCAACCTTGTTTGCTGAGTTGTTGCTCGGCCGTGCGGGCGAAACTGAAATCGTATGCGCGTCGGGGCGGTACGACCTCGGCGACATCAGCAACCTGGGCAACAATCGCGAGGTCGTTCTTTTGGCTTTGCTCATCGACATAACCGGCTTTTGTGAAAGTTCCGACCAGGTCATCGTACATGCGCGTCGAAAGAGCTTTGTCCAATTCGCTGAACTTGGCGACAGCGGCAATGGTGCCTTCGCGATCCTGACGAGCGATTTTCAGGCCCTTGATGACGGCGCGTACGAATCCGGCGAGCTGTTTCGGCTGTTCCTTGAGAAACCGGTCAGAGGTCGCGAAGGTGCCCCAGGAGTTTTTCACCTCTTTACCGAAAAACATGATGTCCTTCATGGCTTGATCGAGAGCGGCATAGCGTTCTTCCGGGCTGACAATGGCCGCATCGACGGCTCCCGACAGCAGCGACGGCAGGCGATTCACCGGTCCGGGATCGATCAGCACGATGTCCTTGGGGATATTTCTTTGCGTCAAGATGTTTCTCAACATATACGCCGCAATCGAAGCGACGCCGGTGGTGGCGACTTTTTTGCCGTTCAGATCGCGCAAGCTCTTGATGTTAGGGCGCGCGACCAGCCATTGCAGCACCTGATCGTTGAACGCGAGAACGGTTTTGAGCGGGGCATTGCCTTTGGAGATCGCCACCAAGGCGCTGCTCCCGGAGCCGGAGAACTGAACCTGGTTGGCAATCAAAGCTTGAAGACCGGCGGCATTCTGCATGAACACGAGCTTGAGATCGAGTCCTTCTTCTTTCATGTAGCCGCGCTCCTGCGCGATCACCAGAGGAACGTACTGGAAGGCCTTCGAGGTGAGCGCGGCAGTGACCGTCTCCAGGCCGTGTGCGGGCGATGAAAAGAAAGGCACAAGAGAAAATGCGATTAGCAAAACAAGCTTTCTCAGCATGGAATATCTCCTTCAACTGGAGCAAGTTCGATGGTAACACTGGAGTGCGATCGCACTACGGTCCCGGCTTACGCTGCGGCCACAAAGTGGTCGAAGAATAGTTCGGAAATCGATTCGGCGTCAAGTAATTGTCGGCAAAAAATTCTTCAAGCAATTTTGGCGATATGCTATTCTCTGCACATGATGCGGAAGAGATTAGCGATCATTTCATTGCTCATGCTGTCCGGCTGTTCGACGACTAGTGGCCCGGTCAGTAATGGCGCAACGCTCTTATCGGGCTTGAATGACTATCAAGGAGAGATGCAGCATGCGGGGAACTCGCCCGAGCGCTGGCCGGACCGGCAGCGCGCCGGCGGTGAGTTGAAAGGTATTATTACGGCCACTGTCGGTGGCTCGAGAGAATTTTATCGCCTGGTCGACCTCGATATTAGAAAGAGAGAATTCGTCATAACGATGCGCGATTTGAGTTTGCGCACAGATCGAACCCAGGAAATGAAGGACGAGTTAGTCGCGATGGACGAAGAAATCCTTGCTCTGAAACCAATTGTTCGAGAGCAGGTAGCAACGATGCCTGCGGCTGGCGAATCGCGCCAACAGGTGGAAACTGTTGCAACCTATGGGATGTTGAAATTGGCTGTCGACAAATTTTCATCGAGCGGCGGGCGCGGAATCGATTCCCCATCGACCTGGGTGGATCAAAATTTGGTTACAGATCTCGGTTCGTTTTCGACTGTCCGCACGCTGGACGGCCAAATCTATCATTGCTCGCTTTATAGCATCCCCGAACAGGGCGCGGGGATGAAGTGCGAGCTGATTAAGTAAAAGGGCGTTTAATTCCGTCGGGCGCCGCGAGTTACTACCGACCAACCACCGATGCCACTCGTCCGCAAAGAACTCTGCCAGAGCTCCCATCCCTAATTCTTGGACGGCTCAATATCTGCCAGCCGGGGCTATTTTCGATACAAACTCCGAATAAATCCGGATTCTTCGAGCTGTTGAAGTAGGCTATTGTCGACCAATTTCTCGTAGGTCAGGTTTTTTACCTGTTCCTTCGGGTACTGATCGAGAATGACCTGCACCGAATCGCGGCGCACGTAGGGAATTTCTTCCAAGACGTTTTCATGCGGCTGGTAGGCGGGCCGAACCACTTCGAGCGGCACCCTCATTCGCTTTGCGATCGATGCCATCGCGAGCTCGGGTTTTTCTTTGGCGAGCTTGATGGTCTCGAGATAGGCTTTGAGCAGATTGACGACCGTTTCGCGCCGGCTCTGGAGGAAACTGCGCTGCAGCTCGATAGCACCCTGCAGAAATGGAATTTTGACGGAGGATAAATCGACCAGCTCTCTAAAACCCGGACGTGGCGGCGATCCAAGACTTGCATCTACGATTCCCTGATCCAACGAAGCGAAGGACTCCGGCAATCCGCCGTGGTGAAGAAATTTGACGTCCCGTTCGGTCAGGCCTGCCGACTTCAAGGCGATGCGCGCGATGGTATGGGTCGCAGAGCCCGCACGCGTGACGCCAATGGTCTTACCCTTAAGATTGGCCAGCGTTTTTATCGGTGAATCGCGTCGAACCCAAAACGACATCACCGCGAAATTGCCTTTGGCCGCGACAAAAATGAGATCGCTTCCGGCGAGCACGGCGGCAATCGCCGAAGAGCCGCTGAAGGCGCCGAATTGAACCGAGCCGCTGACGAGAGCCTGGACGGGCACGGCGCCACGCGCAGCGACGACTTTGGTGTCGAGACCGTATTTCTCGAAGAGCTTCGCATCTTCGGCGAGCCAGAGCGTGGCATTGGTCGCGGCGATCGCTTCATAGATCAAGCTGACGGAGATCTTTTTGTCGGTCTGAGCACGGACGAACGCCGTGGGCAGCGACAGGAAAAGCGCCAGCACAGCTAGATAGTGCTTTTTCATCTCGGCAATTCGCGATCTTGGTCGGTCTTAGCCAGAAACGCCCAAAAATCGTGTGCGCCCAATCTGGCTCGGACGAATTCGGGTGTCAAGCAAGCATCCAGTCATTACAGCAGCTGAAAGGACCGTGTTTTGATGATCAGAAAAACTGCGGATCCTTCGTGAAGAGCGAGCCGGGTGACGGCGCCAGCCGTGACTCGCACGCAGAAAATTTCGCCTGCATGGACGCGCACCAGTGACTGGTCCTCGATCATTTCGACATTGCGAACCGTGCCCGGCAGAATGTTTGCCGCCGAGATTCCTTCGGGCCGCTGCGTGGCAATGAGAATGTCGTCAGCGCGCACGCGAACCTGAATATTTTGCTGAGCTGGCGTGGGTACATAGGGCACAAAAATTTCGTCCCCGGACGAGAGCCGCGCACGCGATCGCCCGGATGCTTTGTCGGCTTCGATAAATTCTACGGTAAAGACGTTTTCCAGTTCCTCTTCGGGCATCGCTCTGATCGCGCGGCTGGACGTGAGCGTCTCGCTCGGCAGCCCTTGAGCCATCAAACGGCCGCTCCGAATCACCAGCACCCAATCCGCTAGCGTGAGGACCTCGGTGACATTGTGCGTCACATAGATCATCGGGATCGCGAACTCATCGCGCACGCGCGCGAGATACGGCAAGATCTTTTCTTTGAGTCCGATGTCGAGAGCCGCCAAGGGCTCGTCGAACAGCAACAACTGGGGACGAGACAAAATTGCGCGCGCCAGCGCAACCCGCTGCGATTCGCCGCCCGAAAGCTCGGTCACAGAGCGATCAAGCAAGTGGCCGATCTCGAGAATCTCGAGCACGTGCTCCATACTCATCGACTGCGCAGCAGCGCCACGACTGACGCGTCCGGAGCCAAAGAGAATATTTCGCCGCACCGAAAGATGCGGAAACAATGCGCCTTCCTGGGGCACATATCCAAGATTTCTGCGTTGCGGTGCTAGATTGATCTTCCGCACCGAGGAAAAAAGCGTCTTGCCGCCGATCTCGATCTCGCCTGAGGCGATTTCTCGCAGGCCGGCGATGGCGTCGAGCAGCGTCGTCTTGCCGGCGCCCGAAGGTCCGAAAATTGCCGTGACGCGGGCATCGAATCTGACATCGATATCGAGCTCGAAAGTTGCCAAAGATATGCGGCAGCGGAGCAGCATGTCACACTTTTTTTTCTGTTCGTAGCAGCCATTCCGAAGTCCAAACGAATAGGAAGGCCAACACCACGGTGATGCCCAGCAAAACGTAAGCTTCAGGATCTTTTCCTACCTGGACGAAATTGTAGATCGCGAGAGACAATGTCTGTGTCCGCCCGGGAATGTTTCCTGCAAGCAGAATCGTTGCGCCGAATTCGCCGAGTGCTCGAGAAAACGCCAGCAGCGCGCCGGCGACGATACCTTTATAGGCGAGGGGAACCGTGACGACGAAGAAAATTTTTAACGGCGAGGCGCCAAGGGTGGCCGCGATCTGCTCAAGCCGCGGGTTGACTTCGCCGAAGGACGTGCGCACCGAACGGACGAGCAGGGGAAAGGACATCACCGCCATCGCGATGAGCACTCCTTTCCAGTTGAAGACGATTTCGAGACCTCTATTGTATAGCCATTGCCCAAGCGGGCTTCGGCGGCCGAAGATTTTTAGCAGGATCAAACCGGTGGAAACCGGCGGCATGACCAGCGGCAACAAGACGATGGTTTCGACGACGCTTTTGAGCGGCCATTCTTTGCGCGCGAACAGCCAGGCGAGCGTAATGCCAAACGGTAAAATCAGCACCGTACTGGCGAGCCCGACGGCGAGGGAAAAGAGAGTGATTTGCCAGGTGTCGAATGACAGGATCACAGATGGACAAGGTCCTCGCCCTCACTCTAATACGACAAAGCCGTATTTCTTGAAAGCATTTTTTGCAGCGGCGCTCTGAAGATAGCTCATGAAGTCACGCGCCGCCGCTTTATGTTTCGATTCTTTGACAACCGCCACCGGGTAAATAATCTTAGGGCCTTTGTCGATCGGCACTGCATAGACGATTTTGACTTTCTTTGAAACGGCGGCGTCGGTTTTGTAAACGAATCCGGCTTCGACGTCGGCCGATTCCACGGCCGCCAACGTTGCGCGAACATCTTGCACCGGTACGACCTTGGTTTTCAGCTGCTCCCAAAGACCTTCGTCGGCCATGTATTTACTGGTATAAACGCCGACGGGTACGGAGGATGGCTCGGCAAGGGCGATTTTTTTGACATCGGGCTTCAGCAAGTCTTTCGGTGCCGAGATCGAGAGCTTCGAATCCGCCGGCACGATGATTACCAATTGATTGGACAAAAGATTCCTGCGCGTGCCGGGCTCGACAAAGCTTTTCTTCTCAAGCGCGTCCATTTGAGCGAGATCGGCGGAAAAAAACAAATCCGCGGGGGCACCTTCTTCGATCTGCCGCGCCAAGCTGCTGGACGGACCGAAGTTGAAGCGGACGGAATCTTTGCTTTTCTGGCGATATGATCGGCCGATATCGTTTAATGCGTCGGTCAGGCTAGCGGCAGCGGAGACGAGGATTTCTTCGGCGCACGCCGCCGTGCCAACCGGCAATACAAGCAAAGTTGCGATGAATGCCAGAGTCACGATTCTTAGAACGTGCGACCAGACTCGATTCATCCATCCCCCGGAGAAAAGCGGCAGATTCGGCTAGCGATTGGACCGTGTGGCGTTGACGCCGCCGGGCTTTTTGAATCGGCGGGAGTGACGGCCCCAATCGCAACCGCAGGATTTGCAATACCACTCGGTCATGCCTTCCCATTCTTCGCGGTCGGCGAGAATAGCACGGTCGGTGTCAATCAAATTCTTCTTAGCCGGACTGAGAGGCGTATGAAAGACCGGAATCGTTTCGCGGGAACCGCATTCGGGGCAAATCGGCGTCTTTTTCCCGCGCAGCGCTTTTCCAGCGGAAGGCGCAGAGGGTTTCAGCGGTCCTGTGGACTTCCCTCTAATCATGCCAGATAGCCCCGTTCGCGATAAAACCGCCGTGCCCCGGGATGGAGCGGCACATTAAAGGGGGCTTCTTCATCGTTCGCGCAGAGCTGGCGCATGCTGATCGGTTTGAAATTGTCGCTCGGCAGCGCCTTGCGTCGCTTTTCGATCGCCTCGCAGAGCGCGTACGCAACATGATTGGGCAAATCGGCGTGTACCACCATCGGCCAGCCGCTGAAATCGACCGTAGGAACGTCGCTGGTCATGCCTTTGAAGCGCGACCGGGGGACCACCGAGGTTCGGTAACCCATTTTTCCGAGCCGGCGCAGGATCTCTCCTTCGATCGGCAGATATAAAAATCCGTTATCGATGGCAGTCTGGCCCCAGCTTTTGATGCCTTCATCGAAAACCGCGTCAACCGTACTGTTTTGAATCGCATCGCGCCGATCGGGATGACTGGGTCGCGGAACGGAGACAACTTTGCCGCCCCAGTTTTCCAAATCGCTTAATGTGAAACCCGCGGCATTCATCACCGCTTGTACGGTGAACATCGTCGGGCTGGTGGCAATCGCGCTTTCGGACGTCACATTCGTCGACAGACGCAGCGGAAAACGCATTTTTCTGATTTGCGCGAGGGATGTGATGCCGGTGGACTTGTGCACCGCGAATCCCATCACGTCGTAGGACGGAAACGTTGCAATCACTCGGAGGGGTAATTTTGTTTTAAACGGACCGGTGCCTCGATAGGCGAGAGTCGCCGCGGCGGAAGGATTGACCCAGGCGAGCGTGTACCTGCCTTCGGAAACGCCCTTCAATTCCGCGAAGCTATCGGCGGCAAAAGCAAGCGGCACGCTATTCGAACCCTCCGGGTTCGCCGAAACGATCTTAAGCTCGAGTTCATGGCCGAGCCGCGATTCGGTTTGCAGCACCTTCTCGGCGGCACGGGTGGTTTGAAACGATAGCGAAGTCTCGTACATCGCCGCAGCGATTTCCAGCAAGCCTTTGGCGCGTTGGATTTTGGCGTTATAACGTTGCTTGGGCATCAGTCATTCCTCGGCGTGTGAATGGCGAGTTCAAGACTTGGCAGTGGCATTCTGAAGAGCTATGCGACGAAGACTCTATGTTGTTCGCGGCGCAAAAATCAAAAGCAGATCCTTCGCCTTAGGCTCAGGATGACAGGGTTCGTGGTGGCATAAAACCGCTGACGCTGGAGAAAATTTTCATAGGCTCTTTCGCACTTCTGCTGCCGCATCCACAACTACTTTTGCCTTGGCATTCGCCAACTCTCGGCTGATCGTCATCAGACCGCAGTCGGGTGCGAGCCAGAGATGATTCGGCTCGATATATTTCAGAGCGGTACGCACCCGCTCGACGACGGCAGTTACCGGTGGCACCGGCGTATCGCTGGGATCAACGCAGCCAAACATCACGATCCGTCCTTTGGCGATGGCTAAAACTGCGGGGTCATAACCGCTGCGAGCGAATTCGACGCCAAAACCGCCGATCCGCGTTTTCATCAACTCAGTTAGCAATTCTGGATATTCGTATTCGTGTTGTTGTCCGGCGCCGCCTGGATAACCGTAGCAGAGATGAACCACAGTGGGGATATTGATCCCCTCGAGACAACGGTCGAGCGCTTTGGCGCCGTAGGCAAAAACTTTTTCGTGATAACGCGTCATTGCGGGTTCGTCGATTTCCAGAACATCACAGCCCGCTGCCTGCAAGTCGCGGAGCTCTTGGTTCAGTGCCGCGGCGACATCCATGGCCATCGCAGCTTCGTCTTTGTAGTATTCGTCCAGTGTGCTGTCGATCACCGTCATTGGTCCGGGCACGTCCATTTTTATCGGTTGGGCTGTTTGGGCTTTGGCGAACCGGAGATCTTCGACGATCGCGGGGGCGCGTCGGCTGATCTTCCCGACGATGCGGGGAACCGGACGCGGCTGTTCGCGGCGGCGGTAAATTTGCTTGACGGCTTCATGTTCCAAATCAACGCCATTAAATGCCGCAAGAATATGGTTGATGAACCCGGTACGCCTCTGCTCACCGTCGGAGAGAAGATCGAGCCCGATCCGTTCCTGAGTGTGGATGCTCAGCGCCGTGGCGTCGTCTTGGGCTTCTTTGAGCACCGCGCCCTCGAGGCGAAAAAGCGCACGACTTCGATCAGTCTGCGCCAGCCAGCCCGGTCGTGGAAAGCTGCCGATCGTGGTTGCCGCGATAGGAGGAAGTTCCATGATTAAACCTCAACCGTTTTGTTCAGGCTATACCCACCGGCACGCGGAAAAACAAGCTTACCAGTCGATTGTGTAAAAAACCGCGCTGGTCTATCGCATGCTGCGCATCGGGTGGTTGACAGGCGTGCGGTTTCAGATTAGCGCTAAGCGTTATCGCGGAACGCGTAAAGGAGCAAATCATTTCAGTGAGCTACGACGATCGCAGCGTGAAACCGATGAGCGCGAGCTTGATGCGCGCCCGTATCGCAACGAAAATTTTATCCGGTCTTTACGAAGATGTGCCAACATTGTTGACGAGCGCAATTCGACTGATGGTCGAATTGCCCGGGGGAAAAGGCCATTCCGGACCGCCCTATCCCTTTACCATCGGCGTCAGTCCCGCGTGGTGCAGCGGTTTGAACGGCGCCAAACTAATTGCGAGCGGAAAACTGGATCTCGTCTGGCTCAATCCTTCGATTATTCCATCGATGGCGGTGCGCGGCGTCGGACCGTTTCGCAAACCGGCACCGTTGCGGGCACTCGCGGTGTTCCCGTCATGGGATCGATTGGTGATTGCGGTGTCGCCGCGGCTGGGTGTGCATTCGATGGAAGAATTGATTGCCAAAAAGCCCAAGATGAACGTCTCGATCGCGGTCAACGATTGCGTCGATTTTGCCATCAAATTCTTACTCAAGGCGCACGGGATTTCGCAGCGGGATTTCACTAAATGGGGCGGCACGGTGGACGAAGTCGTGCGGCCGAGCAATCCTCACCGGCGCGAGGGCATCGTTTCAGGCACCCTCGACATGGTAATCGACGAAGGCATGGACTCCTGGGGCGACGTGGCCGTTGAGCATGGGATGATATTTCTCTCCTATTCGGAGCCAGTGCTCAAGAAGATGGAAGAATACGGTTTTCAGCGCGCTCGGCTGGACCACGGTCGAATCGCCGGGATCAATGATCCGACCACCGTAGTGGATTTTAGCGGCTGGCCGATTGTCGTGCACGAAAAGTTTCCCCATGAGCTCGCCTACCATATCGCGGCTGTGCTCGAGAAAATCCGCGAGAAAATTCCCTATGACGCCACGGAGATCCCATCGATGAAGCAGCTTTGCTCGAACACGGAAGCCGGGCCGTTGGATTTTCCTCTCCACCCGGGAGCGGAGAAGTATTATCGGGAACACGGATATCTCTAGCGGCTGAAGGGAGCTTCTATGGCTGAAAAGACAACGACGATTGCTGTTTCCAATGGCGCGGAAGCTTTTCTGGCGCAGATCAAGGCGCTCGGCAGTGTGCGCTATATGTTCGCGAATACCGGAACCGATCATGGGCCGCTGATCGAAGCGATGGCGAAGACCGCCAGGGAAGATCCGCGCGACATCCAACCCATTGTCGTACCGCACGAGCAGGCCGCAGTGTCGATGGCCCACGGTTATTATAACGTCACGCAACAACCACAAATGGTTCTCGTTCACACGTTACCGGGAACGGCGAATGCGCTCGGTGGCGTTATCAACGCAGCGTCATGCAATGTGCCGCTCTTTCTCGTTGCTGGCCGGACACCGATCACGGAAGGGGAATTGCGCGCCGGCAAAAGCCAGAATATTCACTGGCGGCAGGAATCGCGCGATCAGGGAAATATCGTGCGTGAGTTCGTCAAGTGGGATTATGAAGTGCGCACCAATCAGAATCTTGCCGCGGTCGTGGCACGCGCTTACAAAATTGCCATGAGCGAGCCGCGCGGTCCCGTGTATATGAGTCTCCCCAGGGAATGGTTGTTCGAGCCGATGGAGTACACGAAATTATTATCGTCGGAAGCGCTCCTGCCGGCGAGCAAGATGCAGGCGGATCAGACGGTGCTGGAGAAAGCCGCCGACTGGCTGATCGCCTCCGACAGTCCATTGATCGTCACCAAATATCTCGGGCGAAATCCGCAAGCCGTGCCGTTGCTGGTGGAGCTCGCCGAGCTACTGGCGATTCCCGTGGTGCAGCAATTGAGCTACGTCAACTTTCCCACCGACCATCCGCTCAATCTCGGCGTGCAACCGATCAAGTATGTGCGGCGTTCGGATCTGCTGTTCTTCATCGACACCGACGTGCCGTGGGAACCGCCCAGTCGGGAGGTTCTGCGCGACGGTGTCAAGATCATTCACCTGGAGCGCGACCCGATGTTTACGGCGATACCCGGCTGGGGTTTTCCCGCCGATCTGCCGGTGACAGGATGCTCGGAAATTTCCTTGCCGGTTTTAACAGCGATCATCAGAGCGAAGCTGGTGGCAAACCCGGCAATGAAGGACAAAATCGAGGAGCGCCGCAAAAAGATTCAGGACGAGCACAACCAGGTGATTCACGAAATGGACGAGAGCGTCGAAGCCGTGAAAGACCAGAAGCCGATTCATCCAGCCTGGCTGTCGAAATGCATCGGCGATGCGATGGATGAAAAGACGATCATCGCAAACGAAACGATTACTTCGAAACTGGCCGAAGTCATTCACTTGAATCGCCCCGGCTCGATGTACAACACGCCGCTCGCGGGCCATCTGGGTTGGGGATTGGGCGCCGCCATCGGCATGAAGCTCGGCAGGCCGGATGCGACGGTGATCGCCGCGGAAGGCGACGGCTCGTACATGTTTTGCGCGCCCACTGCCTGTCATTTCACGGCGCAAAAATATCGAATTCCGTTCTTGACCGTGATCTATAACAACCAGGTTTGGAACGCGAGCTTGAATGCGGCGCGCGGCTTGTATCCAGATGGCGTGGCAGCGCGGACGCGCAATTTTCCCGGCACGGACCTGAGTCCATCGCCTAATTTCGAGCTCACCGCGCAAGCTTGCGGGGCTTACGCCGCCCGTGTGGAAGAGCCGATTGAAATTCCGGATGCGCTCGCCAAGGCTCTGAAGGTGGTGCGCGAAGAAGGACGGCAAGCGCTGCTGAACGTGATTTGCAAGAACCCGCTAAGCTAGGGAATAGGGTGATGGAGTATTGCGTCGAAATTTGGCTCACGAATTTCTGCACCGGTCGCGATTAGGCTCAGTAAATAAAATTTGGAGATACAGATGGCCACTAAGCCGAAAATCATGTTCAGCACCAATCCCAACCCGCGCAATCGAGCGCTGATCGAAGGCATGATTCCGATCGACGGCTACGATCTCGAATATGTCGGCGATAAGTATTCCGCGGGGGAGATTCACTATCGCTTTGTACAGGGAGAATTCGACGTCGCCGAAATGTCGACGGCAACGTTGATGCGCGCGAAGGAAAAGGGTAAACGGTTTTTGGCATTGCCGGTTTTCTTCCAACGCGGCCCGCGCCAGAGAAATATCTTTTACTGCGCCGGTAAACTCAATCATCCGAGCGAGCTCAAGGGCAAGAAGATCGGCGCCTTCCGCTATGGCGCCACGGCGGTTTCATGGGCGCGCGGTTATTTGCTCGACGAGCATAATATCAAAACCACCGATGTGGGCTGGTTCGTGTCAGGCCAAGAGGTTTACATCGCCAATGAATTGCCGGTAAGAGTCGAGCGCTTGGATCCGCCGCCGCCCTTCGGCCAGGAGAAGGAACATCTCGCCAAGCTGCTGGGCGAAGGAAAGCTGGCAGCCGCTCTCGTGGCCGGGGATTCGGGTTATCCTGGCCTGTTCGGCGGAGGGGTCCTGCCGGGAATCATGGGGAAGGTGCCGGGCGTGAGGCCGCTCTTCGAAGACACCGACGAAATTATTCGTTATTTCAAGCGGACCCAGATCTATCCCATTATTCACATCATGACGATCAAAGAAGAAACCGTGGAAAAATATCCTGACCTTGCGGCGAAACTGATCGAGGCGTTTCGCGAAGCGAACAGACTCGCGGCGAAATTTTTTACGCCTGCGCAGGCCGAAGGCTACGCGAAGGAACGTGACGTCTTGGGATACGACCCGTACTCAGGCGTTCTCACCGCTGCGGACAAGAAATCGCTCCAGGCGCTGAATCGCTATCAGATCGAACAGGGGCTGGTTAAAAAGGAGCTTCCCCTCGAAAGTCTTTTCGTAAGAGAAGCCTTCACGATGTGATAGCCGAGCTGTGAATGAAAACGATTGACCTGAAGAAGAGCGAAGCGCGTGCTAGCGCGGCGACCTGATTTCCAGTTCCAAGCCGTTTGGGTCTTTTACGAAAATCGTCGTCAGCCTTCCCGAGTCGTCGCGATTTTCACGCAAGATCGTCGCGCCTTTTTGCTTGAAATCCGCCGCAACCTGGTCGATGGCATCGGTGACGTAGCCGTAGTGATGAACGCCGGACTCGGTGGCTGATTCCATCAGCTGAATCGATGGCGCACCGGCGATCCGGACAAAGCAAAAACCATAACCGGCTGCGCCCTTTCTGATCGGTGTGGGATGGCCGCCGAAAAACTTTTCATAGAACTGGATCGAAGCGGCAATGTCCTTGGTATAGATTGCGACATGCTCAAGTTGATAATTCATAACGCTCCTGCCTAAATATGAGCTCGTTTCAGTTTATGTTGATGGCAGCTTTGACTACCGAATAGTTTGCCATCGCTTCCATGGCCGTATTGATCTCTTCCAGCTTGTAGCTCTTGCTGATCATCTCTTCGAACGGAAAAGTTTTTTTCCTCGAAGCGAGAAAATCGATCGCCTGCAACCAGTGGCGCGGTTCGGCGGAGCGGATCGTGATAAACAGCATTTCCTGCGGCAGCCGTTCTACCGCGATATTTGCCTTACCGCCGGCGCCGATGTTCAAGTAGCGGCCGCCGCCGCGCAGCAAAGTCAAACCTTCAGGCACCGCCATATTGTTCGCGACCTGGATCACGACGTCGGCGCCGCGCCCGTCGGTCTGGTCGCGGACCCACTGGCGGCGCTGCTTTTCATCAGTGACTTCTTCTAGATTGAGGACGGCGTCGGCGCCCATACGTTTCGTGACTTCGAGCCGATTGGCTGGCGCGCCGATCACCAAAACCTTTTTGGCGCCATGATCGCGTGCAACCGCCGCGGCGAAGTTGCCGAGCGGACCGCTGCCCTGAATCACCACGGTTTCGTGGCTGTTGATCGCGCCCAGGCGATCGAACCCATGCATGACGGTGCGATAGGCGCAGGCGGAGGCGGCCGCCGAAGCGGAAGAAACTTCCTCGGGAACGTTCACGATCAAGCACTCTTTGGGAACGTACATGTACTCGGCACAGCTGCCGAGCAGATAGGGATGCCGATCGCTGCGATTGTGCCCCCATGAGGCGCGCCCTGGGCAAATGCAGGGCTGGAGCGCGACCGCGCAGTAATAGCAAGAGCCGCAAGCGACATAGCTCCACACCACCCGGTCGCCGCGCTTCACGGGATTGCCCAAAATATCGGTGCGCTCGCCGGCGATGTCCTCGACGTAGCCGCAGGGCTCGTGACCGGTGATGATCGGGAGCGAATCGCCGTCTGAA
>Ga0207701_10001443_pt1 | contig 24949 bp, 34 predicted proteins | sample KBSSwiSSwithPhiX_FD_184294 | JGI IMG/M metagenome (GOLD analysis project Ga0207701, IMG submission 184294) | Switchgrass rhizosphere bulk soil microbial communities from Kellogg Biological Station, Michigan, USA, with PhiX - S5 (SPAdes) (version 2) | ecosystem: Environmental > Terrestrial >... | reverse complement strand
AACAACACGACAAACTAGAGTGTATCGGACACCCGCTACCGCGTGTCGGTACTGACTGTGTTGTCACGAGGTTGAGCTGCCGCGACTCTCAGCGGAACAAAGGAACATTAGCGACGTCTAAATCGACAGTCGGACACTTCGAGCCCAGCTGTCGCTTATGTTGAGAAAACTAATCAAGGAGGTCACCCTCGCGGTCTTTATTACCGCCTCTTGCCATTTCGGCGTGCAGCTTTACGATGACTACTCGCGTTACTCAGAAATGCAAAGGCTGTCGGAAGAGAATGTGTTTATCGTAACCGCCTGCAGGTTCGGACCGCCGTTACATCTGTGTGCACTCTTCTACATTGAGCTCTGCTTGATTGTTACCTTGATCGCTAGCCGATTGACGCGACTCTGGAACACACTATTCAGCATAATCGGCTTGTCGGGCGCAGTAATTATTTACATCTTCTGGTGGCAGGTCTATTTTCGGGTCATGGAGGCTTCCGGCGCGACCGGACCTGATGTAATCAAGAACTATGGGTATCTCGTCGGCGGAACTTTCGTGGATGTCGCAATCGCGGGAGGTATCGCGCTGCTGGTGGTTCTTAATGTTCTAGACGCTGCGGCTTCGTCATTCCGTCTAGATCCTGAGATTGGTAATCACGATTCTTCAAAGGGTCCGTCACAAACGTAACCCGGTGCTGTTTCACACAAGATAACGTCGTAACTCTCAAGCATCGGCATAGCGATCGCTTCCAATTCGTTCTTCCACAGCTCGCCTTCGTAGAAATCATTTTTCATTCGCTCTCGTTCTTCGAGTGAGGGAAAACTACGCAGCCACACAAACTTGTTGGGGTTCTCAAGATCAAGCATTGGCCCAAGCACGTTCATTCCGTGTGACCGCAACGCAGGAATGGCTCTTTCTTCAAAGAACTTTATGAACTCATCGCGTTTGCCGGGCTTGATCCGGTAGCTTCTGACTTCTACGATCATCACGAACCTCCTGTATGCGATTATTTTAGGACCAAGTCAGAACAGGAGCGAAGCGACTGCTTTCAACTGACCAGATCAAGATCGACAGTGAGACAGTCGCTTCGCTCCTGTTCTGACCGCTCTGACTTGATCTAATATCCCAACGATGTTCGCGCAACTGTTCTTCTTCGTCTTCCTACTGCTCGTCTTTGCGATTCTCGCCTTCAAATCGTTCTTAAGGATAAAAGAGGGGGAATACGTGGTGGTGTATCGATTGGGCAAGTTAGTGCGCTTCAACGGTCCTGGTGCGATCGTAATCATTCCGTTCATCGACCGCGTCGTGAGGATTCCTCTGCACCTGATCGCGGGTTGGCAAACGATGCGGCAAGAGGAATTGGAGAAGAACGTTATCAAGATCGCGATGAAGATGGCGTTGGAGATGCCAATCGATTGAGTGTGACATAAGTAGGAAATGAGCAGAATAACAATTAATTACTGTGGGCTTTGACCAGTCAAGAAGATAATTGCTGCCCGTGTGGCAGCACGACTCCGCAGTGAAACTGGATCAGAGGTGGAACTTCGAAGAGGTGGACTTGGTGAATTGAGCGTTGCGATTGATGGCCAGAAGCTCGTTAAAACAAATCGCTTCTGGTATCCGACGCCAACGAGCGTATTTCAGCAGGTAAAGCAAATACTCGACGCGCAGCGGAAAGTCAGTACCGAAACGCGGTAGCAAACGGCACGCGAGATGACGTCGGAGCTACTAGTGGCCAAACTGAAATAGGACAGATATCAGAACTGGAGCGAAGCGGACTGACTCTCCGTCGATCTTGCTCTTGTCGGTTGGAGACAGTCGCTACGCTCTGTTCTGAGATACACAAAGATCATCTTCAATGAGGATCGCCATTTCTGGAACTCACTGCTGCGGTAAGAGCACGCTCATCGATGAGTTGCTCATCACACATCCAGAATTCCACCACGAACCTGAAGCATACGAAGCGATGGAGGATCGGGGCGAAGAGTTTTCCGCTGAACCGTCTGCCGATGATTTCGTTCGGCAGCTTGAATACTGCACCAATCGTCTAGATCAATTCGGTCCAGGTGATCATGTGATTTTTGAGCGATGCCCCGCAGACTACATCGCGTATTTGCTTGCTCTCGAAAAACTCAGTCGCCACCCGGATGCCCGACGGCTGAAAGAGCGTTCAATAGAAGTCGCACAGCGCGCGATGCAGAACCTCGATATTGTAGTGTTCGTGCGCCCGGGCGATCGGCGTTACGAAGTCCCGGATGAAGAGGATCCTGAACTTAGAACCACCGTAGATATTCATCTCGAAACGATTCTTTTGGATAACGAACTCGACCTGGTCGATGGTAATCATCCGTTGGTAATCGAAGCGATTGGCTCAACAGCGGAAAGAATCGAAGCACTGAACTCTGTAATGCTCGCACTTGCGAAGAACAAACCTACGCACCGTGGTGTTCTAATGTGAATCTTCTCTGTGCAACCTCGGTGAACTCTGTGCCTCAGTGGTTAGGTTCCGTAGTGGCCCAGACCTTAACCACAGAGACACAGAGATCCACCGAGGGTGCACAGAGACCGAGGACCGCGGTGATTCAAACGGGACACTTGAGCCCGCCGTCGAGTAGCATGATTCACTACAGTCGATGACGGGCCCGATGTTTATTCTTTGGTAGATCCACTTCGATGATCATCCAGATTATCGCGTTAGTAGTTCGCGTGTTGTGGCTGGCGCTCGAGTTTCCGTGGGTTCGCCGTCATCGGATCAGGCCGAGCCAGAACTGGGACAGACAGTCTGCAAAGATCTGGGACGTCGCGAACGCGCTGGAACCGCTCGGCCTCGTGCTCGGCTTTATCGGTATTGGTCAGATTGAAACTGCGAGTACACTCATTCGATCTATTGGTCTGGTGATGTTGATAGCCGGAATCGCCATTCGTTGGAGCGCGATCCGTACTTTAGGTAAATACTTCACCGGCATTGTTACGATCAAGAATGACCATCGACTGATTCGTAATGGACTCTACAAACATATCCGGCACCCGGCATACACAGGCGCATTGCTTGCGCACCTTGGTTTAGGATTGTCGTTCGCTAATTGGTTTAGTATCGGCTTTAGCTCCATCCCATTCTTTGTGGCGGCGTTTTATCGAATGCGCGTAGAGGATCAAGCACTCCGGGAAACGTTTGGTGAGGAGTTTCTTGATTATTCTGCTTCCACAAAACGTTTGATACCACTGCTCTATTGATTAAAGTGAGGGTTAGCCCGGTTAGATGGTGGAAATCAAGAATTCCAAAGGTGAGATCATTTTCAGGTCCGACGAAGATCTGAGAAAAGTAAATCTTGACGACGTGAATCTCAGCGACGCCAATCTGGAGAATGCGAACCTCGAAGGCGTGGTGTGGTGTGGGACCAACCTCAGCGGAGCAAACCTAAAAGGCGCAGATTGTTATTGGGTCGTCTTTTTTACCTCCAATCTAAGTAATGCCAATTTGGAGGAAGCGCAGTTTCAGGGGGCAGATCTAAAAGAGGTGAATTTCCACGGCGCTAATTTACGGAGCGCGAACTTTGGCCGTGACAACCTTGGAGGCTGCACGCAGCTTCAAGGCGCGAACCTTCAGGAAACAGAAACTAGAGGCGCGAGCTTCGACGGTGCGGAATATGACAACCGTACGAAGTTTCCAAAAACATTGAACCCGCAAACAGCTGGAATGGTTTTCCGTTCACTCGATTGAAATGGAATCAGAAAATGCAATCGAAAACACCCAAAGACATCGACGAATACATCGCAGGCTTTCCCAAGGACGTTCAGAAGATCCTCAACAAGATCAGATCGACGATCAAAAAAGCAGCGCCAAAAGCCGAAGAGGCAATCACCTATCAGATCCCCACGTTCCGACTTAATGGCAACCTAATCCATTTCGCAGCGTACAAGAATCATATCGGGTTGTATCCTGCGCCACGAGCAGTAGAGAAGTTCAAAAAGGAACTCGCCCGCTATGGAGCTGGCAAAGGCACTCTGAGGTTTCCCTTAGACGAGCCTATACCCTATGACTTAATCACTAAGATTGTAGAGTTCAGAGCCAAACAGAATTTGGAGAAAGCAAAGGAAAAGGCCAAAGGTAAGAAACGATAACTATTGTTTGATGTTGAGGTGAAATGTATGTTCAAACTACGACAACTCCGCTGCTCCTTCTGTTACAAGAAGGAGTCACAAGTGCGCAAGCTGGTTGCTGGACCGAGGGTCTATATCTGTGATGAGTGCTGCACTATTGCGAGCCGGATAATGTCCGAGCCATCCGGGGAAGCGCCTTCATCCAAACCGACTGTTTGGCAAAAGATTCGTGCCCGACTCGAGGATTGGAGGGGTGTGGATCTATTCAGTGCGACGTGAGTTGATCTTCAAAGATCGATCAGAACGGGAGCGAAGCGCCCGATTTCACTAACGACACGCTCAACTCATCTTGAAATCGGTCGCTTCGCTCCCGTTCTGTACTTGAGCCACTCGAACACTCTACGTAGCACTCATGACCATAAACATCCTCGAAGTGCCGCCTGACTCAGCCGATGCGGTCCAACTTATCAGGGAACTCGACGAGCATTTGCTCGCACATCCTTATCCTGAACAGAGCCGTCATGCATTTAGCGTGGAACAACTCCTGCGCGAACGAGTCGTGTTCTTTGTCACATACTTTGAAGGACAGCTCGCCGGATGTGGCGGCGTAAAGATGTTTGATGACTACGGCGAAGTGAAGCGAATGTTTGTGCGTCCGATCCATCGTGGCAGAGGACTGGGAAAGGCTATGCTTAATCGCCTGGCTGAGTATGCTCAGAGCAAAGGCGCTAAAGTGCTCCGTCTCGAGACGGGAATCTATGAAGTTGAAGCGATCGGTCTCTATGAAAGCTGGGGTTTTTCTCGTCGAACACCATTCGGCAAGTATGTGGAGGATCCTTTGAGCGTTTATCTGGAAAAGCAATTAATGTGGTAATCGCTCCTTATTCGTTGTCTTTCGGTACTAGCACAGCCGCGGACTACGGATTACCTTGAATTAATAGGCATGACCCGGGGCGGATACATTCAGAGTTTGACTCCCCTTACTATCTCCAGCTAAGCTCCACCCCCAAAAGTCCCAGCTGGCAATATCCCTTAAGGAGTGTTCCCCAATGAAGCGTATCTGTTGTTTCTTGGTACTGGTTCTCACCGGCCTCATTTTCTCCGTACAACAAACAGGTCGCGCAACCGGCCCTGGCCCGTCAGCAAACGGTGATTTTCAACTTGATGCAGGAGATGGTATCCCGCGCTTCCTGCAATTCGACGCACGCGAAGAAGGTAATAACCACGGCAGTCTGACTTATAGTGATCCGTCCACAATTCCAGAAGGAGCGACTGTACCCGGTGTGCAGATGACAGTGACTTTCGATTGCGTGAAGGTACAGGGCAACAGAGCCGTAATGGGCGGCGTGATCACAAGTTCCAATATCCTGGCGGCGATCAACAACCGCGCTCTCTTGGTGGTTGAGGATAACGGTGAGGGTATCGATGCGCCCGCGCCAGATCGTCTAACCTGGGGAGTCTACCTGAACGTCACAAAAGACTGGACGCCCAAGGATTCAGAACGCGAAGACGATAACGGAGCCTCGCTGACATGGATAGCTACAGACGCCGAACGTCCAGAGCTTCCAGGGATTCCTTCAAACCAGAGCACAACAGTACGTTGCGATAGTTTCCCGCTGTCGTCTTACGCCTTTGTCGACGTAGCACACGGAAATGGCAATATCCAGGTGAAGCCTAAGAACTAAGTCCCATCCCCTGAATCAACCGGATGAAGCGAGCCTCGTGACGCAGACTGCCAGGCGCGGATCAAGTTTCAACCACAACGGCCTTAGCGAACGATTCTGCAAACCTCGCTCAAGCCAGTCGAGAGCTTGAGAGCCCTCGCCGAGGGCCGGCGTACAAAACCGCGATCCTGTAGGGCGGTACATAAACTTCTTTCGCGCGTTCGCGCAGGTCAGACAGGATTATTCGCGCCTCAGCAGTTCGGCCATTCTTCAAGCGCATGCCCTAACGCAGCCGTTGTGGCTACGTCAGTCGGATCTGTCTCGCCAACCTTTCTAAACTCAGCGATCGCCTCTTTCGTCAGCCCCAACTGCTCCTGATTCAATCCCAACGTCACACGGGCCAAGATGAAGGGTCTTTCGGGATTAAGTAAGACTTTGGTCAAACTGATGACGGACCGTCGGATTCAAGCCATGTGTCGTTGAGGTCTGTGGACGCAGTCAGTCCGACCTCACGACTGGGAAGCGAATCAGGTTGACAATAAAGCGTGGGACTGAAATTCTGGAGGAAAGAATGAGTTGAGAAGAATGGTTTGATGGACGAGCTGCTCGAGATTATTCATTCAACTGACTTCTGGTTCGAAGAGGGAGAGGGCACAGTAGATCTAGCACGCTCGCGAATGGAAGGAGACGTCGTAATCCTTTCGTTCAACCTTATCGGTGAGTCAGTTCAGGAGCAGGATCAGGCGTGGGAGGTCGAGTGCGCTGGCGTGCTTGATCACTGCTTGGTCCTTGGAAACTGTCGCGAGTTTTCACTTCACGATGACCACCCGCTACTTTGGCAACACATCCATCCTGAGTGTTCCGTCTCTTTCTTCGGTGATTCCTCAAACGTTCAAGCTGTCATAGGAGAACTGTACAATCGTCACACCGAACTGGTGGGTCATTGGATCCCCTTTAAGAGTATGGTGAACGGTAATCCTGTAGACATGATCAGCGGCCGTTACGGCATGTTTGCTGAGGGTCCAAAGCCTCTGATGGAAGCCTATGCGACTGTGTTTGAAAGCGCGGGATTCAAGGCTGGAGTCAGCGAGCCACGACTTCGTTGGTCACCCAGCGACCTATTCACAAGCGCAGATGAAATCGAAGTTCTCGTGCTCTCTGAAAAAAGCTATGTAGTAGCGCAGAAGTTTAACGCCTACAGATCAGAGGATCAGTGAGATTCATTATGAAGCTCGGCATCATGATGATCTTCGTGACCGATCTTGCCGTGGCCAGGGACTTCTACTGCGATGTCTTAGGTTTTCCGCTCCTTTCGGAAGATGCGAATCGGCTCGAGTTCGAGCACTCAGGTTGCAGGTTCATAGCCTACAAGTGTGAAACTAATTCCAGTATAGAAGGGTACAGTACCGCGGCACGTTCGGTTTTCGTATTCGAAGTGACATCGATCGATCAATCGTTTCGCGACATGCGTTTAAAAGGCGTTCGCTTCCTGCATGGTGAACCCGCTGAGAACGAGTTTAGCCGTTACGCAGCCTTCGCCGATCCATTCGGCAACATTCACGAAATTTACGAATCCAAGATTAGATAAACAAGCCGCACCTCTCCAACTTTATAGAACCGCAAACGAGAGAATGGGTACGAGAAAGCTATGAGGAGCTTGGGGCGATACGATGCGAACGCTACTGACTAGCCTTTTTTTCTTGCTTTGGCTGGCCGCGTTCTTTGTGGGTGAGCAATATTCCCCCAAGACGCAGGTTGAAACGTCTGGCCCGTGGCGTCTCGTGTGGTCGGATGAGTTTAACTACAAAGGACTACCAGATCCGTCCAAGTGGGACTACGAAGTTGGCGGTGGGGGCTGGGGAAACAACGAACAGCAATACTACACATCTCAGCGCAAAGAAAATGCACGAGTCGAAAACGGAAAACTGATCATTGAAGCACGTCAGGAGCAATGGATCGGCAGAGACTACACATCGGCGCGCCTAGTCTCGAAGGGCAAAGGCGACTGGACCTATGGTCGGTTTGAAGCCAAGGCCAAGCTGCCTTTCGGCGCCGGTACCTGGCCGGCGATCTGGATGATGCCATCTTTGAATAGTTACGGAAGATCATGGCCCACTAACGGCGAAATTGATTTGATGGAGCATGTGGGGTTTGATTCAAATGTAGTGCACGCCACGGTTCACACGGGCATGTACAATCATTCAATCGGCACGCAAAAGACAGAAAAAATTTCTGTGCCAACCGCCACTTCAGCATACAACGTGTACGCGATTGAATGGACGCCTGAAGAGATTCGTTGGTACGTCAACGATAACCTCTATTTCACCTTCAAGAATGAACGATTGAGCAATGCGAACGCGGATTTCCGCCAATGGCCGTTCGATAAACCCTTTTACCTGATTCTTAACATTGCGGTCGGTGGGAACTGGGGAGGACAGCGCGGAATCGACAAGTCGATTTGGCCGCAGCGACTCGAAGTCGATTACGTGCGAGTTTATCAGGCAACCAGATAGACGAAGCATGTTGAGATGGATGGGATAACGATCGTCGATTACTCTCCTCGTTATGGGCCTGAGCTCGTTCAGATGTGGCGAGCTAGCTTTGAACAAGGTGTCGGGATAACGGACCCGCATCCTTTGGAAGATCAACTTCGCGCTCTTGAAGAGAAGATTGTTCCCCAGAACCGCGTGCTCCTGGTTCTGGATGAGCGCACCTCCGCAGTGATTGGTTTCCTGGCGTACACCGCAGAAACGGTTTCCAATCTCTATGTCCACATCGATCATCAGGGTAAGGGGATTGGTTCGATGTTGCTGGATATAGCGAAGAATGACTCGAGCGGTGTACTCCGGCTTTTCACGTTCGAGGCGAACACTAGAGCCCAGCGGTTCTATGAGCAACACGGATTCAGGATCATCCGCCGTGGCTTCGAAGAGTTCTGGCAGTTAGCGGACATTGAATATGAGTGGAATGAATGTGGCCACAGTAAATAGAGCGGGGCGTCGCAACTTCACTTCAAACGCATTTGCGGCTAACCTTATTACAACCCAATTCTGCAGGAACATCGGAGGTTAGAAATGACTGTCGTTAAGACCCTTTTACTGTCTCTTGTGCTAGTTGCCGCGGGGGTGATCACCCTATCAGCGAGAGCCGCAGACGTGCCGGCCGTCGGCGCCGTGGCGCCAGAGTTTAATCTGACCACTAACGAAAGCAAGCAAGTAAGTCTCAAGGATTTTCAGGGTAAGTGGGTGGTGCTTTATTTCTACCCGAAGGATTTCACGTCAGGCTGCACGCTGGAAGCTCGTAACTTCCAACGTGATCTCGCGAAATACGAGGAGATCGGTGCTGTGATTCTTGGTGTGAGCATTGATACTGCGGAGTCGCACAAAGAGTTCTGTGCGAAAGAAGGGCTGAGTTTCAAGCTCTTGTCAGATCCTGATGCGAAAGTCTCCGGTGATTATGGCTCGATCATGGACTACCAGGGAAAGAAATACTCCGCCCGTAACACGTTCCTCATCGATCCGAAGGGAAAGATCGCGAAGGTGTTCGTGGGAGTGAAACCCTCTGGACACAGTGAAGAAGTATTGGCAGCGCTCGCTGAGTTAAAGAAGTAATTCTCACCAAAGCGAGTTCAGACTGGGCCATACCTTTGTCGTCGACTCGCAGGAAAGAGGGCACAATTTTGGATCCGGTGGCGTGGCCACCGGATCTTGAATGTGCTCGGCTACGCGAACCATCCACGTCCCCTTTGGGCCAGCGCCCTCCTGAAATTGACGAGACCGCTGTAGATTCTGATGACTACGGCAACCCAACCTAAAGGAAATCTATGAAATCCTTCTTCTCCTCCGCCGTCGCTTCTTATTGCGAATACAGGGCCGCCAAAAAGAAAAGCAAAGCGTATCGGATTACACGCAATGTCATTGCTTTAGCCAGCGTGGCATTTATTCTCCTGCTTTGCTTTCCTCAACTCCTGTTTGCTCACGAGCTTTCCTACAACAACTTCAAGATCTATTCCCCAGAACCGATTGACCCAAATGTGACTGCGGTTCTAAACAAGGTCGAGGCGAAATTGGCGTCGTCTCCGTTGAAAAACGACGAAGTGAAGCCCAGGGTGTTTCTCATCAACAACTTCCGCTTGTACTCGATGCTCAGCCTCTATCTCGGCGCCAACTCATTCGCTAAGGGATATGCAATGCTTCCCACCGATAACATCTTTATGAATAAGTCGGACATCGCGAAGGATCTCGTTTTTCGAAATGCGTCAGCAAACAACTCCCGGAGTTTTAGTGGAGTCATCGCTCATGAGACAACGCACCTCCTGATAAGAAAAAAATTTGGCTACTGGCGAAATCTCACAATGCCTGCGTGGAAGAAAGAAGGTTACGCCGAGTATGTTGCCGGGGGATCGACACTGTCGTATGAAACGGGTCTGAAGATGTGGAAAGACAACCCGACAGATGGCACCGGCTATCAATATTTCAAGTACTACATGCTAGTGAAGTATTTGCTTGAGCAGGAAAAGATCAGCGTGGACGATTTGTTCAATCGAGACTTTGAGGTGGCTTCGTTGGAAGAGAAGGTGTTGAGCACGTTGTAGAGTCGCATCATGCCTTTGCCCGTAGCGCACGCATTAGTGGGAGCTAGCGTCGTTGCAGCGATGGAGCGCGAATGGACCTCGCGTCGCACATGTCTTCACATGCTGCTCGCTGCTCTGTTAGCGAATGCAGCTGATTTAGACTTCTTATTAGTCTACGCACAGGGTTCGAAGACCTGGCATCGAGCGTTCACGCACTCGCTCGTCTTTTCTCTTTTCATTTTTGTTCTGCTGGCATTATGGCTTGGGCGGCAGAAACTAAAGACAGCCGCGGCGTTTGGCATCGCTTTTGGTTCTCATGCCGTCTTAGACTTCGTTACGACGAAGGAGGGATCCGGTATCGAATTGTTCTGGCCCTTCTCGGAAAAGCGCGTAATGCTTGGCTGGTGGGGACTTTCAGAATGGCCCTCTAGAATGACGGCGTCGCAAATAACCCAGGCACTTGCCTTCGAATTTGCGCTGTTTGCACCGGTGCTTTTGACTATTATGTTCCTGCGACGTAGGGCAGTGTCGACGACGTCGTGAATCTGCGCGCGAAAAGAAGGACTACAAACAACATGAGCCTTAAAACAACATGCTTACTCGCAGTCTTAATCGTCGCAGCGGTGATTACAGCGGTTGTAACGACTGCTTCGGAAAGCGGAACAAGAAGCATCGCGAACGACGATTTTCGATTCGACGCTCGAAGCTTGAACGACGCAACGCTGTGGACACAAGTCAACGCGGAGGCCTATTACATTTCCTCACAACTCGATCTGCTCTGTGCTATGCCGACGGCTGCCGATTACTCACGAGATAGAAAAAAGAACCCCCACTCAGCGACGTTTATCACGGTTTTCGTCAATCCTGTCGCGCGTTCGGCGATGTTTCAGAAGGAATCGCCGGTGTTTCCTCAAGGATCAATAATCGTCAAGCAGAAGAACGGTCGGCTTAACGAACGTCACACCCCCATTCTCTACACCATCATGAGAAAACGGGAGTCGGGATATAACCCAAGCGTTGGCGATTGGGAGTTTAGTGTCGTCAAGGCCGACGGTTCTACAGTCGAAGCAAGCGGGAAGATTGAAAACTGTCAAAGCTGTCACACGAAGAAACCATCCTCGGATTTTGTATTTCGATCATATGTCGACTTCAAGTGAATCCCTCTCAAACCGATGCGCGTCGAAAATCAAAGTGATCTGTCGCCTGATAAACTTCGTGAGATTCAAGCCGCCGTACCTCACCAGGAAAATCTGAAAGACATGATGGCTTGGGCATTCTCAAGTCCGGGGGATTTTGAACCCACCGTCGTGGTCGACGTGGTCGTACAAGATGAATTCACGCATGATGTAGTCGTTCCATGGCGGGATGGTCTCGTTCTTGTTTACGACACCACATGACTCGGAGGAATCACGGCAGTTGCCGTCTGGAATCATTTACCGAGCGCGACTGAGTTGCTTGAGGCGCGTTTGCAAAAAGGATGGGTTCCCAGGCCGTCAATCCTGAAAGATGGAGATAAGGTCGTTGGCCACGCAGCATGCATCGTTACAAGTTGATACTGGTTCGTAAGTATCGCGTCCGGAAACGAACTGCAACACTTAGGCTTAGCATATGGAGTCTGGTATCTTCGCACGGCATCGGCTGACCCATTCTCTTCCCATTTGGAACAGACTTCATTTCGCCGGTGTCTCAAGGTACTTAAGCGGAACTTTGCAGCCCCCAATTGAACAAGATGCGGCATAGCGGTTAATGGGTTTTGACCTCTCTCACTCGAATGAAACGAGCTGCCACAGCATTACTAGTCTTCGCATTCGGCGTTTTAGTCTTAGACGCCCAGACGAACAAACAACCGAGACCACCAGCTGAATGGTCGTTATGGATCAAATCGTGGGGAGCACCCTGGGAAAAGAAATTCGAAGTGCAGCTGGACCAGTTCGGCTCACTCGAAGTGGTTGAAGAAGACAAATCCAAAATTCCGAACGACCCAATTACGAAGCTCACTCGAAAGATTCCGGCTAACGAGCTCCGGCAAATCTATGCACAAGCATTGGTGTCAGTGCAAAATCCACCGAAATCCAATGAAGAGTTACGCGATGGCACCTGGATGACGGTGAAATTGACAAGCCCCGCCAAAGTTATGATGGTGTCTTTCCATATCGGAGTGATTCAGGAAGAAGCCCCCAACGTTGCGAAGCTATTGTCCCTGATCAACAAGAACCTCCCCGCAGAGCACCAGGTCTATTGAACATTCCGCGATAACACGATGAGCACGACGTGCCTTAAGACAGTAATAGTCATCCTCCTGCTGACGCTCAATGCTCGGGGTCAAACGCAGCCAACTACTACGCTGGCTGACTTTGACGACCTGGCGCTTACGTTAACGACTCTCAAGTCACCTCAAGAACGTGAACAACTATTGACGCAGAAGAAGGACTTGATGACTCCTGATTTGCGCAAGGCGCTGATCCGGCAGGGCAATGCGCAGTTGATGGCCGGGCGGTATGCACAGGCCTTCGACATCTACGGCATTGCTCGCAACGTCGCGGAAACAATCGGCGACAAAGAAGGCATTGCCACAGCGTCGATGGATATCGGCACTGTCTATTATTTTCAGGCTAACTATCCAGCCGCCTTAGAGCATTATCGAAAAGCCCGAGAGCTCTTCAGCGAAGTCACAAATAACTATGAATCAGCAAAGGCTTTGTCAGGCGTTGCACTAATCTACAGAGAGCAGCGCCGTGACACTGAAGCACTGGCAGCGCTAGAGCAAACTCTGAAGGAGTTCACATCACTCGGCGATCAAGACGAAATAGCGAACACCCTGAATAGCATCGGCGCAATCCACTACGGTCACGGAAATTACACCGCTGCGGCCGAAGCTTTTCGAAAGAGTGGCGAATCAAATAACAGCGCCGAAGCTCTCGTCCGCCTTGCTGACGCTTTATACATGCAGGGCGATTACCCGCAGGCGCTTGTTTACTACAAACAGTCTCTCGATCGGGTTCACGAGATTGGCGCCATCGTTGCTTCTCTCAACGGAGCAGCAAACTCCGCCTATTACCAGGGCAACTACGAAGAAGCGCTCAAGTTCTACGAACGCAACGCGAGCATTCAGAAAACACAGCCTGACAAAGTCGGGTTGGCGACTTCGTTAAAGGGAATAGCTAATGTTCACCGGTCGCGCGGTGATTATCCTGCAGCGCTCGAGAACTATTTCAAGAGTCTGAAGCTATTCGAAGAAGCTAAAGCGCCTTCGGGATCGATCCTGGGTAGTATCGGACTCGTTCGGGCCCTGCAAGGCGACTATGCGCAGGCGCTGGAGTACTACAACAAGGCGCTAAAGGAGTTTGAGTCTAATTCGAACAAGCTCGACATGGCGCGGACGTTGAGCCTGATTGGAAACACACAATACACGCAGGGCAATTATGAATTAGCTCTTGGCTCCTACCGCAGAGCGCTGACGTTGCGTGAAGAAATGGACGACAAATCGGGCCAGGGCGATGTGCTTGCCGGGATTGGTTCCACTCTTGTTCGTCAGAAGAACTACTCAGAAGGTCTGGATAGTTATCAGAAAGCTCTCGCTTTATTCAACTCTCTTGGACAGAAGGCGAGCGTGGCTGAAGTGTTGACACGCGTCTCCGAAGCTTTCGTTTTGCTGGGCGAATATCAGAAAGCACTTAGCGCAGCTGAGAGCGCCGTAACGATCGCAAGACAGATCGACGAGGCAGATCTCCTCTGGTACGCCCGCCTGTTGTCAGGCAAAGCACATCGTAAATTGGAGAATGGCGCGCAGGCTTATCAGGCCTTGAATGATGCTGTATCAATCGTCGAGTCGCTGCGAAGTCGGCCAGCAATTCCTTCCGGCGGCGAGCACAACAGCGTGTTGCCGTATCTATCGATGATTGAAGTCTTGCTCGATCAGCATCGACCGGGTGAAGCATTCGATTACGCGGAACGCGCGAAGGTCCAGGCGCTGTTCGATGTGCTGAGAAACAGCAACGCGGTGCCAAGCAAAGATCTGACTGCGGCTGAACGGGACGAAGAACAAAGGCTTGCTGGTGAAGTAGCGTCGCTGGAACTACAACTCGATCGGGACTCGCAGCTGCGCACATCGACTGAAGCCCGTAGCCTGAATCTCCGCGAGCACTTGCTGCAGGCTCGTAGAGGCTACGCAGATTTTCGGCAGCAACTTTTCGTCGCTCATCCCCGCTTGAAAGTGGATCGTGCAGAGCTCGCTCCGCTAAGACTCGAGGAGCTGCGTTCATTGCTCGTGGATACGTCCACTGCACTTCTCGAATACGCGATCACTGAGAATAACACCTACCTGTTTGTGTTAACTGCTGACAAAGGTTCAACGGTAGCACGACAAAAGCGAGCGGTGACTCTTGACTTAAAAGTTTACCCGCTTGAGATCAGAAACGATGAATTGACCTCAAGGGTCAAACAATTTGAGACTCAGTTGGCAACGAAGGCCGGGGATGCCGATCAATCGGCGCGCGATCTGTATGAGCTGTTGCTCAAGCCGGCAGACGCCCAGCTTGGCCTTAAAACAAAACTTGTTATTGTTCCCGATGGCGTTCTATGGCGCCTGCCGTTTGAGGCGTTGCAGCCAGAGCAAGATCATTACGTGATTGACCAGATGCAGGTCTCATATGCGCCTTCACTGTCTGCTTTGCGTGAAATGCGAAAGCCACATAGTCGCGCAACTCCAAACGCCACCTTTGCCGGCTTTGCGAACCCTGCGTTATCGAAAGCGTTAACGGATCGAATCAGTCTCGCTTTTGGTAATTTGAACTTTGTAACTTCGTCGCAGCAAGACGAGGAAATCAAACGCATTGCGATAGCTTACGGGCCTACTAAGAGCCGGCTCTACACCGGTAACGATGCGAGCGAAGATCGTTTTAGAACTGAAGTGTCGCAGGTTGGTGTCCTTCATTTCGCTGCGCCAATGCTGCTGGTTGAAACAGCGCCCGTGTCGTCGTTTGTGACTTTGGCCGGCGGAGTTGGCGATCGTGCAGATGGCTTTCTGCATGCGCGTGAAGTGATGACCCTATCGACCACAGCTCAACTCGTCGTGATGTCGAGCGTGGCGCGGCACGGTGACGCGCGTAGCGACGGCACTGCAACGCTCTCCTGGTCATGGTTCGTCGCTGGAAGTCCTACGACGATGTTGAGTCGTTGGGCCGTTGAGCCGGACCCAAGTGCTAAACTTTTAATGCAATTCTATGCGGCGATTAGACCATCGAGTGGGATGTCAGCACCAAAACCACTCGCGCTGCGAAGAAGCTTGTTAGCGCTGAGACGCTCCACCGAATACCAACATCCACATTACTGGGCCAACTTCGCGTTAATAGGGAATGAACGCTAGCATTCTGATGCCGCTCAAGAGATACAGAGTGATGGTGGAGGGTGCCAACTTCCTTATCACGTTCGACGATGAAGCGACTAAGCATGGGTTTTTCACTACTCGCTTTGTGGAAGCAAACGATCCAGAGGCGGCTGAAACTATAGCTATGGATATGATCCGACTAGAACTCGCCGACCTGGTCGAAAACGACATGGCGGATTCGCCCGTTATGTTTCTGGAAGAGATAGAAGAGATTGATTCTCTGATAGATTGCCCGCCAGGCGCTGGCTTCGCCTGGTTTCCCGATGAGAAGGGCCACTAACCCTCATGAAGTATCGCCTATTTGCCCCGGTACTGTTGCTGCTAGTTTTTGTTCCTCTGTCTATTCAAGCCGCCAATGAGATAAGCAAAGAGAAGTTTCAATCGGAAGGGAAGCAGCGCACTTACTATCTTTTTGTTCCCGACTCGGTAAAGCAAAGCACGCCAGTTCCGCTCGTCGTTCTATTGCACGGCTCAGGTCGCAATGGTTTGTCACTTGTCGAAAAATGGAAGGACCTCGCCGATTCCGAAGGCTTCATCGTCGTTGGACCAGACGCCTCTAACGGACAATCGTGGCGAATGCCGCAGGATGGTCCGGAGTTTATCTATGAACTCGTCGAGGCGCTGATCAAAAAATATCCGATAGCGCCCGAGCATCTGTATCTCTTTGGTCACTCTGCGGGTGCAGTTTTTGCGCTCGACCTCGCAATGCTGGAGTCAGAGTATTTCGCAGCCGTGGCCGTGCACGCCGGCGCATGGCGCACCAATGAGGATTATCGCTTTATCGACGGTGCCGCTCGCAAAATGCCAATTAGAATCACGGTGGGAGATCGTGATGCCTTCTTTCCATTGGAATCAGTCAGGCGCACCCAGAGAGCACTCAACGCCCGTGGCTTTTCGGTGAACGTTTCAATACTTAGTAATCATACTCACTGGTACTACGAGCTCGCGTCTCAGATTAATCGTGACTCATGGGAGTTCTTGAAACAACACGCACTAGATCAGGAAAGGCGTCACCTTCCAAGGACATTTAAAACGGGGTCAAAAGATCTCAATTCAGTCTTAAAAGACATTAATAAACTTAGAACGCGTGCGAATAATCTGTTGGAACGTTTCTACGCCGAGGAAGGAAAACTACAAGGAAAGGACTTTGTTAAGGAAAAGGCTGCCGTACTTGATATCGCGCGTACCCAGATTCAATTGCTTACTGAAGCGTCAAGCACGCTGCGTGAAGCTGCCGCAACCGCCGGCAAAGTGCAGGAAATGAAGATAGCGACGACTTTTCAGAAGTATTTCTCAATCTTGGTCGAGGCCGCAACTCTCCGCGCCGAGTCGGCTGAGCTCCTCCGAACACGAGCGGAACTACTATTGTCTTCCGGAGACCCAAACGTGATCATGACCAAGCGCACCGAGCTCGGCACTAAGGCTGAGGCGCTGAATGCGTCCGCGGAGACGCTCGAACGACAAGCTGAGCAGCTGATTCATTAATTCCAACGTATTCGTAATCATAGACTTACAAACTCTTAGAACTTTCTTAGAACCCGGCGGCCCAGATAATGGAAGTCTTGCGCGTATCTGATTAGACAGGCATTGCTGTCGACTGACAATCGATGTTAAGCATGCTTCACCTTAATGAGAGAGTGAGAAACAAAGATGAGCACAACACAACCCGAAATGGAATCATTAAAGACCCGATTGAAATCCATGTGGATGGCTGGCGATTTTGGTCAGATAGCAAACGTGATTCAAGCCGGGGCAGACGAATTCATCGCGTCGCTCGGGCTGAAACCAGGAAATCGCGTTCTCGACGTGGCATGTGGCAGTGGCAACCTGGCGATACCGGCAGCACGCACTGGAGCAAGGGTCACTGGCGTTGACATCGCGACAAACCTACTCGAACAAGCGAGGGCGCGAGCTGAAGCAGAAGGTTTGACAATTCAGTTTGACGAAGGTGACGCTGAGAGTCTTCCTTACGACGACGCGGCGTTCGATGTAGTGATAACCATGTTCGGGGCAATGTTTGCGCCGCGACCGGAACTCGTTTCGTCGGAACTCGTGCGCGTTTGCGAATCAGGTGGACTAATCGCAATGGCAAACTGGACGCCGGCTGGTCATATTGGTCAGATGTTCAAGATAACCGGTAAACACGTTCCGCCGCCTCCGACCATGCCTTCACCGATCAAGTGGGGCGACGAAGAGACAGTGCGCGAACGGCTAACCAACGGAATCACAGATCTAAAGCTGACGAGTCGGATGTGTGCTTTCAAGTTTCCATTTTCTCCCGCGGAGGTTGTCGAGTTCTTTCGCATGTACTACGGACCGACGCAGAGGGCATTCGGTGCTCTCGACGAGAACGCTCAATCGGCGTTACGAAAAGATCTGGAACAACTGTGGTCCGACAACAACAAGGCTACCGATGGGACGACCCATGTTGATGCCGAGTATCTCGAGGTGTTAGCGACGAGAAGCTGAATCAGGGAGTCGTTGAGCAGCCGGATAACTCAAGCCGAATAACTCAAGCGGCTTCTCATTCGACCCCAGGCTTTAGCCTGGGGTCAGAGCGGCACGTCGAACTCCTGCAACCGTTTTAACGGTTTCCGGCTTTCAAAAGAGCACTGACCCCAGGCTAGCGAAGATTTATGCCCCTTGATACGACTGCTTATCTCAATAGAATTAAATACTCCGGCGACGTCACACCCTGCGCTGAAACGCTGCGCCAATTACAGCTCCATCATCTGTGGGCCGTCCCTTTCGAGAATCTCAGTATTCATTCTGCAGAGCCCATCATCCTCAACGACGCTGCGTTGTTCGACAAGATCGTCGTCAGGCGCCGCGGTGGATTCTGTTACGAGCTTAACGGTCTCTTCGCCGCTTTGCTTCGTCAGCTTGGCTTTGATGTCCAGATGCTTTCAGCCAGTGTGGCAAATTCCGAAGGCGTGTGGGGACCCGAATTCGATCACATGACGCTGATGGTTACTCTCGAACACCGCTGGCTCGTCGATGTTGGGTTTGGTGATTCGTTCATTGAGCCGTTGCTACTAGACGAGCGCGGTGATCAGATTCAAGGAAGTCGCATTTATCGAATCGAAGATAAGCATGATGGCTTGATGTTATCGCAAAAAGCGGATGGCGATGTCTGGAAACGTCAATATCGATTTACACTGACGCCGCACGTTTACGCTGACTATGATGACATGTGTCGCTTCCACCAGACATCTCCCGACTCGCACTTTACGAGGGGCAATATCTGTTCAAAACTAACTTCGGATGGACGGACCACAATAAGCCGCGGCCGGTTGATTGTGACTAAAGGTGACTCGAAAGAGGAACGCGAGCTGAAGTCTGAAGAAGTTGACGAAGCTTTGCGTAATTACTTCGGGATCATCATGTAGGAAGACTACGCTAAATGCACGTAGGACATTTCGCCGCGGGATTCATTGGTAAACGGATCGAGCCGCAACTGTCAGTGGGAACACTGGTGCTGGCGTCAGTGCTCGCTGATTTGTTGTCGGGGCTTTTCGTGTTCGTAGGTCTCGAGGAGGTAAATCTCACGACGGGTCGAGGTGCGGCGAACTATTTCGAACCGATTAACATTGCGCTGAGTCATAGTCTCTTGGCGCTGGTTCTGTGGGGAGCTCTATTCGGGGGTGCGTACTTCGCTTGGCGACGAAATCTGCGTGGCGCGATTCTAATCTTTGCGCTGGTGGTTGCCCATTGGTTTCTCGACGTAATCGCGCACAAACCAGTCATGCCTTTGGCACCGGGAACTACCTGGAAGTTCGGACTTGGCCTCTGGACCAATATTCCCGCAACTCTGGTTGTCGAGGGTGGGCTATGGGTGCTCGCTGTAGTGTTCTACCTACGCGGAACCCGAGCAAAAAACCGTCTGGCGTTTTTCGTGTTCTGGCCTGTCGTACTCTTGCTAACCTTGCTTTGGTACAACAACATCGCCGGTGCTCCTCCGCCGGAAGGCCGCATTAACTTTGCTGTCAGTTTTGTCTACTTCTCATTGGTCGTAGCGTGGGCATACTGGATCAATCGATTGCGTCCGACGTCATGACTGCAGACATTCTTTATCGCGAAGCGACTACAGCTGATGCTGCTGCTGTGGCTGAGGTTCTTGTGGCGTCATGGAAAGAATCCTTCGTGGGTGTCGTTGCAGATTCGTTTCTCGACGGGCTAACTGTTGAAGCCCAGAGCGAGCGATTGCGAACGCGTTTGTCAGGCACGGATAACTCATACAGGATGTTTGTTGCAGAATTGAGTGATGGTCGCGTGGCTGGATTTGCTGACACCGGCAAGCCGCGAGATGAGGTCGCCTACGACGCCGAGCTTTATTCGATCTTTCTGCTCCACGAATTCCAGGGAAAGGGCATTGGCGGGCGTCTGTTCGACATGGTGAAGCAGTTCCTTTTGGCACGAGGCAATACGTCCATGTATCTACGTGCGTTGGAGCAGAGTCCTTACAGATCTTTTTACGACAAGCTGGGCGGCCGAGTTATCAGCAGGATACGACTGCAACTGGACAACATTGAGGTCGACGCGGTGCTTTATGGCTGGGAGAGCTTATGTAATGGCTAATACGAGTATTCAATCGCGGAGAAGGTTTTTTCGGCGAGTGCGTAAGTAAGCCGCAGATTAACGCTGATAACACTGATCTGAAAAATTATGCAGTGGACTTCAGATCTGTGTTGTCTGCGTTAATCTGCGGCTAATTTGGCTTGAGGGGCGGCCCGGTTAGTTCTTCAATCGGCGGACTACGGCCGGACTCGTTAATTCCTTCAGCGCATCTCTTCCCACCCAACGCGCAGCAGGTTCTTCTGACGCACAAAGTCTCTTAGATAACGCCACTGCTGATCGGTTCAGATCATTGCTTCGTCTTCCAATCACCCGCAATGCCCAACTAACACCCTTCTTCACGAAATTGCGTTCGTCTGTCGCTGCCCGTTCGATAAGCGGCAAACATTTCGCAAACGATTCGTCACTAGCAGTCTTGTCGTGCACTCCCAGCGAGGCAAGGAGCGCGAACGCCGCTCTCCTTTCGAATTCGTTGCGGCGATTCGACCATGCTTTGACCTTCGCGAATGCATGAGGTGTTTTATCGAACAGATGGAAACAGATCGTGTCGGTGATGGCCCAGTTATCGAAGTCGCGGCACCAACGATCCATCTGAGCCGGGGTGACCTGTGCCGGATCATCGACAAACGCCGCCAGCATTCGTGCTTCGTACCAGCCTGTGTCCCAAAGTGCCTGGGCCAAATCGTGGTTACGGCCGAGCTGTTTTCCCGTGTCTCTGATTTTGCCAACGCTCACTCCAAAAGCGTTATCAGAAGGAATAGCGTAACGGGCCATAGCATCGCGCGTTTTCTTTGTGCCGAGGCGTTTCAGTCGAGCGACGACAGAATCTACGTTGTGAGTCTGACCGGTTTCGCGCTTCGAAGGGGACGGTCTTGTGATTTGTTGGCGCGTACTCTGTGTGCGTGTTGGCATGTGTTTTTAACGGCGTACGATACGCGTCATTAGCATGATGAGGCAAGAAAGCGTGTACAATCCGGAATGAAGAAAAGGGTGGTTGGAGGACTTATGAATCGACTAGCAGCCATTGCTGTTTGTGTTCTCGCAGTATGTCCAATCTTCGCTCAGGAACGAGCCGGAAGTGACCAGCCCGCGATCGAAAAGATCATCGAGAACTGGAATCGAGGATGGCAAACGAAGAATGCCAACTTGGCCGCTCAAGACTATTCGAATGATGCGGACTGGACGAACGCTTTCGGAATGAAAAGAAAAGGCCAAGCTGAGATAGAAAAGCTTCTCACCGAAGTGTTTTCACTTCAGTTTGTGATGGCTGGTGAAAGCAAACCGGTCGAGCAGTCAATCAAATTCGTCAGACCGGATGTAGCATTCGCAGTGACGCGGGTAGAAAGAGTGGGCCAGCGCACGCCGACGGGAGAAGTATTAGCACCGCGACAAACAAGTCACTTGCGTTTGTTTGTAAAGTCCGGAGCATCGTGGAAGATAGTGAGTCATTTGATTTCTGACGCAAGAGATCCTGAGCGCCGCGATCATTAGCGGTCATGTTTCGTACTCAGTAACTTACCTACCTATGTTCCGTAACTGGTTCAACAGCATCTTCCCCGTCCGAATCGAGCGGCAAAATCTACTGTTAGTAATTAAAGATACCCGGCCCAGCGACATCTTTCTTCTATCGGTCGTGATTGCTGCCGGATCGCTGGTCATAACAGCATTCGTGTTTCGGCCGTTGATTGCAAGCGGTATCTACTGGCCTTTTCTGCTTTTCTTCTTGCCCGCTCCCATTTTCATTGTGAAGGCACTGATATCACCGCTTCGCGCAACTCATATCTTTGATAAGTCGAGCGACGTTTACTCGTTTACCACACGCTCCATCTTGAAAAGCAGCAGCATGGAAGGAAGTGTAAGTCAGATTCGGGGCGCGCAGGTTGAGCGACGGGTCAATTCGAACCCTGAGACCAATGAGACCACTGAAAAGTATCGTGCCGTTCTGCTTCTCAAACAGGGTCTGCTCTTTGGCTCGCCAGATGTTCAGCCATTGCGAGAGGATTCCACAATGGGCGCGTACTACGACATAGAAGCGGAGATTGCCAGCGCGATCACTAACTACCTGGCGCTTGATATGGCTGAGGTTGTGGACTTGTAATAAAGCTCAGGAATCCGCTATCGCGGACGCTACTGATTAGCGGACGAGCGGAGACGTGCAAATCTTGAAATGGTCCCCGATGACCTGCTTAAATTCGCTTCTCGAGGTCGCACAGGGCGTTTTAATGAATCAATCGGCTGCCAGGCTAATCGATGTCTTTTTCTATGGTCTATTTATGGATGAGGCGTTGCTGCGAGAAAAGGGTCTCAATCCTATCAACAGGGGATTAGCGTTAGTTGAAAACGTGGCCCTTGTAATTACCCAACGTGCTACGTTAGTTCCATCTGCGGGTAACTTGGTCCATGGAGTTGTGTTCTCGTTGACGCACGATGAGGTTGACCTGCTCTACAGAGATCCTTCAGTCAGCATGTATCGTCCTGAGGCTGTGTTAGCCCGGTTAGCGGACGGAAACAAAGTGCCATGTCTATGTTTTAACTTACCGGCGGTGCAGGCCAATGAAGAACGCAATCTCGCCTACGCTACAAAACTTCGATCACTCGCCAAACAACTCAATTTGCCGGAGAGTTACGTACAAACGATCTAAATCGCCGATGAAAATCATTAATCTTCTTTTGATTGCCGGCTTCGTCTTATCAGTTGGCGCAGGCACAACAACTATCGCTCAGGACTCACCCGTTTGGAAACGTGTTTCCACGGGTGACGACTACGTGATCGATGTGAATCTGGCCAGTGTCGATTTTGGGGCTAACCGGACTCTCGTGGCTCAGATTAGAACCGTTCTCAAAAAAGAAGAATCAGTACGAGACAATTCGGGAGCGAAATCAAAGACTCGCCTGGAAAGAGTCGAATTCAGGATAACTAACGGAGATTATCGAGTTGTTCAGCTTACGCTGCTTGACTCGGCAGGCAAACCGATTCTGACACGAGACTTTGATGCGTTGGACTGGAAGCCGGTTAGGCCTGGCGGAATGATGGATCGTGTTTTAATGATTGCCCGTCCGGCTTTACCTTTCGGCAAATGGAAAATTGCATCATATCGTTTTGCCGACACGGGCGAGCAAAAGGAAGAAACCTCCGAGGAATTCGAGCGACTAATGGGTGCCTCGGTTGTGCTAGAGACACACTTTGCCCAAGTCCATGAGGCTTTATGTAGAGATCTAAATTACCGATCAGAGCATTTCACAGGCAGCGAACTCTCCAGTAAGCTTGGTGCTGACATCCGATTACCGGAGCTTCAATCAGATCGGGTTGATTTGATTTACCTAAGATGTGAAAGTGACGGCTGGAAACCTCCTCAAAGCATGCTCGTGAAACTACCTGATGGTCGCATGCTGATGCTTTGGAATGGCGTGTTTCTGACTTTAAAGAGAGCTTAATAGAATCATGTGTCGAAATATCAAAACCCTACATAACTTTGCACCCCCTGCTACTGAAGCAGAGATTCGCGCTTCGTCGGTACAGTTCGTGCGCAAGCTGAGCGGCTTTAATAAACCTTCAAAGGCAAATGAAGAGGCATTCAATAACGCGGTCGAGCAGGTCGCGAAGGCGGCGCAGGATCTTCTGAGTTCACTGGTAACGAATGCCCCTCCCAGAGACCGCGAGGTTGAAGCTGCAAAGGCGCGTGAACGAACCCGCGAGCGTTTTCAGTCTTCCGGTGCGCAGAGTGTGAATTGATGCCGCGCTTGTAACGAAATTTTCTTGATCACCTGCGCGAGTCGGTGACAAACTTCTAGCGGCTCGACGCCTATCCTCGAACGTTATGAATTCGCGCTGGAAGATCTCAACTCTACTCATCCTTTTCTCGTTCTTGTTCGTCAGTTGTCAACGGTCGATCACCGTTGGACCGGCGGATAAGGCGTTATTAGTTCAAGCAAGCGACTTGGTTCCCTACGGCTACGGATTTCAGAACATCGCGAAGCACGAGACCTTCAAGAAAAGCCGCGACTTCGATGGAACGGTTGAAATTGAATACGAGTTTGAAACTCCTGATAGTGAAGTGGAACACAGCCTGTACCTCGACGTGGTTGTGACTGTTTCTCGCGCGACGTCCGACGCACGCATCTCTCGTGGCGCGGAAAAGCTGGGCTTATTAGGAGGACTGAAACTCGAAGGCATCGTGCAGGAAGAAAAACCGGGGTTCTACAAATATGGTGATTCGAGCGATTTCTTTGTTTTGAAGAAAGACGGAACACCTGTTGGCAATTACTTCAGTGTGCGCGACGGAAAGAAAACATACTCGATTCTGCTTGCGGGAATGTACATCGAAGATCCAGCCATTTGGAAAGAGCTCGTAGAAGCAAAGCTCAAAGCCATGTCAGTTTATAAGCCTTAGCCTTCTTTCGTTAGGCACTTGGTGCAAACGCTCCCCGTCAAATAACGACAATGCCGACGGCAACAACATCCCCAGCCAAGCAAGTCGAACGTTTCATTAGCAAGTTTGATCCCTCAGTGGCAAAACTCGCCCGTATAGCTCGACGGGCAATGCGGAAGCGTTTTCCGACTGCTGTCGAACTGGTCTACGACAACTACAATGCTCTGGCGATCGGATTCAGTAGCACAGAACGCACGTCGGACGTGATCATTTCAGTTGCGGTTTACGCGA
>Ga0207701_10001440_pt1 | contig 24986 bp, 20 predicted proteins | sample KBSSwiSSwithPhiX_FD_184294 | JGI IMG/M metagenome (GOLD analysis project Ga0207701, IMG submission 184294) | Switchgrass rhizosphere bulk soil microbial communities from Kellogg Biological Station, Michigan, USA, with PhiX - S5 (SPAdes) (version 2) | ecosystem: Environmental > Terrestrial >... | reverse complement strand
CCGAAGGAATTTGTTATCGATGAATATTACCGTTTTGAAGGTGATTCGGATCCAGCGGATGAAACCATTGTATATGCCATCTCTTCAATTCATAAACCTTTAAAAGGTATATTGGTCAATGCATATGGAGTATATGCAGATTCCTTATCCGATGAACTGGTAGAAAAGCTTACCGTTAGAAAATAAAGGCTTATATAGTATTTTTTCTTCAGAATCACTTCATTTAAAGTAGTTTACGCTTATCAATCATCCATCAGGTGTGTGGCATACAGTTTTAAGTAATATCGTCGGGGAGAAGACCGTAGAAGAATCAAAGAAAAGATTGAACGATGTACCTCACGGCATTATCAGATAAAGAATTACACTACGAATATGCAAAAGCAACAACAGATTATTTTAAGGTGAGAGAAGGCGTTACAAAAGGCACTGCAACTAAAGAAGATCTTGAATTGAAGAAAAATTATCTGCAATCCGTAGTTAGTGAAATTAAACGGCGGTTACCTGCTTAATCTCCGTAAGTTTATTCACACCTGTTTATAAATACCACGTTGCTATTCCGTAATAGTTGTGTCTATTGCATAGTGAAATAGCTGAAGTATGAATACTTACCAATGGACTTCTGAACATGAGGCGGCTTATCTGGAAGAAAGAAAGAATAAATGTGAGTATTGTCAACCGGAACATGAGGAAACAGCTAAATGGCTCGAAAGTATAAGCAACCAGGAAATCCTATATGCTGTTTACAAAAAATACGGCATTAACCCCAATACTTTATACAAAGAATTTGAGGATGAGATCGTCATCCATGCAGAAGAGAGGATTGTTCGTGAGCTGATAGAAGAAGTGGCTTAGCATTATAGAAAATATTATACATTTTTAGATCATTTTCACGGTTAGTCGAAGTAAAAAGAGTAAAATTCACATTCCCAGGTGTTGGTATGTGTATTGCTTAACTGCACACATATCGTTCTTTATAAGTTTCATTAATCCGTTTACCTATGAGATTTCTTAATAGGGACACTTTAGTCTGTACCTGGAATCATTAAAAGGCGTTTTTATTCCGTAACTTATTTCCTTTGGAAAAGAATTCATGTTCCGCCCACCGTTATCGGTGGGTTTTTTTATTGTGTGAAAGAATACTACCTATTTTAACATCACTTATATTAGCCGTCTTATAACTTTAATCTCTTTATATGCAGAGAAGATCTTTTATCAGGAACACCGGATTTGCAGCTGCTGCAATCGGATTAAACTGTCAACAGTCTATTTCATCTGTTGGTATCCCATCAAAAAACAAACTTCCCAAATGGAAAGGCTTTAATCTCACTGATTTTTTTAGTCCGGATCCTTCCCGGTCAGACGACAATACAACCGAAGATCATTTCCGGTGGATGCAGGACTGGGGATTTGATTTTGTAAGACTGCCTATTGCCTATCCCTGGTACCTTGATATCGACAGATCAAGAAACATCACACCTGAAGAAACCTATAAGATCGATGAAAAACAGGTGGAGAAGATCGATAAGCTCATCTCGATGGCTCATAAGTATAACCAGCACGTAAGCATTAACCTCCACCGTGCACCCGGATATTGCGTGAATGCGGGATTCATTGAACCATTCAATTTATGGCGCGACCAGGCGGCCCAGGATGCTTTTTATCATCACTGGAGCATGTGGGCTAAACGGTACAAAAATACCTCTTCCAAAAAAATAAGTTTTGATCTGCTAAACGAGCCCAGTGATCGTGAAGACATGAACGACCAGCACTCTAAGCGTGGTCCGGTTCCCGGTGGAATATACAGGAAGGTTGCGAAAGCTGCGGCCGAAACGATAAGAAAGGAAAATCCTGACCACCTGGTCATCGCAGATGGCAACAGAACGGGCAATGATGTTATTCCTGAAATTACAGACCTGAATATTGCACAAAGCTGCCGCGGATATTATCCCGGTATCATTTCACATTATAAAGCGCCCTGGGCGATGAAGGATACAACCAATCTTCCTGAGCCCAAATGGCCGGGCCAGGTTGGCAATGAATACCTGAGCCGTGAAATGCTTGAAAAATTCTATCAGCCCTGGATCGAACTTAAGAACAGCGGTGTAGGAGTTCATTGCGGCGAATGCGGAAGCTGGCGAAAAACTCCTCACGATGTTTTTCTTGCATGGTTCGGAGATGTAACTGGTATTCTCTCTAAAAATGATATAGGATTTGCATTGTGGAATTTTTCGGGGGATTTTGGTGTACTCAATTCAAACAGGGAAGACGTAGCTTATGAAGACTGGCACGGCCAGAAACTCGACCGCAAACTGCTCGACCTCATGAGAAGTAAATAATCTGCCAATGAAGCGCTTACTGTTTACTGTTAGTTTATGTTTCACATTCGTTTTCGGATCATGCCAGCAGAATAATGCTGCAAAAGAAAACCGGAAAGCAGGCGGGAAAGATATCTCGTTCAGCGATCTGAAAAAAAGGACTGTTCCGAAATTTGCCATTGATGTATTTGGCACTTTGGATGCAGATGACGCCGAAAAGATGGAAGCGCTGAATATTAAAGATTTCAGCAGCGCGATGCCGGAGGGGCAACGGGTTCAACCTAATGCGAAAGTAATGCCAAATGAAGACACGGCACGCGGAACAAATGTAGCACCCGCAATAAATGCCGCTATCAAAGCAGCGGCAAAAGGACAAATGGTTTTCATAGGTCCCGGTGAATGGGTGGTATCTACACCAATAGACCTTCCTCCGTCGAAGCAGGTGAATCTTATCTGCATGGGCAACATTCATTTTAATAAACAGGATGGATTCAGGATCAACTCACCGGTTGGCACAGATCCGCAGCACCATTTGTTTTTTTATGGATCGCTCATCGGTGCAGAAAATCTTCCGTACCATTCCAGGAAAACGCACGATGCCGGTACACAGCCTCGCTGGTCCGAAATGAATAATACGCTGATCGATATAACAAACTGCAGCAGGAATTTTATTCTGATCAACAGGGCGGAAGGATTTGGCAATGCAGTTCGTATAAATGGCGGACAAGGTAAAGGCGCCCAGGAAAACACGGTCAGCTTTCAGTTCTTTTATAAAAATGCAAATGGCATTACACTTAGATCGATCGATGGTAACAGTTATGTAGATAAAAATAAATTCATGGGCTTTTATGGTGGAGCGGGAAGAATTTCAGGGGGACTTGCCATCAACATTGACGGATTCGAAGGAAAGGCACTAAATGGTGAACAATTTAATGGCGCGTTCAGAAGTAATGAATTTCATTTTATTGTTGAACAGGTCGACGGAATCGTAGTAGCGAACGGAGATGTTACGGAACCTGTTTTCGACATCACCATTGAAGCAGGTGAAAACACAGGTGTCTATGGCACAGCATTCCAGATGCGTTCCGAGGCACCGAATTATGTGAGGTCACCAAAATATTGCGGTTCGGGGATCTTCAATACCAAGTGGCTAACCAATGGGTTAGGGGTGAATGGTGTGATTATGGGCGTACCAGTTTATTATAATAATCATACGCTGCTGGGTACTAATGGAAAAACGGACGGAAAGGGAAATATAATTATGGAAACGAGAGGGACTGTGTCTAAGAAAATACGCGATGATCTTCCTGCTAATATAAAGATTGTAGATTCCCGCTAAATGTCATCCCGCCTTTGGCGGGATCTGCATTAAAATCACTATAACGTCGATCCTGCCTTCGGCAGGATGACAATACGCCTTATATTTGTTACAACAAAACAACACCTATGCAGGCAACCGATCTTTCAGATTTTCATTTTCCTGTATCTAAAATATTCAAATGGCCATCAAACGCCACTGAATGGGAGAAATATAAACTCACTAAAGAACAGGTAGAATTTTTCCACGAGTATGGTTACTTAAAAGATATAAAATTTCTTGATGATGAACAGATAAAATTAATGTCGGAACAGCTTGGCAACATCATGGAACCGGAACATCCGGGGCATCATCTCTATTATGAGTTTCATTCCAATGAATCAACTGATCCGAATTCAGTTCTTTTCCACGCATTGGGAGCCTGGCGCATTACTGATGGATTTCACGATGTGTTGTGGAATCCCGCATTTGTTATGGCGGCAAGCCAACTGCTGGGCAACAGGGCCGTACGTTTCTGGCATGACCAGCTTTTCTGCAAACCGGCTAAGCATGGAGGTGTTGTAGCATGGCACCAGGATTATTCATACTGGACAAGAACAGGTCCTATTCAACACCTTACCTGCTGGATAGCCCTCGATGATTCAACAATTGAGAATGGCTGCCTTTATTATATTCCCAAAAGCCATAACTGGGGCTTGCTTGACAAACCGGAACTTGCAGGTGACATGAATGGCATCATGGATTATCTTACCGATGAACAGAAAGCACAATTCAAACCGGTTGCCATTGAACTTAAAGCCGGGTATGGAACATTCCATCATCCCTTATTAGTTCATGGATCATATGAAAACAAATCGAACCGTTCGAGAAGGGCGTTTGTATTGAATGTTTTCGCAGATGGAACTACTTCGAACAGTAATGACGAAATGCTGCAGGGCGTACCCAGGGTCAACAAAGGAATGAAGATGGAAGGAAAGTTCTTTCCTTTGCTTTTCGATCCTGTTAAAGCTTAAGACGATTTAAATTACGGTTCATGATCAGGTCATTGTTATTATTTTCAATGGCACATGTGTGCCTTTTATCTTTTTCACAGCAGGCAATAGTGGCGGGCCCTATGCCGGGCTACATCGAATTGAGGACTGCAAAGATCTGGCTGCAGTTTGCCAATAATATTACAGAGGCGACCATCCAATACAAGCCTGTTGAAAAAAAATCATCAAAACTTTCTTCACAAAAAATTGCTTTAAGTGGCGGAGAATTCAATACCGTAGTGTTCACACTGACAGCACTTGATCCCGGTACTTCTTATCAATATTATATCACTGCAGGTCTTAGTAAGAAATTCCTTGATTCAGGAACTTTTACCACCCAGGAAATATGGCAATTGAGGAAACCACCCGGTGATTTTACTTTTCTTGCCGGCAGCTGCGTTTATTTTAACCAGCCTGAATATGATCGTCCGGGTAAACCTTATGGTGGTGATTCGTCAATCTTCGAAACCATGGCGAGAGAAAAATCTTCATTCATGCTATGGCTTGGTGATAACTGGTACACCCGTTATCCTGATTTTTCAAGTGAATGGGGATTGCATTACCGTCCTTCTCATGAAAGAAGGATACCGGTGCTGCAACCGTTTTTAAAATCGATGTCGCACTACGCCATCTGGGACGATCATGATTATGGTCCAAACGATGCTGATAAAAGTTATATTCTGAAAGAAACATCAAGGGACGTATTCAAAAAGTATTGGCCCAACCCTACTTATGGAATGAACGGACAGGGGATTTATTCGATGTTTAGTTATAATGATGCTGAATTTTTTCTGCTGGATGACAGGTGGAACAGAAGCAGCGACAGGATGCAGGACAGTATAAACGGAACTGTCAACAAGGAAAAGAAGATGTTTGGTGATGAGCAGATGGAGTGGTTGAAGAATGCATTATTATACAGCAAATCCAATACGTTCACGAAATTTAGAGTGATCGTTACCGGTAGCCAGGTTCTCAACCGATATTCCAGGTTCGATGCATTGCGTTTTTATCCCGGGGAGTTTTATGAATTGTTGTCGTTCCTCGAAGAGAATAAAATTAATGGCGTTGTATTTATCACCGGCGACAGGCATCATAGTGAGATAATAAAAATGGAGAGAAAAACCGGTTACCCATTGTATGACGTTACAGTTTCGCCGTTAACTTCTTCACCTGCGAAAACGCAGGGAGATGAAATAAATAATCCCAACCGTGTGGGCAATGAAATTGATGAACAGAATTATGGAAGATTCAGTATAACAGGAGAAGGTAAAGAGAGAAAATTAACGGTAGAGTTGATGGGCATTAAAGGGGATGTTTTATATACCTGGTCAGTAAAAGCTGCAGATTTGTCATTCTGAATCACCACCTGATGCTCCATTTTCCATCTTTATCTATTATATATTCGAGTCCATTGCTCATGTGATGTATTTCTTTTCCATCTTCTGAAATGGATTGTTTTTGCTCATACACTCTAACCCCATTGTTTTCTCTTGTAAGGTAATTGATGAGCGCCGCCATGGTGGGTGCAATCTCATGCAGCCATTGTTCTTCATTTTCTTTTACAAATGCTGAGCTCATAGACTTTATTTAAATTGATTGTATGAAAAAATTATGCCTTTATTGAGTATCCGGAGATCCACTTCTTTGAATGACCTCCACACTCCATTCATTACCACCCGAAATACTATACTTTTTTGCGAAGCTCTGTTTATTCAATGCAAATGATAATTGCATCAGGCTGTTAAGATAAGCAAGCGGCTTCCCTTCCGCAACTTTCCCGAAAGTATTTTGGAAAGGCATGGTCCCCGAATACACCTGCTTTTTATTTTTGAAGATCTTTACGGTAAGCAGGTCTCCGGGTACTATATTTAATTGATGAACATGTTCTGCAGGGATATTGGTCCACACATTTCCATATTGTATATCAAGTATCGGAATATTGCCATTTAAAGTCTTGTTGTTAACTGATGCTTTACGGTAACTGATCTTTACTACTTCCGGAGATAATTCTTTCCCGACTTCTTCATAAGTGATGGTGCCGGAAGCAAGTCTCGCGGCAGTATATGCATACACATCACGTCCATGGAAAGTGTAAGATTCTCCTGAATTTTGTCTTCGGTTTCTTTCTTCATCAATTTCCCTTAATGATTCAATACCTGCAGATTCCGCAATAAGTGTGAGCGTTCCGTTGTCGGGTGTTACAATGAAATGTCCTGATCTGGTTTTGGCAACAACGGATCTTCTTTCCGTTCCTACGCCAGGGTCAATAACCGATACGAACACAGTTCCTGAAGGCCAGAATTTAACAGTTTGTTCGAGGCGGTAGGCTGCCTCCCAGATATTATAAACGGGTATTTCGTGCGTGAGGTCATACAATTTCAGATCGGGGGATACGGAAACTGCAATGCCTTTCATTGCTGACACTGCTCCGTCTTTCAATCCAAAATCAGATTGAAAGACTATGATTTTGTTTTGTGGGAAAACTTTGAAACCGGTAATGATAAAAAGTAATAAGGGGAAGTATTTCATTAGACGAAAATATGAGATTGACAATATTTTGTAAACAGCAGTGTTGGTATCTCATCCCGGACTTGCGCAGTACCAGGTACCCGGCACATTATCTTCATAAACAAAAAAAATCAAATAAAAAAAGAACACAATACCCTATCGCATCTATATATTTGCATCTTTCAATGCATTTTTGACTATGGATCTGAAGCATTTAGAGAAAATTTCGAAAGCGCTTGGCGATGTAAACAGGCTGAAGATCATCTCTGATATATCTCATAAAGGGGGTTCCCTACAATGTTCTGAAATCGTAAAAATTCTCGAACTTGCACAACCCTCAGTAAGTCACCACATCAAGACCCTCATAGAAGCAGGTATAATAGAGCCAGAAAAAAGCGGTCGAAACTATACTTACATTCTGAATAAACCCTTACTGGAAAACTATATAAAGATGCTCAAAACGATTGCGGGCTGATATTGGATCGCTAAGAATTAATGAAGTAAAATGAAAAAAGTATTCATTGGCTCAATCGCCTGCCTATTACATTTTTTTGCCCATGCCCAATCGAACCAGGACTCTCTTCCGGGAAAAGTTAATCTTCAGCAGGCAGTTGATTATTCAATAGTGCATCAACCATTTATTCAACAATCACTGGTTGACGAAGAGATCACAAATGCAAATATCAAAAGCAGACTCGCCGACTGGTATCCGCAAATAGATTTCCGCTATAACCTTCAGCATAATTTTATTGTGCAGACCGCAATCATTGGCGACAATAAAGTGAAACTCGGCACTGACAACACCTCTGCCGCTCAGTTCACCCTTTCCCAAATAATCTTCGACCGCGATGTTCTCCTGGCGAGCAGGACAAAGTCGCGCGTACGCCAGCAGGTACAACAAAACACCAGCGGAAATAAAATTGAAATTGCAGCTGCTGTATCAAAAGCTTTCTATGATGTTCTTGCGTCAGAGCAACAGATAAAAGTATCTATAGAAAATATCAACAGAATCCAACGCAGTCTCAAGGATGCATATAGCCAATACCAGGCGGGTGTTACTGACAAAACAGACTACAAACGCGCAACCATCGGATTGAACAATGCACAGGCTTTAAAGAAAACAAATGAAGAACAGCTCAGGGCGAAGTTCGAATACCTGAAATCATTAATGGGTTACCCCGATTCTGCAAAATTAGAAATTGAGTACGACAGTCTGCAGATGGAAAAAGAGGTTTACCTGGATACCCTGCAGACAGCAGACTTCACTAATCGAATCGAGTACCGGCAGCTTGAAACTCAGCGAAGCCTCCTCCAGTCCAATTTAAAATACAACAAATGGAGTTTCATGCCAACATTGTCAGCCAACGGAGCATATAATTTTAATTATCTGAACAATTCTTTCAGCGATCTGTACGATCACAATTACCCGAATTCATTTGCTGCACTCACTTTAAACTTTTCCATTTTCCAGGGTTTTAGAAGAAGAGCAGATATTAATGCTGCGGAATGGGAACTGCAACGTAACAAGCTTGATGTGATCAGCCTGAAGAACAATGTAAACGCAGAGTTCACCGCTGCAATGTCGAATTACAAAAGCAATCTCGCGAATTATCTCGCACTCAGGGAAAACCTTTCTCTAGCAACTGAAGTGTATGATATAATTCAGCTGCAATACAGATCGGGAATAAAAACCTACCTCGAAGTAATCAATTCTGAAACAGATCTCAGAACAGCACAGATAAATTATTATGATGCACTTTACAATTTACTCGCCAGCAAGATCGACGTTCAGAAAGCATTAGGACAAATCATTTATTAATATCATTTTATGAGGCATTTTATATTTTTCAGCGTGGCATTGATTATTGCGGCATCGTGCAAAAATAACAGCACACCTCCGCCAGCAGCTCCACCACCTGCGAAAGTTGTTGTGGAAGCTGTGAAATCGGGCGATGCGGTTTATCACGAAGAATATCCCGCAACAGTAACTCCATTGAACGAGGTGGAGCTGCGCCCCCAGGTAAGCGGTTATGTAACGGGCATACATTTCAAAGATGGCGACAGGGTTAAGAAGGGTCAGCTGCTCTATTCAATAGATCCACAGTTTTACAATGCAAATTATGAGCAGGCGGTAGCTAATCTAAAAGTGCAGGAAGCGAATCTTATAAAAGCTCAAAAAGATGCAGACAGGTATCATGAGCTTGAAAAGAATGATGCCGTTGCAAAACAACTTGTAGACAACGCCGATGCTGCCCTCGAAGTGGCAAAAAAACAAACCGAAGCCGCAAAAGCTAACATTTCAGGCGTGCAGACCGGTGTGCGTTATACAAAAGTATATGCGCCATTCAATGGCCTGATCGGAATATCAAAGGTTAAACCCGGTACTTCAGTTGTACAGGGAGTTACTTTATTGAACACTATTTCATCTGATGACGAACTAGCTGTTGATTTCAATATCGATCAGAGTGAGATCTATGCTATCTCGAAGCTGATGAACCAGAAGGGTAAAGATTCTGTTTTCACCCTTGCATTCGGAAATGAATCGTATCCGCAACCCGGTAAACTGGCATTGCTCGACAGGGCCGTTGATCCACAGACAGGATCCATTAAAGCAAGACTCATATTTCCCAATAAAGACCAGCTGCTACGGGCAGGAATGAACACAACAGTTCGTATTAAAAGTAATTCAGGTAACAGCTCTTTGCTCATTCCGTATAAAGCTGTTACGGAACAGCTCGGTGAATATTTTGTTTATGTTCCCCGTGACAGCAGCAAGGTTACTCAGACAAAAGTCCAGTTAGGCCGTCAGATCGGTTCAGACGTAATCGTTCGCGATGGACTTAAACCCGGAGATTCAGTGGTTACACAGGGCGTGCAGAACCTGAGGGAAGGCGCAGTAATACAATCTGTGGCCGCAAATCAGATGAACAGCGGACAGAAGAAAAATTAGATGACGATAAAGATTATTTAATAATGATAGCAGATACTTTTATAAAGAGACCGGTAACAGCAATAGTCATCTCGATAGTAATTGTGCTTGTAGGTTTAATATCACTGGTTAATCTTCCTATCGCACAATATCCTGATATATCTCCTCCAACTGTAAATATTTCGGGCCTGTTCATTGGTGCGGATGCACAAACAGTTGAACAAACCACAACTACTCCAATTGAAACACAGGTGAATGGTGTGCCGGGCATGACTTTCATGACCAGTAACAGTACCAGCAGCGGTCAGTCTGGTATTACAGTAAACTTTGAAGTGGGTACCGACATCAATATCGCCACCCTTGACGTACAGAACAGGGTGAGTGTTGCAGAGCCTACGCTGCCAGAGCAGGTGAAGCGTTTAGGCTTAACTGTTAGAAAGAGAAACCCCAGCATTATGGTGGCGCTTGCTTTTTATTCACCAAAAGGCACTCATGACGAAAAGTTCATTGGAAACTTTGTAAACCTGTATGTAAAGGACCAGGTGTCGAGGGTAAAAGGTGTGGGTGATGTGTTTTCACGCGCCGATGATTTTGGCATGCGTATATGGCTCAATCCCGAAAAACTTGCTGCGCTGGGTATAACTGCCGGTGAAGTAAATCTTGCTTTGCTGGAGCAAAACCTGCAGGTAGCTGGCGGAACTGTTGGAGGTAATCCCCAACCCGGTACACAAACTTTTGAATACAGCATTATTACTGATAGCCGTATCAATACCAAAGAGCAGTTTGAAAATATTATTGTCAGGTCGCGGCCGGCTGAAGGAAGTATTGTTTACCTGAAAGACGTTGCCAGGGTAGAACTGGGAAAATTTGATTATTCAATAAATGCATTTGCTGGTGACAGGCCCGCCGCATTTTTGATCATCTACCAGGCACCCGGTGCAAATGCATTGCAAACTTACACGGCTTTGATGGACAGGCTCGACGAAATGAAAAAAACATTTCCGAAAGATGTTGATTTTTCTATTCCTCTTGAAGCAGTAACCGTTGTTAAGGCATCTATCAAAGAAGTAGTGATCACACTGATTGAAGCCTTGCTGCTGGTAGTGTTGGTAGTATTCCTGTTTCTCCAGAACTGGAGAGCTACATTGATCCCTGTTCTTGCGATCCCTGTTTCATTGATCGGAACATTTATATTGTTTGGTCCGATGGGATTTACGATCAACACGCTAACCTTATTCGCTTTTGTGCTTGCGATCGGGATCGTGGTAGATGATGCTATAGTAGTGGTGGAAGCTGTTCAGCACAATATCGATCACGAAAAATTGTCACCTAAGGAAGCAACGCAGAAAGCAATGAAGGATATATCCGGTCCTGTTATTGCCATTGCACTTATTCTTGCAGCTGTTTTTCTGCCTGTGGGATTCATTCCGGGAATAGTGGGCAGATTGTACCAGCAGTTTGCCATTACCATCGGTGTATCTGTTCTGATTTCAGCATTTGTAGCACTTTCACTTACGCCGGCATTGTGTACAATATTATTGAAGCCGTCAAAAGATGAAAATGCGAAAAAGAATTGGCTCGAATCTTTCTTTGCCGGTTTCAACAGGAGCTTTAACCGTTTGACGCTTGGATATGGAAAAGGCGTTGCTGCCTGGATAAGGAAAACTCCACTGGTGATCGGAATGCTTGTAATATTATTTGTGGGACTGATTATATTATTCAGTAACAAGCCTTCAGGATTTATCCCGACAGAAGATGAGGGAAGGATGCTGGTTACTTATGAAATGCCGGAAGCATCTTCAACTACAAGAAGTGTTGCGATGCTCAGGGATATTATTTCACGCATCAGTAAAATTCCGGAAACAAAAGTAGTGGGTGGACTTGCTGGCCTAAATATCATCAGCTTCTCTACAAAGGCCAATGCGGGTACTATTTTCGTAAATCTGAAACCATGGGATGAGAGGAAAGGCGAGGGACATCACGCGCAGGATGTAATGAATAAGATCAGGGCCGCGACGGCAGATATAAAAGAAGCGAGAATACTGGTTATTGCTCCACCCGCGATTCCGGGATTGGGTGCAACTTCTGGTTTTACTTTTGAATTACTTCAAACTACAAGCACCGATGATATCAAGCAATTTGAAAAAGTAGCAAATGATTTTCTCGGCAAAGTTTACCAGCGTCCTGAGATCGGTGTCGCATTTACATTCTTCAATGCGCGTACACCAAGTTACCAGATCCAGGTAAACAGGGAACAGGCGAAGAAATTAGGAGTGATGATATCTGATGTGTATGCAACGCTTTCAGCTTTCCTCGGAAGCAGTTATGTGAATGATTTTAATATTTATGGAAGAAATTTCCGCGTGGTGTCGCAGGCCGACAGTACTTACAGAAGTTCTCTTTCAGGAGTAGAAAAATTTTATGTGAGGAACAGCCAGGGCAATATGGTTCCATTGGGATCGCTGCTGACTGCAAAAGTGGTGGAAACACCTGCAGTTATTTCACACTACAATGTATACAGGTCTGTTGAGTTCAATGGTTCACCCAAACCAGGATACAGCAGCGGTCAGGCGATTCAGGCACTGGAAGAAGTAGCTAAAACATTGCCTGATGGATATGGTCATGAATTTTCGGGTATGAGCCGTGAAGAGATCAAAGCGGGTAATCAACAGGCATACATATTTGCGATATCCATTGTGTTCGTGTTCCTTTTCCTTGCCGCATTGTACGAAAGCTGGTCGGTGCCGTTTTCGGTTTTGTTTGCGGTTCCGATCGGAGCATTCGGTTCGATATTGACACTTACATTTATTCCATCACTTACAAATAATATCTACGCCCAGATCGGGTTGATCACGTTAATCGGTTTGTCTGCAAAGAATGCGATTCTTATTGTTGAGTTTGCAAAGGAGAGAGTGGACAAAGGGATTGATATAATACATGCAACGCTGCAGGCTATTCAGCTTCGTTTGCGCCCGATCATCATGACGTCGCTTGCATTCATCTTTGGCGTGCTGCCGCTGGCATTCGCATCAGGAGCTGCTGCAGAGTCGCGCAAAACGATCGGGTGGACAGTGTTCGGAGGGATGATTGCAGCTACCACGCTCGCTATTTTTGTTGTACCGGTGTTGTTTGTGCTGATCACAAAGTTGTCTTATGGTAAGAAGCTGAAGAAGATAGAAGATGAAAGGAAGGCAGAGCAGAATATGGATCAATCAATTCTTGAATCAAGAACATAAGGACTTTTTGAATGCTAATTATGTTTCTTCACCATCCTCAAAAATCTGACACTCAGGAAAACACCTGCCATTGTTAATCCCACAATAAATCCCAACCACATACCTGCGGCGCCCATCTTAAAAGTAAAAGCAAATAAATATCCTGAAGGAAGTCCGATCACCCAATATGCAATGGCAACCAGGTAGGTTGGAATTTTTACATCTTTGATCCCTCGCAGCAATCCGGCACCGATCACCTGTGTGGCGTCTGAGATCTGGAATATACCTGCCAGCAACAGCAAATAAGAAGCAAGGGTGATCACTTCGATGTTATCATTGAAAAATTTCGGAAGAATGTTACGCAGCATTATGAACATAATGGCGCAGATCACACCGTAAATTAATCCTGTTAATAAAGCACTCTTTCCAATCAGTGATATTTTCTTCCAGTTTTTGCTGCCGAATGCATTGCTTGTGCGTATGGAACCCGCCTGCGACAATCCCATCGACACCATGAAGGTGAGCGCGGCACAGCTTAAAGCAATCTGGTGTGCGGCTTGTGAAACAGCACCCATAGTGCCTATTATAATACCTGTGATCGCAAATGCTCCTGCTTCCGTTCCGATCTGGAGGCTGCTGGGAATACCGATTTTCAATAAATTTTTTAATGTTATTCTGTTGAATTTCCACTCTGTTTTCCGCGGAGCAATAAATTCCCTGAAAGTTTTATGCCGGAGGATAACGAATGCCAGTACAACACATATTATTATCCTTGTGATCAGCGTGGCCCATCCCGCACCAACAAGTTCGAGCCGGGGAAATCCGAGATTGCCATAAATAAGCAGCCAGTTCAGAAATATATTGATAGGCATGGCACATAAAGACAACAGCATTGCTGTGCGGGTGTACTCGAGTCCATCACTAAATTGTTTGAGTGTCATGAACAACAGCATCGGTATCATCGAAATACCGAGAAGTTTCATAAAAGGAAGCGAGAGCTCTACCACTTCAGGATCCTGTCCGAGGTAATACAATATGTTCCTTCCAAATACCATTAAAAGAGATATGATAACCGCCGTGGCAAAACACAACCAGAACCCATTAAATAAATAGTGAGAGACCTTTTTTGAATCTTTTTGTCCGTGTGCCATCGACACCATTTGCGAAACGGATATTGTCATGCCTATGCCCATTACGAAAGGGATGTTCAGGGCGCTGATTACCAAAGAGGTTGCGGCGAGTTGCTTATAGCTGATAGCGCCTACCATAGCAGAATCGATGATGTGCAACGACATTTGCGCGAGCTCACCGATTATGATGGGCACTGCGAGTTTAACTGTGCCGTACGCTTCTTTTTTCATGCCGCGCGAAGATATGTTATCCCTTGAAAGTGCAGGATGGGTGCAATCACCAGCACGGACACAATTGTCATCCTGAATCCCCGCGAAGCGGGGTGAGGGATCTCACCTTTGAATAGCAGGAAGACCCTATGAATCACAGAAAGAATCATATTCAATCGTGAGATCCCTCGCTTCGCTCGGGATGACAATTTCACTTGACGTGTAAAGCCTTAAATTTACCTGCTATGGAAAAACAATTACGCAGCCAAAACTGGTTCGGGAAAAAAGGCAAAGACGGTTTAATCTACCGCGCCTGGATGCGGAACCAGGGGATTCCTTCACATGAATTCAAAGGCAAACCTATTATCGGTATCTGCAACACCTGGTCGGAGCTGACACCCTGCAATGGTCATTTTCGCGAACTCGCTGTGTCGGTTAAACGCGGCATACTCGAAGCCGGCGGCTTTCCTGTGGAGTTTCCCGTAATGTCTCTCGGTGAAACACTGATAAAACCTACAGCCATGCTGTACAGGAATCTTGTAAGCATGGATGTGGAAGAATCAATACGCGCCAATCCTGTGGATGGTGTTGTACTCCTCTGCGGTTGCGACAAAACCACTCCGGCATTGGTAATGGGCGCATGCAGCGTGGATATTCCCACGATAGTTGTTTCGGGAGGAGCCATGCTCACCGGCAAGTTCCAGGGAAGAAATATCGGTACCAGTGATGTATGGAGATTCAGCGAAAATGTGCGTTCAGGAATCATGAGCGAAGAAGAACTGAACCTGGCAGAATCGGGAATGTGCAGGAGCAATGGCCATTGCGCCGTGATGGGTACCGCATCTTCCATGGCATGCATGGTGGAGTCTCTTGGCTTATCATTACCAGAGAATGCGGCGATCCCTGCTGCGGATTCAAACAGGAAAGTGCTCGCACAATTGTCGGGAATGCGGATTGTTGAAATGGTGAAAGAAGATCTTAAGCTATCCGACATCCTTAACCGAAAAGCATTTGAAAATGCTATAAAAGTAAATGCAGCTATTGGAGGGTCAACAAATTTTGTAATTCATCTCCTGGCTATTGCAGGCAGGATAGGAGTTGACCTTTCGATCGAAGATTTTGATCCGCTGTCTGCCACCATTCCATTGCTGGCTAACCTTCAGCCATCAGGCGAGTATTTTATGGAAGATCTTTATTATGCGGGTGGCTTGCCCGCAGTCATGAAAGAGCTGATCGAATACCTTCATCAGGATATTAAAACAGCCAATGGTAAAACTGTCAGGGAAAATGTGATGAATGCGAAAGGTTTGAATGATCAGGTTATTACATCATTACAAAAACCTTTCAAGAAAAATTCGGGTGTGGTGATCCTGAAAGGTAATTTATGTACGGATGGCGCAGTACTTAAACCAAGCGCTGCAAGTCCACACCTGATGAAACACAAAGGAAAGGCAGTTGTTTTTGAGAACATTGAAGATTACAAGAAGAGGATCGATGATCCCGCCCTCGAAGTGGATGAGAACAGCGTGCTTGTATTAAAAAATGTTGGACCCAAAGGTTATCCGGGTATGCCGGAAGTGGGTAATATGGGATTGCCGAAAAAATTGTTGGAAAAAGGTATAACTGATATGGTTCGTATTTCTGATGGCAGGATGAGTGGTACAGGATTCGGCACTGTGGTACTGCATGTTTGTCCCGAAGCTGCCGCAGGCGGTAATTTTGCTGTGGTGCAAAGTGGTGACAGCATCGAGCTGGATATTCCTGGCCGCAAACTACACCTTGATGTTTCTGATGAGGAACTCGAAGCGAGAAAGAAGGCATACAAGGAGGATGAAAGTAAAATAAAACGCGGCTACGCTTATCTTTATATACAGCATGTTGAGCAGGCGCACCTTGGTGCAGATTTTGATTTTTTAAAAGGAGGATCAGGAAGTATTGTTACACGCGATTCGCATTGATTTAATATGAGCTCATTTATTAACAAAGTTGCCATAGTTACCGGAGCAGGTCAGGGGATAGGCTATGAAATAGCAAAACAGTTGTGTGATGCAGGAGCTAAAGTAGTATTAAACGACATTGAGGAAAAGTTTGCCGCAGATGCTGCAACCAAGATCGGATCAAATTGCCTGGCACTTGCAGGAGATTCGGGCGATATGGATTTCATCCGGCAAATGGTAGAAACAGCAGTTGCTGAATTTGGAAGTTTGGATATCATAATAGCCAACTCCGGTATCACATTGTTCGGCGATTTCCTCGACTATCCACAGGAATCTTTTAACAGGGTAATGAATGTTAATTTAGGAGGATCGTTTTTTCTTGCGCAACAGGCAGCAAAGCAGATGATAAAACAATCGTCGGGAGGTTCAATTTTATTTACTTCTTCAGTTACCGGCCACCAGGCGCATAAAAAGCTTGCGGCATATGGTATGACCAAAGCCGCGTTGGAAATGCTGGCAAAGCACCTTGTGATCGAACTCTCACAGTACCGTATAACCGTAAATACCATTGCTCCCGGAGCCACACTTACGGAGAGAACTCTTGATGACCCCGATTACGAAACTGTTTGGTCAGGCCTGACGCCTATGGGCAGACCAGCCACTACAACTGATATTGCAAATGCGGCGCTGTTTATGGTTTCAGATAAGGCGAAACATATTACCGGGCAAAGCCTGATCATTGACGGGGGGTGGACATCGGTGAGTCCTTCCCCATTTTGAAGCAGTCATCCCGCCGTAGGCGGGAACTACATTACAACACTGATCCTGCCCATGGCAGGATGATAACAATAAATAATTATGTTAGATCTTAATAATAAGACCTCAATCGTTACCGGCGGTGGAAGCGGAATAGGCAAAGCTATTTCAATATTATTCGCAAAGCAGGGATCTGACGTATATATTCTCGATGTAGATGAAGAAGGCGCACGGGCGACGGCAGAAGAAATAAATTCTGGTAATGGCAGTGCCACGTTCATCAAGTGCAATGTTGCCTCGGCAGAAGATACTTCAGCCGCTATCAATAATATTGTAGCTGAAAGATCAACCATCGATATAATTGTGAACAATGCCGGCATCGCTCATGTCGGCACAATAGAAACTACTAATGAATCAGATTTCGAACGCTTGTTCGGTGTAAATGTGAAAGGCATGTTCCATGTAGCAAAAGCGGCTATCCCATTCATGAAAGAAAAAGGAGGTTCTATTCTTAACATGGCATCAATAGCATCAACTGTAGGAATACCCGACAGGTTTGCATATTCCATGACCAAAGGTGCGGTGGTGGGGATGACATTATCCATCGCGAAAGATTACCTGTCATATAATATCCGTTGCAATTGCATTTCTCCCGCGCGGGTGCATACTCCTTTTGTTGATGGATTTCTTTCAAAAAATTACCCGGGCCGTGAAGAAGAGATGTTTAAGAAACTATCCGCCACGCAACCCATCGGTCGCATGGGACGCCCAGATGAAATAGCCTACCTTGCCCTGTATCTTTGCTCAGATGAAGCATCATTTATTACAGGTTGTGATTATCCCATAGACGGGGGCTTCTCTAAACTTAACAACTAATCACCTGATACACCAGGAATGAAAGATATCCAGATCGAAAAAGAATTGCTGAAGATCCTTCCTTCCCATCGTATTAAAACAAGATACATTGACCGCGTTACTTACGGGGCTGACGCAGGTTTTTACTTTCTGCTTCCAAAAGCCGTTGTGAAACCTGTTTCTGAAGAAGAGGTCGTAAAACTTTTTAATTTTTCACATCAGCACAAAATTCCGCTTGTATTTCGTACAGCAGGTACCAGTCTGTCGGGACAATCAGTAACAGATGGAATTCTTGTTGACCTTAGCCAGCACTGGAATACCATTACAATAGAAGACCAGGGAAATGCAGTTCGTGTTCAGCCAGGCATTACGGGTGGCATGGTAAACGCATATCTGAAAAAGAAGAGAAGGAAGATTGGTCCCGATCCATCAAGCATAGGATCGGCAATGATGGGAGGAATAATTTCGAATAACGCGAGCGGTATGTGCTGCGGTGTAAAACTTAATTCATATCACACCACAAAATATATCCGGTTCATCCTTCCCGATGGAAATATTTTCAGCACTGAAAATAATGCCGACTACAAAAGGTTTGAAGAAAAATGTGCAGCAATATGCAACGAGCTGACAGCGATCAAAAAAGAAATTCTTTCCAATGTGGAATTACATGAACGGATCAGAAAAAAATATATTACAAAAAATACTATAGGCTATTCACTCAACGCATTGATCGATCATCATCATCCTCTCGACATTCTCGCAAAATTACTTGTTGGTGCGGAAGGCACTCTTGCGTTTATTTCAGAAGCGGTGATGAATACTGTACCAGATTATGAGTTCAAATCGACTGCGCTTTTATATTTCCCCGACATCTATGCAGCATGCCAGGCTATCGTTCCTTTGCGAAATGCGGGGGCAGAAGCTGTGGAGCTGATGGACAGGGCATCGCTGCGCTCAATAGAATTGCTGCCCGGTATGCCCGCTGTAGTAAAATCTCTACCGCCTCTTGCGGCGGCGTTACTGGTAGAGTTCCAGGAGAATAAACCTGGATTATTAAAAGATAAGGTTGACAACTTTCTATCTTTTGTGCCTGTATTGAAATTGTTATACGACCCTGTTTTCACTACAGAAAATGATGAGCAGGCATTTTTGTGGAAAGTGAGAAAAGGATTATTTCCTGCTGTAGGTGCGGTGAGAGTAAGTGGAACATCTGTTATACTTGAGGACCTTGCCTTTCCTGTAGAGAAACTGGGCGATGCTATCATCGATCTTCAAAAGCTGTTCAATGAGTTTGGATATTATAATGCGATCATATTCGGTCATGCAAAAGATGGCAACCTGCATTTTGTGATCACTCAATCGTTCAATGAAGCCACAGAAGTTGATAGGTACGACAAATTCATGCGCGCAGTGGTAAAACTGGTAATAGATAAATATGATGGTACATTGAAAGCTGAACATGGCACCGGGAGGAACATGGCCCCGTTTGTGGAAACGGAATGGGGAGAAGATGCGTATGCAATAATGAAAAGACTTAAAAATTGCATCGACCCTAATAACCTGCTTAATCCTGGAGTGATCATCAATGAAGATTCAAATGTTCATATTAAAAATCTTAAGGAACTCCCATCTGTTGAAGAAGAGGTGGACAAATGCATAGAATGTGGTTATTGTGAGCATGTTTGTCCAAGCCGCGACATTACCACCACTCCCCGCAGAAGAATTGTTGCCAGGAGGGAATTGAAAAGGCTTGAACAGTCCGGAAATTGGCAAGTTCATAAGCAGTTGCTGAATGAATTTAAGTATGATGTTCTCGATACATGTGCTGTGGATGGACTTTGCGCAAATGCCTGTCCTGTTGATATCAATACCGGCGACCTTGTAAAGAAACTGAGAAGAGAAAATCATTCCTCTTTGCAAAATAGTATTGCATTATTAATTGCAAAGAATTTCGGCATCACTGAATTCTTTGTGAGAACAGGAATAACGCTGAGAGTTAACCGCTTATTCAGTAACAGCAGGTTGATGAAATTTGTAGGACCGGCACCAGCAATACCTAAAAGCAAAAGCATTGATGCGGATGTGATTTATTTTCCGTCCTGTGTTTCGAGAATGATGGGTACCGGCGTGTTAGATAAAAAGAATCTGATGGAAACATTCATCAGCGTTTGCGAAAAAGCGGGATTTTCGGTTACTGTTCCTGAAAATATAAATGGGAGCTGCTGCTCGCAGATATTTTCTTCCAAGGGATATATGAAGGCTTACCAGTATAAGGCCAATGATATTATAGACAGGCTCTGGAAAGTTTCGCGTAATGGTAAAACTCCGGTTGTTACAGATGTGAGTTCATGCGCACATACTTTACAGCTCCTCAGGCCAGTGCTGTCAGCAAATAATAAAAAGAAGTTCGACGAGCTGCAGATGCTGGATAGTGTAGAATTCCTGCACGATATGGTTATGCCTATTGTTAAGCATGTAAATAAAAAAGAAAACATTGTGCTGCACCCGGTTTGTTCGCTTGAAAAGATGGGCACCTGGCAGAAATTTGTGTCTGTAGCCCGTTTTTTTGCGAATAATGTAACGATACCTGCAAATGCAGGTTGTTGTGGCATGGCTGGCGACCGTGGGTTTATCGTTCCTGAGCTTACTGCCTCAGCTACGGATAAAGAAGCGGCAGAGGTTAAACAAAACAGGTATGATGGGTATTATTCTTCTACAAAAACCTGTGAAATTGCCATGTCGGATGCAGTTGGGATGGAATATGAAGGAATTTTGTACCTGGCAGATGAGTGTTTGTAGAGGGGAGAAGGGAGAAGGGAAATACTGGCATAAAAATTTAGCAAAAATATCCCCATGGGACTTTCAACCTATAAACAGAAACGTTCATTCAGCAAAACGCCCGAGCCGGAAGGCGGCAAATCAAAAGGGAAAGAGCTCATTTTCGTGGTCCAAAAACATGATGCCACCAGGCTGCACTACGATTTCCGGCTCGAAATGGATGGAGTCCTGAAAAGCTGGGCCGTTCCGAAAGGCCCTTCATTGGATCCAAATGTTAAGCGTCTCGCTATGATGGTTGAAGACCATCCATTCGATTATCACGACTTCGAAGGAATAATTCCTGAAGGAAATTACGGTGCCGGAACAGTGATCGTATGGGACCAGGGTACATATTCTCCGATAGAAGAACTTGCGGACAAAAAATCACAGGAGAAGTATCTGAAAAAAATGTTAGAAAAGGGCGATCTGAAATTTGTGCTTAATGGAAAAAAACTGAAAGGTGAATTTGTACTGGTACACACCAGGGGCATGGGCGAAAACTCATGGTTGCTCATCAAGCACAGGGATAAATATGCGACTACTGATGATATTACAGAAAAAGATAAATCAGTACAATCAGGAAAAACGATTGAAAAAATAGCGGCTTCTTCAAAAAAGACCTGGTCGAGCAACCGGAAGTCGAAGGAATCATCAGCAAATAAATCGGCACCCAAAAAAGCGGCAGCAAAGAGATCATCTCCTGAGAAATCTTCAAAAAAAAAAGTAAACGACGAGCTAAGTGAAACTCCTGAAACGCCTTTTCCCAAAACTATATCACCAATGCTTGCTACACTTGTCGATAAACCTTTCGATGAGCCCGGCTGGTTGTATGAAATAAAATGGGATGGGTACCGTGCGCTTGCTTTGTGTAACGATGGTGAGGTAAATCTGATATCGCGTAACAACAAATCTTTCAACGAAAAATTTTACCCGGTTTACAATGCTGTAAAGGAATGGGGTATCAATGCTGTTACAGACGGAGAAATAGCTGTTCTTACCGACAGTGGAGTGTCGCGTTTTAGTTCTTTGCAAAACTGGCGAAGTGAAGCCGATGGTGAGCTGATTTATTATGTTTTTGACCTGTTGTGGCTCAACGGACATGATCTCATGCAATTGCCATTAACAAAGAGACGTGAATTACTGCGTGAATACCTGCCCGAAAATGAGACCATCAGGATGAGTGAAGATTTTAAAACCTCGGCTACTGAATTTCTTGAAGCTGCATCGAAAATGGGACTTGAAGGTATCATCGCAAAAAAAGAGGATAGTGCGTATCGTCCCGGTGAGCGCACGCGCAATTGGCTGAAAATTAAAGCCAACCAGCGGCATGAAGTGGTAATTGGCGGATTCACCAGAAATGAAGGAACAAAAAAAGCATTCAGTTCTTTGCTCGTTGGTGTTTATGAAGGTGGCAAGCTTGAATACACCGGTAAAATAGGTACCGGGTTCAACGACAAACAGCAGGCTGAAATGATGCATAAGTTCAAAAACCTCATTGTTAATGTATGTCCTTTCACCAATGTTCCCGATGTAAATAAACCTTCAAGATTTAGGCCGAACCCACCGAATGCTATCGTTACCTGGTTGAAGCCTGAGCTGGTATGTGAAGTAAGCTATGCAGAAATGACCGATGACGGAGTAATGCGGCATCCATCATTCGAGGGCATGCGTGAAGACAAAAAAGCAAAAGATGTTATGAAAGAAAAACCTGTTAAAACAAAAAAAGTTGTGAAAGCATCTGCAAAATCAACTGCAACAAAATCAGGCTCAACAGCTAAACTGCTGAAGCCCGTTACGTCAAAAGATCGGAAAACGCTGCTGAATCCAACAGAAGAATCACAGGTGAAAAAAATTAACGGGCATGAACTGAAATTCAGTAATCTCAGTAAAGTTTACTGGCCAAAAGAAAAGTTTACAAAACGCGATCTCATCAATTACTATTACCAGGTAGCGGAATACATATTGCCATACCTGAAGGAACGGCCGCAATCGCTGAACAGGTATCCCAATGGTATAACAGGAGAAAGTTTTTATCAGAAAGACATGACAGGGAAAGCTCCATCATGGATCGAATTATTTCCTTATACTACAAGTGATGAGAAAGCAAAAAACTACATGGTCTGCAACAAGGAAGCAGATCTGCTCTACATGATCAATCTTGGGTGCATAGAAATTCATCCCTGGACCAGTACGCGCAAAAAGCCCGACAATCCCGATTGGTGCCTCATCGACCTCGACCCAAGCGATAAAAATACTTTTGAGCAGGTGATACAGGTTGCGCAGACAACAAAGAAAGTGCTGGATGCGATAGGAGTGGAAGGCTATTGCAAAACTTCGGGTTCAACGGGCATGCATATTTATATTCCGCTGAAACCAAAATATACATACGACGAATGCCAGCTTTTTGGCAGATGGATCGCAATGCAGGTGCATGAGCAGTTGCCTGATATTACCAGTGTTGAGCGAATTGTAAAGAAGAGGGAAGGAAAGTTATATGTAGATTTTTTACAGAACCGTCCCGGAGCAACGCTTGCAGCACCATATTCCGCGAGGCCAAAGCCCGGAGCTACAGTTTCCATGCCATTGCATTGGGATGAAGTAAAAAAGGGGCTGAAACTGAAAGATTATACGATTAAGAATTCGATAGATAGAATAAAAAGTGTAGGAGATATTTTTAAAGGGGTTTTAACGAATGGAATAGATTTAGGGAAAGTGTTGAAACAACTCGTATAGTCTGACGTCTGCCGTTTAACGGTATTCATACTCAACTCTACCTACAATCTGTTTCTTTTTATTCAAACAGGTTTCTTTCACCTTTAACCCGGCATCATTATACTCATAAATCCATTTCTGGTAATCATCAGTACCTTCCGGAACCACCAGCATGCTTGCAAGCTGGCCACTATTATTGTATTCAAAAATATATAAAGGCAACAGTCGTTTCGCCTTCACATTGTAGCTTACAATGTCTGTAAGTTTGCTCTGGTCATCGTAATAATAATAAAACGAAGGAAGGGCAACATTCCTTCGAACACTGTTCTCTTCTGCTACATTTCCATTTTCGTCCAGCACAAATGTTACGTAAGTAGTGTCAACACCATTCTTCACCCGGATCATTTTTTCTGGTTTTCCATTACTGTTGTACAACCACAGGTGATCTTCCTTTTCAATTTTATTTCCGGCGGAAGTTGATACATTGGTAATCTTCGAGAGTAATCCGTTCCCATTATAGAAATATTCACTTTCACTGTGTGAACCATCGGCAGTGTCAATACTTTTGACCAGTCTCCCCTTGTTATCGAAATTGGTGGTGAGCTCAGATTCACCGGAAAGTGGTGTTTTGAATGAAGTGATTACACGGCTGTAATCTGTTGATATGGTTTGGGTGCCGTTGAAGTCTTCTGTTCGCTCACCATCAAAATCATAACTGACAACATTTACAGAATGAATTTTCTGGCTTTTATATTTTGCCGCTTTTTCCATCGTTTGTATGGGTCCGGTAATGTCCTTATAATAATACTGAGCGTTGGCACCAATGGAAATTATTAAACATAGCATACTGGTTAATCGGATCATATGGCCGCGAATATCCTTTCTTTTTCACATATCTAAACGGGTGAATGCGTATTTTTAGCAAAATTTACATAGTGTCTCATTCCCGGGAAAGATCTGAAAAAACGTGCCTGAACTGCAATGCCCAAATTTATGGTAGATTCTGTCATGTTTGTGGGCAGGAAAACACAGATCCCCGTGAATCGATATGGAGCATAATAAGTCATTTTTTCAGCGACATCACCCATTTTGACGGTAAATTTTTCAAAACTACAGGAAAGCTGCTGGTGAAACCCGGCTATCTGCCATCGGAATATATTAAAGGTCGGAGGGCAAATTACCTGCATCCTATCAGGATGTACGTTTTTACATCGGCCATATTCTTTATCATTTTTTATTCTACTTCTTCACCC
>Ga0207701_10001437_pt1 | contig 25010 bp, 17 predicted proteins | sample KBSSwiSSwithPhiX_FD_184294 | JGI IMG/M metagenome (GOLD analysis project Ga0207701, IMG submission 184294) | Switchgrass rhizosphere bulk soil microbial communities from Kellogg Biological Station, Michigan, USA, with PhiX - S5 (SPAdes) (version 2) | ecosystem: Environmental > Terrestrial >... | reverse complement strand
CGATGCCGAGTGGCTGGACCGCATCGAAGGGGCGCCTCGCATCGAGGCGGCGATCAGCGCGTTCCGCGCCCGCGGCGGCGTCGTCGAGACCGACGAGCGGAACGTGCGGTCCGACAGATAATGTGCAGCCGTGTATTCGACGACCGCATCAAGATCGCGATCTCCGGCGCCACCCCGACAGTCGCGCATGAGATGCAGCTGGTATTCGAGGCCAAGTATCTGGAAGCGACCGAACTGGCGGAAGTGGTGGTCGAACGTGAACGCCCGCGACACCCGCCTGGCGTCTAGCACCGCGAACGAGATCGCATCGCTCAACGTCCAGTCCTTGTCGATGTGCCGCGCGAGAATGTCCTTCGCCCGCTGCTCCTCGCCGGGCAGCACGGCGACAATCGGTAGGCTCGCGGTCAGCAGCCACTGACGCGCCACCGTGCGTCCGAGTTTGCGAACCAAGAGCGCGTGGGCTTCGGCCTCGATGTAGTTCGTGATGAAGCTCGGTCGGCGGTCACCTGCGATCTGTGAGGCGATCTCCACAGCTCGCGCATGATCGGCATCGTCGGCATCGAGCAGCGCCAGGATCGCGCTCGAGTCCCAAAGGACGCCCCGTGTCATTTGTCGAGGATCGCGTGCTTGTCGCGCGCCCCGGGCGCGTTCCCGCCGCCACGTCCAGCGCCGATGAGTCGAAAGATCGGGTGGTCTTCCGTGAGTGGGGGAATGCCGGCCGGCGAGGTACCGCGCCGTGGGCGCTTCCGCGCGGCGTCAGCAGGCACGAGCCGGCGGCCACCTCGGCGAACGCTGGGAAGTTCGCCACGCTTAATCAGACGCCAGACGGTCGACCGCGACACCCCGAGCGCGCGGACCGCTTCCTCGACGGTAATCAACTCTTGCGCCATAGACACCGATCGTCTCACTGTCTCATCGTCTCAGTTCACTGCTGGTCCGTATAATCTTGCACATCAATGACTGTCGAGCCCGGAACGCGGCTCGGCCCGGAACTAAGGCGACGTCCACCGCATGAAGTTGATGTTCCCGAAGTAGCCGGTGCTTCCGTTCGTGTCGATCACAAGGCGGAAGACGTGCGAACCGGCACTAATCGGAATGCCCGGAACGAAGACAGAGGTCCACGTATCCCAACCGCCGGTGTTTGGCACCGCAACGGAACCCGTAACGTTGACGCCGTCAATTTCCACATGACCGATGCCGCCAGTCCCGGGTGAGGCGACACGTAGCTCCAATGTGTACGTCGACGTCGTCACGACCGACACCGTGTACTTGAGCCACTCGCTCGCAGCCACCCATCCCAGGATGTATCCGCCTCCGATATCGTTCGTCGTTGCCACGTCAACATCGCTCGCGCGGTATTTCCCTCCAAGATTCCCCGCCGTCGTATCGTGGTATGCGACCCCTTCTCCGCCATTGTCGAAGTTCTCCGCTTCAATCAGGCCGGGAGCGACGGCGGATGGTATGCCGAACACCTGAATCGTCGCACCGGTTGAGGTCGCACTGCCGCCGCTGTTATCGATCGCTACTGCTGTCACGGTATAGGTGCCGGCGGGCACATTCGTCCACGTCAGCGCGTACGGTGCGGTCGTATCCGTCGCAACCAGTGTCGTGCCAGCGAAGAAGTTAACCTGCGCAATCGTCCCATCCAGATCGTAGGCGGTCGCATTCAGCGGGACCGATGCGGGTTCGTAGTAGGACGCGCCGGTGCCCGGCGCCGTCAACGAAACCGTCGGCGGCACGTTGACGCCAGGAATACGCCATCGCATGTAATTGATGTTGGCCACCGACCCTGACGAGCCGGTGGTGTCGAACGCCAGCCGCAACACGTGGAGGCCGGTATTCAACGCGATGCCCGGCAACAGCACCGACTGCCACGTCTGCCATCCACCGGTATTGGGGACGGCTACCGGTCCGGTGACGTCAGCTCCATCCACTTCGAGATGCACAATCCCGCCGGTACCTGGTGCGGCGAGCCGGAGTTCAAGTGTGTAGCTAGCGAAGGCCGACACAGAGACCGTGTATTTCAGCCACTCGCCAGCGTCGATCCACCCGACGTTGTAGCCGCCTCCGAGATCAGACGTGGGCTCGATGTCGACAGCGGTCGAGCGGTAACTGGCGCCGAAATTGAGCGATGTGGTGTCGGAATAAGCGATGCCCTGTCCACCGTCGTCGAAGTTTTCGGCTTCGACGAGACCGGGAATCGCGGCCGGCGTGCCGCCAAGAGGCGTTGACGGCGGCGGTTCGACCACAGTGATGTCGACCGATGTCGACGTCGTGGTCGTGGCGCCGTTGTCGGTCGCGATCGCGGTGAGGTGGTAGCTTCCCGCGTGAACGTTGGTCCACGACCACGCATATGGTGCCGTCACGTCAGTGCCTATGAGCGACGCGCCGTTATAGAAGCTGACCTGCGTGACGGTGCCGTCGATGTCGCTCGCGTTTGCGCTGAGCGCGATCGTCGTCGGAGCAGTGTAGGTGGCACCGCCGGCGGGTGAGACCAGCGTGACCGACGGCGGAGTGTTGACACCCGTGACCGTCCACACAAAGGCGCTGAAATTGCCGACGGATCCGCTCGCGCCGTTCGAGTCGAAGACGACGCGCAGCACGTGCGTGCCGGCGTTGATTGGGATGCCGGCCAGCGTCACCGTTTGCCACGTCTGCCAGCCGCCGGTGTTCGGTACCACGAGAGCATCGGTTGCGTTCGCGCCGTCGATTTCGACGTGGAAGGATCCACCGCTTCCCTGCGAGGCGACACGTGCCTGGAACGTGTAGTTGGCGCTGACCGTCGCAGAAACGGTGTATTTCAGCCACTCGCTCGCAACGACCCAGCCGATGTTGTACCCACCGCCACTGTCGGATGAGCTCTCGATGTCAACGTCGGTCGTGCGGTACTTGCCGCCCACGTTGCCCGCCGTCGTGTCGTGATAGGCGATGCCTTCTCCGCCGTCATCGAAGTTCTCCGCTTCAAGGAGGCCTGGAATCGCACGCAGGGTTCCACCGAACGGCGTGGACGGCGGCGGTGGCACGACCTGGACGGTGACGGCGCCGGACGTCGTCGTCGCGCCGAGATCATCGGTGGCAACGGCGGTCAGCGTGTACGTGCCGATCGAGACGTTGGTCCACGTCAACGTATACGGCGGCAACGTGTCGGTTCCGATGAGCGACGCTCCGTTGTAGAAGCTGACCTGGGTGACGTTGCCGTCGCCATCGGCCGCCGTCGCGGCCAGTGGAATCGTTGGGACGGAATAGATGGCCCCGGTGGCCGGAGACGTCAACGACACCGTCGGCGGCGTGTTGAGACTGGGGATGATCCACCGCATGTAGTTAAGGTCCGCGAACCACCCGGTGGCGCCCTTCGTGTCGAAGACGGCGCGCATCATGTGCGGCCCGGCGGTCATCGTTATTCCTGGCGTGAAGATCGTCTGCCAGGTGTCCCATCCACCTGTGTTGGGCACCGCGATCGGCCCGGTGAGATCGACGCCATCCACTTCGACGTGGTAGATGCCGCCAGTGCCGGACGATGCCACGCGCGTCTCGAGCGTGTACTGCGCAGTCACCGAGACTGAGACCGAGTACGCGAGCCATTCCCCAGGTTCGATGAAGTTGACCTTGTAGCCGCCTCCGATGTCGCTACCGGTCGCGATGTCCACATCGGTCGCGCGGTACGCACCGAAGCGGTTGCCCGGCGTGTTATCGAGATACCCGACGCCCGCGCCACCATCGTTGAAATTCTCGGCTTCGACGGTACCGGGGATCGCGGTAGCAGTGCCGCCGAACGGCGTCGACATTGGCCCTGGCAGCACGTGAATCATCGTCGCCGCCGACGTCGTCGTCGCACCGTTGTTGTCTACCGCGACCGCCGTGATGGCGTAGTTCCCGACGAGAACGTTCTCCCAATTCATCTGGTACGGCGGTGTTGTGACGTTGCCGATCAACGAGGTTCCGGCGTAAAACGCAACCTGCGCCACACTTCCGTCGACATCGAACGCGTTGGCGGCCAACGTCAGTGGCCCTGGCGCCGAAATCGTTCCATCCACCGCTGGCGCCGTCAGTGTGACGCTGGGTGCGGCGTTGCCCGGAGGTCCGCAGCCGGCGACCGCCCGCGCCAGGTTCAGACGTCCACCGGTGATCGTCCGTCCGGCAAGCGACGGGATCGGATCGACACTGTTGAGGATGAGCGTCTTCAGCGCTGCCGTGTTGAGCGAACAGCGCGTGAGCAGCAGCGCAGCCGCGCCGGACACGTGCGGCGTGGCCATCGAGGTCCCACTGAACGAGTTGTACGCGCCACCAGGTACGGTCGACAGGACCTTGACGCCGGGCGCGCCGAGATGAACGGTCGTTGCTCCATAGTTCGAAAAGCTCGCGAGCGCGTCCTGATTGTCGGTAGCTGCGACGGCGACGACGTTCGGCACGGCGTAGTTCGCGGGGTATGTCGGCGTGAGGTCATTGTTCGAGGAGCTGTTGCCAGCTGCCGCGACAAACAGCATCTCGTTCTGGTTGGCGCGCGTAATCTCGTCAAGGAGCGCCTGGGAGCTAAGGCCGCCCGCCCAGCTGTTGGACAACACCCGGATGTTCGCGGCGGCACCGAGCGTGGCCTTCACCTGGATTCCGAATTCGATCGCATTGATCGCGCCGGCGACGGTACCGCCACCATTCGCGTCCAGGAATTTCAGTCCGATGATACTGGCCAGCCAGTTGACGCCCACGACGCCCAACGCGTTATTGCCCACTGCGCCGATCGTCCCTGACACGTGGGTCCCATGAAAGTGATCGTCGAGTGGATAGCACGTGTTGGTGATTGCGTTGAATCCGTGCGTGCCGGTGGCGCAGGTGATCGATCGGCCTCCGACATTGACAGTGAACGGTGCGGGGGCGGACCAGATGTTGGCCGCGAGATCGGGATGGGTGTAATCGACCCCGGTATCGACGACGCCGACGAGGACGGTTCGCGCACCGATGGTCGTATCCCACGTATCGTTCGCGTGGATGTCGGCGCCCGGCGTGCCGGGTGTGCCGCCGACAGTCTGGCCGACGTTGAGCAGATTCCACAGATCGGGAAAGCGCAGATCGTTGGGTTGTACAGTGGAGTGCAAGATGTAGTTCGGCTCGGCGTACACCACGTCGGGACGCGCCGCCAGCTGCCTGATGAGGGCCTGAACGTTCCGGCTCCGAGAACGAGCATGCCAGACGCGGCCGTCGCCGACCAACGTGTCGCTTTCGGCATCGACGTCGCCACGCAGCCGCGCCAGATTCGGAGTCCCGCGGAAGCGAACGAGGACCTCGCCGGCCGCGACTTGGTGCCCATCGACCACTTCAACCTCGGGAATCGAGGCGAGAGGGACGACGCTGAGCAGAATCGCGATCGCTGGCGCGCCGATGGCGGTCGCACCGAGAAACGGACCGCGAATCTTCATTTGGCCGCCGCGACTGTATAGGTGCGGAAGGAGGCACACAAGATGGCTCGGTGCAAAACCGTGCAACGACCCGCGGGAGCCCGCGCGAAAACGTTGTTTTACAATGGTGCCGCCGGTGACATGCGGACGCTCGCCGGCCGGACCCCATGCCCGAGGCGCACGAACTTCGATCTGTCATCGAAGCGGCGGATCAGGCCGCAGCCGGCGGCGACTACGTCACCGCCGAGTTGAAATTGCGTGAGGCGGCTGCGCTTCAGGAAGCACAGCTCGGACCCTTTCACCCCGAGCTGGCCAACACGCTGAACAACCTCGGGGTCATATACGAACGCGTCGACAGTCCAGCGGAAGCCGAGTTGTGCTATCGGCGCGCCTATGCGATCGCGACGAAGGGTCTCGACCCGAATCACCCTTTTGTCGCCACAAGCCGCAAGAACCTCGAGGACTTCTGTAATGCGCGAGGACGGCCGTTTGACCGCTCCGCGATCGCACCTGAAAGGCCGCCGCTGCGCAAACCGGTGCACAGATCCCCTCGCCCGATGGTTCTCGGCGCCGCAGGGGCGCTTGCTTTCGCAATGCTCGTTGTCGTCGCCCTCTGGTTGCGTTCGGATCCGGATGAGCCTGTATCAACCAGCCAAACGCCCACGTCGACGCAGCCCGAAGCGCCGACGCCAGCGGCCGTTGCGGCCAACCCCACACGACCCGCGCAAGGGGTCACCACCGAAGGCAACACCACGGGAGCTCGGAACGGCGACAGTGCGATTCCGCACGGCGGCAGATCCGTACCGCCGGAAACCAGTTCGGCGACGCGCAGTTCGGCAACGCGAGGCAATCGCTCCCCAGTCACATCAGCACCCGTCAGCGTCACGATCGCCGAGGCGCAACTCTGTCGCCGTTTGGCGACCAGAGATTGGCGGTGCGATCAGGTAAGCAGCCCGGTCACACCAGGACTCCTGTTTTTCTATACGCGTGTGAACGCCTCGAACAGCACCACGGTTGAACATCGCTGGTATCGCGACGATCGCTTGAGCCAATCGGTGGAGCTTCGTATTCAAGCCAGCCCGGGAAGCGGATACCGCACCTACAGTCGTCGGACCGTGAGTGCTGAGAACGCCGGGAATTGGAGAGTCGAGGTCAGAAGCAAAGACGGATCTCTCCTGCACGAAGAGCGTTTCGTCGTCCGCTAATCCGGCCTCAATATTCGATCTCCACTCTTGATGTAGCATTGCGCCCTCACCACGCATTCTGGAGGGAACGATGCTCGCCAAGACCTGGACGCTCGCCATCGTCGTCGTCGGCCTGCTCGGGACAACCCTCGCGCGCGTTGAGGTCGCGGGCCAGACACTCGACAACCGGGCCGAGCGTCTCCGGAGGGAGACCGACAACGCCGCGTTACAGAACATCGCGCCGTTCAAGGTTTTCGACAACCTGTACTACGTCGGGGTCGGATACGTCGGGTCGTGGTTGGTGACGACGAACCAGGGGCTCATCCTGATCGACACGCTGGAAGGCGCCTACAAGGAGCATCCTCTCGAGGGTATCCGGAAGCTCGGTTTCGATCCGGCGAACATCAAGTACGTCATCCTCACTCACTACCATCTCGATCACACGGCAGGCGCTGCGCGGATTCAGGAGCTTCCAGGCGTACGGCTCGCGCTGGGCGCTGCGGACTGGGATGCGCTCGCACAAGTACCGAATCCCAATAAAGAGCGGTTGCCGCGTCGCGACATTGCGGTCAAGGACGGCGACACGATCACCCTCGGGTCGACGACGATCAAGCTTCACGTGGTGGGCGGTCACACGCCGGCGACGCTCGGGGTCGATTTCACGGTGTACGACGGCGGAAAACCGTACCGCGCGTTCATGTTCGGTGGCGCCGCACCGGGGCCGGGCCGTCAGGCCGCCGAACAGTTTCTCGACAGCGTGAACCGCATCGCGCAACTGCAGGAGGGCATCCAGGTACGCGTGGTCACGCATGCGTGGATGGATCCGCAGTTTTGGGAACGCGTCGACAAGTTGATGAGTCGTAAAGCCGGCGACCCGCATCCGTTTGTTGCCCCTGACGTGTTCCGGGCGTGGGTCGCCGAGTTGAAGACGACCGCGGCGGCGCGGCTCGAGGATGCGAAGGCGAAAGAGGGGGCCGGGCCGGCACCGCAGCGCTAAGGCGGATGTCGGCCCGGGGAGAGATTGCCTACCGTGCAACGGTGGTTGCATCGCCTGAGATCTGCGGAATCTCGATGGCGCCCTCTGCCGTCACCTCCAGATCAAACGGTTCCTCGCCGTTCACGTTGACCGCTTCGACGCGCGCCAGGTTCTGCTGCGCCTTGACGTAGCCAGGATCGGCGGCCAGTGCATTGCGGTATGCGGCAGCTGCCGCTCCGAAGCGTCCTGTGTGCTCGAGCGCCATGCCCAGATTGTTCTGAAACTCAGGTGCGTCCTTCTTCAACATCACCGCCCTGGCCAGCAGTGGCAGCGCGTCGCCGGCGCGTTCCTGTTCGAGAAACAGGAGACCGAGATTGTTCATCGACCACGCATCTCGTGCGTCGAGCGCGATCGCGCGACGATACGCGTTCACGGCATCGTCGGTCTTGTGCTGTGCGGCGTAGACGCGGCCCAGCAGGCGCTGCACGTCAACCGAGCTCGGATCGACGTCGCTCGCGTGCGTGAGCCGCACGAGCGCATCGTCGAAGCGGCGTTGATCGATCAGGACTCGACTCAGGTTGACGAGACTCTTGAAGTGATTCGGGTCGATCTTCAACGACTCCTCGAATGCCGCCTCAGCCTTTGGAAGATCGCCGGCTTTCCATGCCGACAGTCCCAGCATGAAGTGTCCCCACGCGTTGTTGGGTCGCCGCTCCGTGTACTGCTCGAATAGCGTTACTGCTTCGCCGTAGTTCTTCGCCTGATACGCCGCGTCGCCGTCAGCAAACGACACCGGTCCGGCATTCCTGGTCGGTACGGTTCCGCCGGTTCCTTCTTCGTCTTCCGGATCGAGCGCGTCCGGCGTCGCAGCAGGCTTCGCCTGCGCCGACGCCGGTGGCTGTTGCTGCGCCTTCGTCTTCGTCTCTTCGAATGGTTTGGAGCAGCCGACCGCGGTGAATGCCGCGAGTAGCAGCAGCGCCGTTCCGTGTCCGTTGGTGCTCATATCGTCCTCCCGTAGTGGCCGGCCTCAGAAGGCCGAGCGTTCGGGCGCGATGAGGGCAAGCAGACAGCCATGTCGGCGGACGAAGGGCGGAAGCGCTGAACTCGCCCAAATCGAGGGAGTTCTCGATGTGATCGTCGATGGTGGAACGCGGATATCGTCTTGCGGCCGTGTGGGTCGTGACACGGCCGTGGCTCCGTCCCCACACCGGATAGAATCGCGGTTTGCAGCAACACGCGCGGGGAGAAGCGCCGCTTGCAGTTTCGTAAGCATTGACGCGAACCCGAAACTCACGGACACCCACCGCGTTCAGGAGTCGTCTGTTCCGCGCAAATCTGCGTGGCAGTGTCCTTGCGTTTTCAACTGACCGACTCCGAACAACCTTCCTCACATTCAGCTGTGAAGCTATTCCACATCAACGCGGAGAAAGGACTCATCATCGGCGTCGCCGCCGCGATCCTACAGGTCTACGGAGCCTTCAGGTTCGGTGTTGCGTCCGAATCGGACTTCGCCATCTTCCAGGGGACAACGGCACGATTTCTCGACGGTTCACGAATGTACTCGCCCGAGTCATTCGACTTCACTCCGCCCGTGTTCCACGTCCTGCTTCTACCGCTTGCGCACCTGGATCCGGGTCTCGCATACCTGATCTGGACCGCCGTTAACGTGGCTATCGCATGCACTGTGTTTCATATGGTGCTGCGCGCCCTGCCCGGCGCCTGGACGCGGCGCAACCTGATCGCCGCGTGGGTCGTCAACGCTGCGGGCGTCCAGATGACGCTCAGGCTCGGTCAGGTGTCATGGATTGTGGCGCTGCTTGTCACGTGCGCGTGGATCGCTGCGAGGTCGTCGCGTCCGCTCGTCGCCGGCGCGTGGGCGGGGCTTGCGATCGCCCTGAAGCCGTTCCTCCTGGTGGCGGTGCCGGTATTCGTCGTGCGACGGCAGTGGAAATCCGTCCTGTCGTGCGCGCTCACCGCAACCGCGTCATGCGCATTGAGCGTGCTCTTGTTCGGACGAGAAGCGTTCGCCGACTGGCTCGGGAACCTTCGTGTTGTTCCCGATCCTGTCTATGCGACCCACTTCCTCAATGCATCGTGGGTGGCTTTCGTGTCGCGCGCAAACGGTCCTTATCTCGCGGCCATGATCCTGTCGGCCGCGACCATCGTGGTGATGCTGTGGCGGGTGCGCACGAGCGACGAAGACGAGTCGTGGCTGCTCCTCCTGCTGGCAGCGATTCTGGCGTCGCCGGTTGGATGGGTGTACTACCAGCCGCTGCTGCTCGGACCCGGTGTCGCGCTGGCGCTCGGCGGCCGGCTGAAGCATCTCCGCTGGATCGCGCTGACCTGCATTGTCCCCGCGCTCGGCAAGGACCTGTTTCAGCACGGGCCGATGATCGTCGCGCTGACGTTTGGCTCGGTGTACTTCTGGGGGCTGCTGACGGTCTTCCTAGTTTTCCTTACCGCGAATGTTGGAGCCCGTTCCTCGCGAGTAATACCTGCCGTTCACTTCCATTCCCATGAACTCGGCGGTGCGCTTGGACTTGTCCCGGGGCGGATGGGCGATGATCTTGACGCGATTCCCAACTTTGAGAATCTGCGGCGAGATTCCGGAGGCGACCATCGAAGCGGCACCTGAGCCTTCAAAACCCCAGCTCTCAACCTTCCCGTTCGAGTCCGGCACGTCCATCGTGACCCACATGTGAGGATTCCTCCACTCGACTTTGGTCACCACGCCTTCGACCGACACCAACTCGTTCACGTCGAACATCGCACGCGAATGATGGGCCGATAGCGGCGCGTCCATCGAGACGAATCCGAGAAGCAATGTCACGATGCCGGTTGCCTTCCACGCCATACATGCCTCCCTCAAATTGCGACCGACACTCGCGTCCGGCTTGATGAATTCACGATCCGAGACGCGCGAGATAGGTTTCCGGGCCATCCTCCGGCCGGCACAAGACCTCTTCGATTCGTTCGACCGCCTGACGCGTGAAGGTCACCGTCGGGGTTTCCCACGGTGTCATGAGCGTTTTTGGATCTTCCACCCTTGCCTGGTACTCGAGCGTGTCGGCATCGACGCGATGCCACCGCTCGGTGACGTGCATCGCATCAGAGGTCAACCACACGCCGGTGCTGCCGTTCGTCGGCTTGTCATCGGGACTCGCCAGCCATCCTTCGTCGTTGAAGGACATCACGTCGACCACGAGCGTGTCACCTTCCCACCGCGCAGTCGAGTCACCCATATACGTTGGAAACAAATACTGTTTCGAGGTGTGCGGCCGTCCGCTCGTCGGAATGATCCGGAAGACCGGGTACGCTTCGGTGAAGACGAATGCGAATCCAGGGCGTTGAATGATCTGGACTGGGTGACCCAGCATCGCCGCGCGAGGAAACGCGGGAGGCGCGCAACGCATCGTCGGGTCGTCCTTCGCCGAGAGTTCCTTCATCCGCGTACGTGCCGCGGGCGTGTACAGGGCCTCGAGTTTCGCCAGATTGAACGTGTCGCGTCCGGCGCTCGCGCCAAGCGGCACTCCCTTCCAGACTCCAGTCAGGTTTGGTTCTCCCCACGGGGTCCGCGCGGCAAACGAACCGGTCCCCGTCGCTGCGCGTTCGGGCGCTCCGGTGTCGTTCATCGCCATGCGCGCACCGATGAACAGGGCAGCCGCGACGACGAGCGCGCCAACGACGATGGCCGTCCAGCGTCTGCTCATCGGCCACCGGCTCCCGTCTTGTTCTTCGTCTGCCGCGCGGCAAACTCGCGGTGTCGCGCGTCCAACTCGGGATCCAGGAAGCAGAGCGATTCCTGCACGGTGTCGTACGGCACCATGCCGCGGCGGTCTGCCGCTCCGGTCCACGGAGCGGTGAGCATTTTCGGGTCTTCAACGACTGCGCGGTATTCAAAGACCTGCGCGTCCGGCCGGCTCCAGCGCTCGACGATGCGCAGCGCGTCGGACGAGGTTTGCGGCGGCCGATTGGGGGCCTGAGCGGGGCCGAGCCAGGGCTTGCCGTTGAAGTTCGTCACCTCGACAACCAGCGTGTCGCCTTCCCAATGACCGACCGACGAGCCCTGATACGACGGCTTGCGCGCCGCGCTCGGTTGTGGCCCGCGCTCGTCGGCGATGGGGATGATCCGGAAGTAGCTGCCGCCCTCGTTGAGCAAGAGGAGATATCCCGGCGCTGACACCAGTTGGACGGTTCCGCCCATCGAGCCGACGACAGGGGACGGCGGCCAGCAGTGATAGTTCGGGGTATCAATGCCGCGCCAATCGATCAGGCCTGCAGCGGCACCGCCGTGCTCTCTGTATTCGCGTGCCTCCGGGCGGTACAGCGGCTCGAGCGGCATCGGGGGTGGGCTGACCGTGGCGTCGGGCCAATAGACGCCCGAGAAATCCGGCTTCCCATCCCACGACGTGCGTGGCACCGGGTATTTGCCGGGGTCTGGCTTATAGGCAGCTATGCGCGCGGTCGCCTCGGCGCGACTTTCCACGCCTGGCGGGAGAATCTCTTCAATCCGCTTGGTCCAGTCCGCGCCAGGGTCCGCCGTCTTTGGTGGGGTGTACTCCCGTATCTGCGCCGATGCGCGCGAAGCGCCCATCGCCGCAACCAGCGCCAGTATGGCGACACTGGAAAGGCCCAGCATCGCGATCACCGCAAGCTTTCTCACGCTCACAGCACACCTTCCTGTGCGAAAGACGAGAGGCCCCGCAGGAGGGTGAGAAAGTAGCGCAGTCGGCGGCCGCAATCAACAAAAACTGGAGTAAGGTGAGGGCGTGCGCAGCACGTTGCCGTTCCGCACAGCCACCCTCCTCGTGACGCTGGCCGCCTCCTCTCTCTGGATCGCCACCCCACACGGCGCGCAGGCGATCGACGTGGATCGGGGCAGCAGAGACTACGCGCTCCCCGACCAGATCCAGTGGAAGGAAACCGAGAATGGCAAGACCGCCAACCTGCATGGTGATCCCTCGAAATCCGGCCTCTATGCCTACGTCGTGAAGCGTGGTCCGAACATGTGGAGCATGCCGCACTTTTACGACAGTGACCGCTTCGTCACGGTGCTCGAGGGCACGCTCTGGGTCGGCACAGGAAGGTTCGATCCGCAGCGCACCGTACCGTTGAAGCCGGGCTCGTTTGTGAGAGACATCGCGCACGGCATTCACTTCGAGGGGACAAAAGACGACGGTGCCACGCTTTATGTCGTCGGGATAGGTCCGTCGCCGGACCATGCGGCGCAGCCGGGCACCAGCGCGTCGAGCTTGGGCGCCAACGTGATCGATCCGGCGATCAGGCAGATTCAGCGGATCGAGGACATGCCAAAGGAATCGTTCGTTCTCTATGGCGACTCGAGCAAGCCCGGTCTCTACCTGCAGTATCAGCGACGCGCGCCGAACAACTGGAGCACCCCGCACTATCACCCGATCGATCGTGTGGTCATGGTGATGGGCGGCACGATGTTGATCGGCACGGGGCCGAGCGGCGACAAGACCACGACGGTCGCGGTGCCGAAGGGCGGATTCATCCACGATATCGCCCGCGGTGTCCACTACGACGGGTCCGGGAACGACCCGATGTGGATTCTCACTGCCGGTGTCGGGCCGACGGCGACGGTCAATGTCGACCCGCCGAAGTAGACGGGCCGCTACTTTTTCGCGACTGGACGTATACTTTCGCCGCGCGAAGTCATCTCCTGGTAGGGCGATTTTTTTCGAAGGAGAAACCGATGGGTTCGAAACGACATAGCCGAAGGGACCTCCTCAAGAGCGGTGCCGCGCTGGCCGGTGGTTTGACGCTCGGAGCGGTAGCGCCCTCAGCTGGCCAAACACCAGCCGCCGGTCAAGCGCCGAAGGGCCCGGACATGATCAGGGGCAGCAAGGAGCTGATCGCATACGGCGACCGGTCGCGTTTCGTGACTTCGGTACGCATCCCTCACGGCGGACGGCCGTCGCCGGATGCCTTCGGGCTCGTGTTTCATGTGGCCGCGCCGCTTCAGGATTCGGTGGGGGTGATCACACCGTCCTCGCTCCACTACGTCGCGACGACGCGTGGCTCCTTCATGCCCGACATCGATCCAAAAGAGCATCGTCTGATGATCCACGGCCTGGTGGACCGGCCGCTGACCTTCACCATGGAGGACTTGAAGCGGCTGCCTTCCGTCACGCGTCTTCATTTCATCGAGTGCGCGGGAAACAGGTCGACGCCCAGGGCGAAGAACGTTCAGGAGTCGCACGGGATGACCAGCTGCGCCGAATGGACCGGCGTACTGCTCTCGACGCTGCTCAAGGAATGCGGCGTGAAAGGCGCGGCGACATGGTTTGTTGCCGAAGGCGTGGAGGAAGTGAAAGGCGCGTCCAGCATGCCGGTCGCCAAGGCCATGGACGATGTGCTTGTGGCCTACGGCATGAACGGCGAGGCCGTGCGGCCGCAGCAGGGTTTTCCGCTCCGGCTGCTCGTTCCCGGCTTTGAAGGCATCTTCTCGACGAAGTATGTGCGGCGAATCAAGCTCGTGGACCGCTACTACATGAACTACAACGACTACGGCCATCTTCGTGACGACGCGAAAGAGACGGCATTGGGATACCAGGTTGGACCCAAATCGGTCATCACCTACCCATCGGCCGGACAACAGCTGCCCGGCCGCGGTTTCTACGAGATCAGCGGGCTCGCCTGGTCAGGTGGGGGCGTCATCCGCAGGGTCGAGGTATCAACCGACGACGGCAAGCACTGGATGGACGCCCAGATCAAGGGGAGGGCAGAGCGGATGGCACATACCCGCTTCGGCTGTCCGTGGAACTGGGACGGAAAAGAGACTGTGCTTCTTTCACGCTGCACCGACGAACTCGGCCAGGTGCAACCGACGCGAGCGCAGGTCGCCAAGTTCTTCAACGTGCCTGTGGGCGAAGTGCCCGGGCTGGACAACACCATTCAGCCGTGGCGGATCGCGAGCGATGGGAGTGTGACCAATGGCCACGCCACATAGGTTTCTCGGGTGTGTGCTGCTTGGAGGATTGCTCCTCGGAGCGTCCGTGCTGGCTCAATCGCCGCCCAAATATGGTGTCGGAACGACGCCGACCGCGGAGGAAATCCGCGCGTGGGATATCTCCATCGGTCCTGATGGAGCGGAACTCCCGCCCGGCCGCGGCACGCCCAAGGAAGGCGCGCAGCTCTTTATGAGCAAGGGGTGCGCCGCCTGCCATGGGGCGAACGGTACCGGCGGCAAGGCGCCAGAGTTGAAATCGAAAGACGGTCCAAGTGTCGAGACGTGGAAACGCGGGCGGATACTACCGATCCGTGCACCGTTCGCGACCATTGTCTGGGATTACATCAATCGCGCGATGCCGCTCGGACGAGAGGGATCGCTCAAACCCGATGAGGTATACGCGCTGACGGCGTTTCTGCTCAACCTGAACGAGGTCATCCCGGAGGACTCTGTACTCGACGCGCAGAGTCTTCCGAAGGTCAAGATGCCAATTGGTGAAGACTACGCCTCGCTGCCCGACTGGAAGCCGAAGACGCGAAGGCTTCAAGGTTACCCGTACTGACTAACCGTGGTGAACAGCATCCGCTGAGGGAGCTCGCTGCAGGGGTCTCCGATTCCGGCGAGCTTCCCGCTCCTGACCCGACATCGCATCCCGATTCCATCTACGCCCGCGGCGTGCTTCCCGCCTGGGTCATGAGTGCCCCCGACTGAAGGCCGATGGACGGCTCGTCAATCTAGTGGTTGTACTTCAAGCGTTTCCGAGCGCCGTTAGGCGGCGACTGGAAAACGCTAAGGAGGCGACTGGATGAGACGGACCTTCGCAGGAATCATCGCGCTGTTTGTATCGATTCTCGGCATCACATCGTTCAACGCACCCGCTCGCGCGCAAGGCTTCGACAGCCGTATTCAGGAAGGACTGAAGCTCGCGCCCGTGGAGTTGAAGAAGCACGGACTCAATCCGGCGCTCGTCGGGTTGGGCAGCTACATCGTCAACGCGCAAGGCGGATGCAACGACTGCCACACCAACCCGCCGTACGCGGCCGGCGGCGACCCATTCGCAGGGCAGCAGGAGAAGATCAACGCGGCTGGTTATCTTGGTGGCGGTACGGTGTTCGGCCCCTTCACGTCGCGCAATCTGACGCCGCGCGCATCCGATGGGCAGCCGGCGGGGTTGTCACTCGAGGAATTCAAGGAAGTGATGCACCAGGGCACCGACTTCAAGAACCGGCATCCGCAGATCTCACCGCTGCTGCAGGTCATGCCATGGCCCGTCTATGGGAAGATGTCCGACCGCGAGCTCGAGGCTATCTACGAGTACCTGAAAGCCATTCCCTGCATCGGTTCCGCGGCGCGGTGCACCTCGTAGACATTGAGCTGATGAACCGACTTCAAGCCGACGACTGCACCGCGTCGTCGGCTGAAGTGGCGCACTCTGCCGCAGCTACGACGTCTTGACGGAAGGTTGTTTCGTTCGCCGCGCGGCTTTCGCCGGTTTGACAGGGGCCGGTGTCGACGTCGTTGATAAGACGACACGCGGCGACGAAAACGTACGCACCCCGTGCGCATCGAAGTCGATCACCGTGTGGTACTCGTTCACGCTGTTGATGGTGCCGTCGCCGTACTGCGTGTGCGCAACGCGATCTCCAGTCGTGTACTTCAGCATGTCATCTCCCGTGCAAATTTGAGCCGACGCCGCCGAGAACCACCGCGCGGCGCGCAAGAGGTGCGCCGTTACACAACGTTCAAGCTTTTGACGAGAATTAACCGCTGGGCTTAACGCGGAGAAGGCTCAGAAAGCAGAAACGGAATGCTCAACAAGTGTACGGGCCGGAGTGGAAGAACGCAACGGGACTGGTCGTTCGGGCGGCGCTGGCGCTTCGGCGCGGCACCAATCCTAACGTGTGATCCGAAGTGACATCATGCGCAACAGCATGAGCCATCGTGACGGAAAGCTGTTTCGCTTGTGCGACCGCCACGGGATGACATACAGTTAGCCGTCGTCGTTTACCGCTTTTCTGAGTCCTGATCCCGCGATCAGCCCTCACCAAAGCTATTGGGGAGGGTTGATGCCAGCTGCCTACGTTTTCCTTTTACTCCTGGTTGGACTGTGGATCGTGGTTCTCGTCTCGTTTGTCTGGATGCATCGTCCCGAACCGACGATCGCAGAGATCATGCGTGCTCTGGAGTCTCGCTCATGAGGTTCGAACGTACTTCGGAAATTTCGGGATCGCGCGACGATGACGTGAAGCCGGCGCAGTGTCCCGAATGCGGATCGAAGAAGTTCGGGACGCTGGCAGCCACCATCACGCGGGATACCTATTGGCGATGTCACGAGTGCGGAACCGTGTGGAATGAAATTCGGTATCGGCAGCAGCGCCAGCGGCGGTGGTGAGCGACTGTCTCAGTCTAGGTCGCGCGCCAGGGCGAAACATCACACCATCGATACCTGAATTCGGCACTGATCACGCGGCAGCGTGTTAGAGTGCGTGAAGCTGTCCTGAGCCTCCCGCAGACGGCGGGTTCCTCACCATGGCTTGTGCGAGGAACCCATGAGTGTCACCAGACCGGTTCGACCTCTTTCCCTCCATCCGACGACTGCGTGCCCCCGCTGTGACGGACTGCGGAGCTTTGCGCTTTCTGTCAGCCCCGACAGCCTGTTCGCGTGGCACGAACGCCACCAATGCGGTCACCTCTGGGCGATTCCTCAAGGGTGGGAAGCCGCACATGAAATCAGCTTGAGCCAGTTGCCGAAACGAGGAACTGCATGATTTCACGGCCACCGCATCTGAACGCCTACGAGTTCGCGGTTGTGGCGGCGCTTCGCGCCCAGCAATTGATGACCGGCTGTACACCGCGGCTGAGCGGTGAACACGGCGCCACGACGATGGCCCAGATGGAAGTAGCCGCGGGCTGCGTCACGCGGTGTGACGGAGACGTGCTTGCGACGCCGCGGCCATGTGGCTCGCAGCAATAGGCGGTCGGCTCGCCTATTTCCTCCACCGCGCCAGCGGTCACGCGGTCACGTGGAACAGACCACCGGCGGACGCGTCGGCGTGTGCAGGCGACATCGTGTGTCACGGGTGTGGCCAGGTGCTCTGGTGCCGCGCTCATGACCCGTGGCGTGCAACGAGGGTCGAGGCGCCGCCGGATCACTGGGGCGGAACGCGGTCACATCGCGGGGATTGGACGCTGTTTGAGAGCCTTCAGCACATTCTTCGATTGGCCGAGGAATGTCCGTCGGGTCCGTTCGGCGATGCGTTCAGGCGCGGCGCGTGCGAATTGATTGAGGCTGATTCCTGGCAGAGCCGATCCATGTGTCGCCGTCGGATGCTGAAATCTGTTGCTCACGTTGAGCGGCGGCAAGTACTCGGCGTATCGCGAGCAGACGAACCGACTCCGCTGATGCTGAAGCGGCTCGCAGAGGCGCTTCAGCGACAAGAGCACGAGTAGAAAAGCTGCCCACACGGGCAGAAGTTGCTGGTTGGTCCCGGATCTCCGAGGAGATCCGGGTTGAGACAACCGCGCTTACCAGCGAGATTGACGCGGCTGACGGCCGCGGTTAGACCCGCCACCGCCGTCACCTCGAGGCACCATCGGCTTGGCCTCATTGACGGTGAGGCTTCGTCCGCCGAATTCGTGCCTGTCGAGCTCGCTAATCGCGCGACGTGCGCCGTCATCGTCGTTCATCTCGACGAACGCGAATCCTCGTGCCTGCCCTGTGGAGCGGTCACGGACAATGTTGACGGAAGCGACGGCTCCAGCAGCCTCGAACAGGGCTTGAAGATCGGACTCGTTGGTTTCGTACGGCAGATTGCCGACGTACAGTTTGGTACTCATGAACTACTCCTGCATCTCGAAGGATGCATCTCGGTCTGATGGCAGGCTCAAGCGGAATGCTCGACGACGACACGCAGGAGAGGCGAGAAACTCGGGTCTAGTGCGAGAGGCCGGAATGCACAGCAGTCAGAAGGCACTTAAAGTGTAACACGTCGTTGTATCGAAGGCGGGTCGCGCCGAAGCCGACCCAAAATCAGCGCTGCCGCCGGGGCGATAGCGGGCGTTGATTGCCGAGGACACGTTTGAGGTTATCGCGGTCGCGACGGGCTTGCCGTTCCGCTACAGTTTGATGCACATCGGCGTACCGATGTTCCCCACGCGTGTTGGAGTCATGACTTGCATCGAGGCGGTCTCGTTCGGCACGAGGCGCGCGGTCCGGTTGCCGATTCTTTCGCGTGGTGTGGCTCTTCATGCCGCTGTCCCTCGTGCGTTGGTACTGCGATTTTCGATCCGACGCCGGCTCTGACTCATCCACGGGCCGACTTCTATTCCTTCCTTTTGCGCGCGGCCTGTTGCGCTGTCAAATAGAGAACAGATGAACAAGGTGGGTGACACTCAGCCGACCGCCGCGTCGATTGACCTGCTCGGTATCGAACCGTTGGAAGAGCATGCGAGGCGCCTCGCGGCTCTGTTCACCGTGTCGCTTCGGCGACGCGGCAGCGCCGCGCACTTGAAGGCACTGCGACGACATGCCTTGGCGCTGCGACGCGTCTACACGTCGTTGGCGGGCGATGTCGCACGCGGCGAACCGTCATCCCCCGCTGCTGATTGGCTGCTCGATAACTTTCACATCGTTCTCGCCGCGGTGCGCGACATTCACCACGATCTGCCACCCTCGTTCTTCCGGAGGCTTCCCTGGATTGCCGCTGACGAGTTCGCGGGTCTGCCCCGCGTTTACGCGATGGCGCGTGAACTGGTTCGCAACAGCGCCGGTCGGCTCGATCCGCAGCGGCTGCATCGGTTCGTCACGGCTTTTCAGTCGATCACTCCTCTGACGATGGGTGAACTTTGGGCATGGCCGTCGGTGTTGAAGCTGGTTCTCGTCGAACACGTGCGCACGCGCGCGGACGTCATGGCGACGAGCCGCGCCCATCGTCTCGATGCTGATCGTCTTGTGGATGCGCTCGGCGCGGATCTGCGAACCCGCCAGCCCTGGCCGGCGCACGCGCACCCAGCATTTGTGATTCGGTTGCTCCAGCGCTCCCGCGAACACGAGACGGCCGCCGCCCTGCGGGAGCAGCTCGATGCTGCCGTGGCGGCCCGCGGACAGACGATTGAGGACGCCATCCGCTCCGAAGCGCGGCACCAAGCTTCCGAGCAGGCGTTCATGGCGAATCTGATCGGCAGCCTCCGGCTCGTCTCGACATTCGACTGGAGCGAGTTTTTCGAGAGCGTCAGCCTGGTTGAACAGGTGCTGCAGCGCGATCCGGCGGCCGTGTATCGCGGCATGGACTTCGGCAGCCGCGATCGTTACCGCCACGCCGTGGAGTCGCTCGCGGAGCCGACCGGTGAAGGCCAGGTGCGCGTGGCACTCAAGAGCGTCGAACGTGCCCGGCAGATTGCGGAACGGTCGCCGGGCGCGCGCGAGGCGCATGTCGGCTACTACCTGATCGGCGGAGGCCGCTCACAGTTCGAACGGGGCATTGGATGGAAGCCCGGAGCGGCTGTCTGGCTCAAACGGGTGTTCTTCCGCTACGCGGCGCCAGGGTATCTCGGCACGATAGGCCTATTGACAGCGGCGCTCGTCGCCGCGGCCGTCGCGTACGGTCGCGCATACGGCTCCCGGTGGCCCGCGCTCGCTGTCGTCGTTCTCCTGACGCTGGTGCCGGCGAGCGAGCTGGCGATCCAGATTGTGCAGCGGTTGATTGCCCGCTTGGTGCCGCCGCGACGCCTTCCTCGGCTCGATCTCTCACGCGTTCCGGAGTCGGCGCGCACCATGGTCATCGTCCCCACGATTCTCGACAGCGTCGAACGGGCGCGGGAATTGGTGGAGCATCTCGAAGTGCAGGCGCTCGGCAATCTGGATCCCCACATCCACTTCGCCATCCTGAGCGATTTCAGGGATGCGGACGTGGAACGGCTGCCGCTCGACGCAGAAATCCTCGCCGCCGCGGCTGACGCGGTGCGCGCGCTGAACGCGAAGCATGGCGACGGCGGCCCCGACCGGTTTTTCCTGTTTCACCGCATGCGCCAGTGGAACGCGCAGGAGCGGCTCTGGATGGGATGGGAGCGCAAGCGGGGAAAAATCGAGGAGTTCAATCGGCTGCTTCGTGGCGCCACCGACACGAGCTTCGTGCTGACCGTTGGCGACGCATCGATTCTGCCGGAGGTTCGGTACTGCATCACGCTCGACAGCGACACGCGACTGCCACGCGACGTCGCTCGTCAGCTGATTGGCATCATTGCGCATCCGCTGAATCGGCCTGCCTACGATCCGGCGGTCGGGCGTGTCACTGAAGGGTACGGCATCCTCCAGCCTCGCATCAGCGTCACCTTCACGAGTGCAGCCGGCTCTCTGTTCGCGCGGTTGTATTCCGGGCATACCGGCGTCGATCCATATACGACCGCGGTATCCGACACCTATCAGGACCTGTTCGGCGAGGGCATCTTCACCGGAAAAGGCTTGTACGACGTCGACGTCTTCACCGCCGCGCTTGCGGACGCCGTTCCCGAAAACGCTCTGCTGTCCCACGACTTGTTCGAAGGTCTGCATGCGCGCGCGGCTCTCGTCTCGGATATCGAGCTGGTCGACGAGTATCCGTCAACCGTCCTCGCTCACGCCCGGCGTCAGCACCGGTGGATTCGCGGCGACTGGCAGATTTTCCTCTGGTTGTTCCCGTTCGTCCCGACTCGTCACGGGATGAAGCGGAACCCGTTCCCTCTGATCTCGCGATGGAAGATTCTCGACAATCTGCGCCGCAGTCTCGTGGCGCCGACGCTGCTCGCGCTCCTGGTCGCGGGGTGGACGGTTCTGCCTGGCGCTCACTGGTTCTGGACGGTTTCTGTGCTGACCGTGATGGCGTCGCAGCTCCTGCCACTCATCGCGCAGATGCTGGTGGGACCGCGACGGGCGCAATCGTTCCCGGTGTTCTGGAGGAATCTCCGCGCGGACACGGCGATTACGCTCGCGCAGGTCTTTCTCGGCGTGACGTTTCTCGGCTATCACGCGTGGCAGACCATCCACGCGATCGTACTGACGCTGGTGCGCCTCACAGTGACCAGGCGCCGGCTCCTGGAATGGGAAACGGCGGCTGCCACGGCCGCACGCGCCGCCGGCCTCGCCGGCGGGGGGGCGCTGCTTCGATTCGTCACCGGCATGATGGCCAGCCCGATCATCGCCGCCGTCCTCGCGTTGGTCGTGTCGGCCACACACGCTACCAGCTTGCCCTCGGCGATGCCGTTCCTGCTGTTGTGGTTCATTGCGCCCGGCGTCGCGTACTGGCTCAGCAAGCCAGTGGGTCCCCGCGAACGTCCCCTGAGCGTCGATGACCGGCAGCTGCTGCGGAGGACGGCTCGAAAGACGTGGCGCTACTACGAGACGTTCATGACTGAGGCTGATGCCTGGCTGCCGCCGGACAACTATCAGGATCGGGAAGAGGCGCGTCTGGCCCGGCGCACGTCGCCAACCAACATCGCGATGGCGATGTTATCGACGCTTGCGGCGCATGATCTCGGATACGTCACGACACAAACGCTGATTCGGCGGCTCGATCGGACCCTCACGACGCTTGAAGGTCTGGAGAAGCACGAAGGTCATCTTCTCAACTGGTACGACACGGCGACGCTCGCGCCGCTCCATCCCAGATACGTCTCAACCGTGGACAGCGGCAATCTCGCTTCGTCGCTCATCGCGACAGCGGAGGGACTGCTCGCGCTGACCACGAAGCCACAAAGCCGAACGGTGCTGCTCGCGGGGCTGATTGACGCCGCCGATCTGCTGGCCACGGCGTCGGCATCGAGCCCGACACCGGATCAGTCGACCCGCGACGCCGTCGCACGTGTCAACGGTATCGCCAGGGACACCATCAACGAGGCTCGACGTGAGCTGTCGGGCGGCAGCCCCGCTGCTTTCGCGAACGTAGGCCGCGAACTTGGCGAAACGCTCTCCTCGGCGCCCGCCCATGACGCCGCGCGCGGTGCCTTTGACGAGATCGCATTCTGGTCCCGTGCGGTGATTGAATCCGTCGCGGCGGTGGAAGTCGTACCAGCCGTGTCCGTGAGCGAGCTCCCGGCTCTCGCGCGAAGGGCATCGGCAATTGCCGCCGGCATGCGGTTCGATTTCCTCTACGACAGGCGACGGCGCATCTTCTCGATTGGCTACCGTCTCGCTGATGCGGATGGTCCCGGACGACTGGACAAATCTTTCTACGATCTGCTGGCCTCGGAAGCGCGACTTGCCAGTTTCGTCGCCATCGCGAAAGGCGACGTCCCCCAGCATCATTGGTTTCATCTTGGCCGCATGGCCACAAATGTCGATGGCCACGCCACCCTTCTCTCATGGGGCGGCACGATGTTCGAGTACCTCATGCCGCTGCTGTTGATGCGCAGCTATCCAGGCACGTTGCTCGATCAGAGCTGCCGTGCGAGCGTTCTCCGGCAGATCGAGTATGGACGGGAGCGTCGCGTTCCGTGGGGCGTTTCAGAGTCGGCGTACGCGTTCACTGACCGGTCGGGAAACTACCAATACAAGGCGTTTGGCGTTCCCGGTCTTGGGCTCAAACGCGGGCTCGCCGACGATCTCGTCGTCGCGCCCTACGCCACAGCGCTCGCAGGTCTCGTTGATCCCGCCGCCGCGGTATCGAACTTCGTCCGGTTGATTCGAGAAGGACTCGACGGAAAGTATGGCTTCTACGAGTCGATCGACTACCAATCAGGCGCACCTTCCGCCGCCGGAACGTCTTCCCGCGCTATCGCTCCAGAAATCGTGGGGGCCTTCTTCGCACACCATCAAGGCATGTCTCTGGTCGCGATGGCGAACATCCTTCTCGACGACGTCTTCGTCGAGCGATTCCACGCCGATCCGCGGGTCAAGGCGACCGAACTGCTGCTCCAGGAGCGCGTGCCCCGAGAGGCGATTCTCGCAGAAGCGCGGCCTGCCGAGGGCGCCGCGGCGGCCCCGTCGATCGGCACCGTTCCGTCGCGGCGCTTTCGTAGCCCGCACACCAAAACCCCGCACACCCATTTCCTGTCGAATGGCAGGTACACGGTGGCGCTTACGCATGCGGGCGGCGGGTCGAGCCGGTGGGGCGAACTGGCTGTCACGCGTCGACGCGAGGACCGCACGTCCGATTTCGGCGGGCAATTTATTTACCTCAGAGATCCGTGGTCGGGCGAAGTGTGGTCGCCAAGCTACCAGCCGATTTGTCGTGAGCCGGATCAGTACGAGGCGGTCTTCGAGCTTGAAAAAGCGACGTACCGGCGGCGCGATGGCGATTTCGAAACGCAGCTGCAGGTGGTCGTCTCGCCCGAGGACGACGTCGAGGTGCGCAGGCTGTCGATCACGAATCGTGGCGATCGGCCTCGTGAGGTCGAGGTGACCAGCTATGCGGAGATTGTCCTCGCTCGTCCCGAAGACGATCTCGCGCATCCGGCGTTCGCCAAGCTCTTCATCGAGACGACATATGACGCGCAGAGTGCAGGCCTTCTCTTCAGCAGACGCCCGCGATCGGCCGAGGACCCCCATCCTTGGGCGTTTCACGTGCTCGCCATCGACGGCCGCCTCGGAGGCGCGATTGAATGGGAGACGGATCGCGCGCGGTTTCTGGGACGGGGACGCTCCCTGACAAACCCGGCCGCGCTCGACGGCCGCGCGCTCTCGGGCACCACGGGCGCGGTACTCGATCCCGTGGCCAGCGTCCGCGAGCGTGTGCGGCTCGCACCCGGCGGGTTCGTCCGCGTCACCTTTGCGACGGGAGTGGCTCAGGACAGCGCCTCCGCGCTGGCGCTGGTGCGCAAGTACCGCGACGCGAGCTCGGCGGCCCGCGCATTCTCGATGGCCTCGACACAGGTGCACATCACGTTGCAGCACTTGGGACTGACCGATGATCACGCGATGCTCTTCGATCGCTTGGCATCGCGCGTCTTCGGGTTGGACACCTCCGCTGCGAATCCTGACGATATCGCTCGTAATGTCGGCGGGCAGGCGAATCTGTGGCGGTTCGGAATATCTGGAGACCTGCCAATCGTCCTCGTCCACGTTGCGGACACCAACGGACTCACGCTCGTCCGCCAGCTGCTGTATGCGCAGGAGTATTGGCGAGTCAAGAATCTTCGCGCGGACGTGGTCATTTTCAACGATCACGCCGTGGATTACCTCGACGAAGTACAAAACCAGCTATCGAGCCTGCTGCGTGAGCCGAGATGGAGCGGGTGGCTCGAGAAGTCTAGCGGCGTTTTCCTGCTGCGGTCCGACGGAATGCCACCGACGGATCAGATCTTGTTGTCCGCTGTGGCGCGCGTGGTCCTCCGCAGTGATCTTGGCGATTTGGCGCCCCAGCTCGATCGCAAGGCGCCGTGGTTGCCGCCAACAGAGATCGTTCCGGCGTCGGCGGTGCTGCGATCTCCGAGGGTACCGTCCGCGCCCGCGCCTCTCGAACCGCGGGTGATGGAGAATGGCATCGGTGGTTTCACGCCTGACGGTCGAGAGTATG
>Ga0207701_10001436_pt1 | contig 25032 bp, 18 predicted proteins | sample KBSSwiSSwithPhiX_FD_184294 | JGI IMG/M metagenome (GOLD analysis project Ga0207701, IMG submission 184294) | Switchgrass rhizosphere bulk soil microbial communities from Kellogg Biological Station, Michigan, USA, with PhiX - S5 (SPAdes) (version 2) | ecosystem: Environmental > Terrestrial >... | reverse complement strand
ACCCGGTTTATCCGACATATAATCTTTTCCATGTTGCATTACTCTTATACCTAGTGGTGCTCTTTCATTAGGAATGATGGAGCTTAAAACTAACTGGATGGTTTTATCTTCCAGGATTTCTTTTTCAGCATTTACTTTTTTTGCCTGCGGATATTTTTTTGAGAATGCAGACGCAAGATCATCTTCTTTAGCATAGAACGAAACTAATTGTCCACCGCCCCGGATCACAGAGTCGACCTGGGAGTAGATGTGATTATGATTGACGCCGATAACAGAGAAATAAATTTTTGGGTCAGCATAGCTTCGCACAAGATCAGTCTCAACATCTTTTGTTTTAGTGCTATTCCCCAAAAGTCCTTTAGGCAAGATAGAAAAAAAACCAGCTGCAGATGTTGCAGCGGTTGCTGATTTAATAAATTTCCGGCGATCGAATTTTGATGATTTCATATGTGATCTTTAAGTATCCAAATTTAAAGAGTCTGCGACACTTTAACCTTTGTTATTAAATATATACTGATCGCTGACATTGGGGTCAACATCGCAAGTAAAAGCAATCGAATCTCAACAATACTACCTTTACAAAAAACAATTCATAGATCATGCTTGATATTGTAATTGAAGCACGTGAAGCTGCGATAAGTAAATCAATAAAAGTTAAACGCATTCTTCCATTTCGCCATAGGCGCATGGTTGGGCCTTTTATTTTTATGGATCATGCCGGACCAATTTCAGATATTCCTTCCCCATCCTCCTCTTTGGATGTATTACCACATCCGCATATCGGGCTTTCAACAGTGAGCTATCTTTTTGGTGGACAGGTTACACATCGTGATAGTTTAGGAGTAGAACAGATCATTCGTCCCGGCGAAGTGAATTGGATGACAGCCGGTAGTGGTATTGCACATTCAGAAAGATTTGAAGATCCGGCTGCACTTGCCGGAGGCAACCTGGAAATGATCCAAACCTGGGTTGCACTTCCTGCAAAAGATGAAGAGTCGGCGCCATCTTTTAATAATTATACTCTGGACCAGCTTCCCATATTTACTGACACCAATGTATGGATGCGACTGATAGCAGGTAGTGCGTATGGATTGAGTAATAATGTGAGAACAAACTCTTCTTTATTTTATTTGCATGTTGTACTTCAGCAAGGAGCAAGATTCGGACTTCCTAAAGAACATGATGAACGTGGCTTTTACATTGCTAAAGGAACTGTTGAAATTGCTGGCAATATTTATCACCAGGGACAGATGCTGGTGTTCAACAAAGGTGTTGATCCAATTATAGTGGCAAAAGAAAATACAACGTTGATGTTGTTAGGTGGTGAACCACTTGGTGAACGATTTATCTGGTGGAATTTTGTTTCATCCCGTAAGGAGCGTATTGAACAAGCTAAAGAAGATTGGAAACAAGGTCGCATTATACTTCCCCCAAATGATAACAAAGAGTTTATTCCTTTGCCAGAAGATAAGACGAAGTCTGCGGGCATGCCTCCAAAACCGGAGCCGCTTTCATAAGATCACTCATGTCCATATTCCTTATTAATATCACGGATGATCGTATTCATCTTATTAATGCAAGTGTCGTAGCGGTTGAGTATTTCCTTTACGAAAGTTAATGAAACACAAATATTATATGCCGGATCTGAGGAAAGTACCGAGACCAGGTTGTTGGTGGAGTCAGTGAGTCTTTTCTTATTCATGTTAACATATTCAAATAAGTCCTGTTTTTTTGATGTATAGAAATTCGTACTGTTAATGAGGTTGGGAATATCTTCCTGGTACAGATCCATAATATTATCCTGTAATTCTTTATTCTCGATGGTCCCGATCTTACCCGAAGATTTAAAACCTTCAAACCTTCCGCTGTTGGGTACTAGCCCTGTTGTATTAAATATCCATCCCGAGTATTTGCGGATCGTGTCGACACTAAGTGGCTCATCCAGTTTTCTGCTCGTTATATAATGAAATGCTTTTTCACTTTGCCTAAATGAACTTTTGTCCTGGTTCATTTCTTGAATGTCAGTTGTGAGATCTTGTTTTAGTCCTAATAAAAACTCTTTGGTTTCATGACGCTGGTGGTTCAACACACTGCGATCGTGAAAGTATATGGAGACCGTGATAGCAAATATTATAATGAATATCTCAAAAAGGAACTCGCCGATCTTATGCCAAATGGGGTTCTTTGTTTCCCATATGCCAAATATTTTTTTTGTATGCTTGATCACTTCCTGTTCTGCCATAGATCAAATTTTTTTGTGAAGCAAATGTAAATTTCTTTCCGCACCGGTTGACCGCCTTCCAACATTTAGCAGAGAAAACAGCCAGGCTTAAGATTTGCTTTATAATTTTGCTTGAAGTATTGTATGAGATTGGTATAAAACGTCCGTACATCAGGATCATCTATAAACTGTAAGTAATGAAAAAAACTATTCTTCTTCTCTGTATTGTGGCAATTAATTACACTTCATTTGCACAGAGAATTGATCTCGGTATTAAAGGCGGTGTGAATTTTTCAAAATTGGAGATCCCTGATATCAAAACATCCAATAAAACTGGATATCATCTTGGGGCATATTCACTTTTTAAATTTGGTAAAATCGGTCTTCAGCCCGAGTTTATTTTTTCTCAGCAGGGAACGAAAGTAGACCTGGGAGATTGGGATGCCAAATACATAAATATTCCTGTAATGCTGAAACTATACCTGGCTGGTGGATTTAATCTGCAAGCCGGGCCACAGTTTGGTTTTTTAAATAAGGCCGAACTCGATGGAAATAATATTAAGGACGACCTGAAAAAAGCTGATGTCAGCCTCGGATTGGGATTGGGGTGGGATGCACCTATGGGACTGAAATTTGATGCCCGTTATAATCTTGGATTGACTGATAACAGCGATGATCCGGCTTATGAGACGATTAAAAGCCAGGTATTTCAATTATCTCTCGGGTTCAGAATATTTCATCTTGGAAAAAAATAAGTTGGAGCTTCGGTGTAGTAGTTTTCAATAGATATAGCTATTTATAGTGATGGGTGAGTTCGATACACCAACTTGTAGTTTGCAGCATTGAATGCTTAGCCAGAGAAACCGGGAATGCTACTTTCGGGGTATTGATTTTGCCTTCGATGTCAAGTAGTTTTATTTGATCAGTTATCCCGACAGTTTCTTTTACCCAACGAAAATACCATGTTTACGTTATTTTTTACTTAACCAGTAAATTGTATATTTAGTAACAAACTAAACCTTCCCTATACAGAACTGCCATAATCCCGCATCAGTTGAAATGCCAATCTTAAAAATTTCATGATTCAATTCAAGTAGTGTGATTAATATGTATGAAACAAAAGGTAGTCATACTCGTATTTTGCTTTGCACTTATTTCTTTTCAACTGTTTGCGCAAATCGTCAATGGTAATTGTTTTATCCAGGCAAATTATCTCGAATTAGGAATTGGTCCCTGCGGAGTTTTTGGTACTACCATTAGTGCACCGCCGGGTTATCATCCGCGTGGTGGCTCGAATAATCCTCTCAGGCTTGGTTTTGTTGCTGATCATGGCAAGGATGGCTGGAATGTTGGAACGCCTAACTATTGTGGCGACTACTATGTACCCGGAACTCCTGAGGAAGGCTGGGGAATCACAATGAACGGACAAGATTATAATAACAACTTGTTGTGCGATATATCCGATATCCAGGGAAGCGTTACCCGATACGCTAACGACGGGGTAACTATTACAGGGACATGGCAAGGAATGATCAATGGTATCGAGATCACGTCGAAAACATCGGTACCAATCGATAAACTTTATTTCCTGACAGAGGTTACAATGAGAAATGTTTCCCTGGATACGATCCGCAATCTCTATTACATGCGCAATATCGATCCGGACAACGAGGTGACACTCACCGGGGATTATAATACGCTAAATACCATCGTCAGTCAAAATCCAAATATAGATAATAGAGCCATTGTTACTGCAGAGGGATTGGTTTACGGTTGCTTCATCGGACTTGGCACCCGCGACTGCAGAGCAAGAGTTGCTTGGGGGGGCTTTTCCAATCGCAGCGCACAAGATGCCTGGAACTGCACTTCCGAACATCAATGCATGGGTTCATTAAATGATGATATCGCAATTACTATCTCTTTCAAACTGGGCGATCTTGCGCCCGGACGTCAGGTCTCTCTCAAATTTGTGAATGTATTGAATTTGGCTGATGTGGATGAGTCGGTGGATCTGACAGGCCCATCTTTTTTGATTGGCGGAAATTCCGCAGCAAGTTCCAGTGATACGACACAAATATGTTCTTCCGGTCCTACTGATTTTGAAGTGATTCACACCGGTGGTTTTGATAGCTGGACATGGTCACCAGCGACTGGCTTGAACACAACTGTGGGACCCCTGGTTACATGCAACGGAAACATTGACACGATCACATACACAGCAACAGGAAAAAACAGTTGTGGCAGTACCATCAACATACACTTCACTGCAATAAAGGGAAATATAGTCCGGGTTCCGAAAGCAGGTCCGATCAATGGACCAAAAAACTTCTGCAAGCCCGACGCTACCGTGACCTATTCAATAGCTCCGCTTCCACAAGCTATAGGGTACCAATGGCGTGTGCCACCCGGATGTTCGATCTTGTCCGGCGACGGAACAAACAGTATCGCGGTTAATCTTGGATCAACAATAGATGACAGTATTTGGGTTTATGGTATTAATGTTTGCGGCACAGGTGATACTTCTCTTATTAGGATAAGGTTATTGGATCACCTTGGACCAAAATTGGTCAAGTACACATTTGTTGGCGATTCGGCCAGCTGCGAAGGAAGGAGTCCAAAAATAAAAGCTGTGTATTCCATCAGCGATGGAGACGTTACAAATTTTCAATGGTATAAGGACAGCATTGCGATCCCGGGTGCAACTGATTCAATTCTCACCTTTACATCTGCCGGAAGATACAGGGTCGAACTCACCACTACTTATGGCTGTAACTATTTCATGAGAGACACAACCTTGATCTTTTACCCTGCTCCCATTGCTGCTATAAAACTACCAGATGGTTGTGTTGAAGGAGACCTCACTTTCATGGATAGCTCTACCATACCCAGCGGCAGCATAATAAACTGGATATGGAAAAAAGACGGAGCAGTTTTCAGTACCACAAAAAATGCCATTGCAAATTTCCCTGGTGGTTTATACAGCATCCAGCTCACTGTGAAGTCCGATCGCGGCTGCTGGTCTGATTCAACTACTGCATCATTCCTCCGATATGGCAAACCGCAAGCAGATTTTTCAATGTCGGGAGCATGCTCCAATAGCTTAACTCAATTCAATGCAATTAGTTTATCGCCTGGTTTTGGCAACGGCAATATCATGAACTGGAAATGGGATCTTGGAAATAACAAAACCGCATCAAGCCCAGATCCATCGTTGGTTTATGGCACAGCAGGATATTACAATGTGACATTGACTTATAATGGAGATAATTGTATGGTGATGACGAACAGTGTCGTTCGCAGAATTTATATTGGAGATGCTCTGCCAGCCATGAAGTATTATAATGTTGTTGCGGTCGAAGGAGAACAATTCGCATTGGTTGGAGGAAGAGACGGTGTGAGTTATACATGGTCTCCTTCGATCGGGTTGATCAGTCCGAATAACAAGGTGACAACGGGTTCTCTTCAGCAAAGCCAGCTATACAATGTTCAAGTAGTGAATAGTTATGGTTGCGTTCGCACCGATACCGTGCAGGTGATAATATTAAGTGATTGTAAGATCTACGGGCCAACGGGGTTCACGCCAAATCATGATGGTTTGAATGATAAGTTCAGAATCTTTGTCGGCTGCCTGAAAACCTTAACACGATTCACGATTTACAACAGGTGGGGACAGGTGATCTTTACTACAAAAAATGGTTCCGATAGCTGGAATGGGACTTATAAAGGAGTGGAGCAGCCTGGTGGCAGTTATATATGGATTGCCGAAGGTGAATACAAGTCGGGAAAAAAGTTTTCAGAAAAAGGAACCTTCACGTTGATCAGGTAATTTTTCATTTGCAGATTTTTCTGTCCTCTGTTTGCACCTCGTAGTCGAAGTGTTTCTTTTTATAATGCTCCAAATCCTTTGGTTTCTATGCCAACGGGTTGGAGTAAAAAGAAGCCCGCCGGTGGAAACAGGTGGGCTTTTCTAATCAAAAACCATTAACCATTAAACCTTATTTTATAAAAAATCGGAAGTAAATTAGAACATATTTTAATTTATTTAATAATTCAGGCAAACTATTTTTAACTTATTTAGTGGTTTAACAAGTATGTAGTCGCTGTTATTTTATCATAAAAGTTTTTGCTATGAAAAGATTTGAGAATCAGTCAGCCATAATTACCGGAGGAGCAGAAGGATTGGGAAGGGGAATTGCAGAACGAATCGTATATGAAGGTGGAAAAGTATTTTTATTTGATATCAATCAACCGATGCTTGAAAAAACATTACAGGATTTTAAAAATAAAGGATTTGATGTTGATGGTATCCCGGTAGATGTTTCGTCAGAATCTTCTGTAGTGGATGGCATCCGGAAGGTTGAAGAGAAAACCGGGCAGGTTCATATCATGGTGAATGCTGCTGGCATAGTTGGTTTATCAAATACAAAAATTACTGACTATCCTGTTGAAGATTATGATAACATTTATCGTGTCAATCTTCGGGGTTCTTTCTTAATGACAAGATATTCTATTAAGGCGATGGAAAAATATAACTATGGACGCATTTTATTAATAGCATCCATTGCTGGTAAAGAAGGTAACCCCTTCATGACAGGGTATTCCTCTACAAAAGCTGGTGTGATCGGGCTTGTAAAAGGTGTTGGAAAAGAATATGCACAAACAGGAATAACGGTCAATGGGCTTGCTCCAGCTGTTATAAAAACTGCCATGAATGAAAAAACGGCGCCGGAACAATTAGCTTACATGACTGCTAAAATACCAATGGGCCGCTTAGGTACCGTTGAAGAAGTTGCTGCATTATCCTGCTGGATCATATCTAAAGAAGCAAGTTTTAATACAGGATTTGTTTTTGATATTTCCGGTGGAAGGGCCACATATTGACCACTTCTCTTTTCAGTTCCTTCCGAATCTCATTATAGAAGAAACTTGGTCTACCGCATTTATTTTTGTTTATCACAAATCATAAACGTAATGCCCGCTCTGAACTCCAGCATTTTCAGGGGTGAAGTATAAACCTGAGCTACTTTATGTTCATGTATAGACTGAGTGCTGGCATTGATAAATTGTACATTCAATGGTTTTCCATCAGGATCGATCGTAGTCGGTGCGTCCATAAGATGTTTGGTATTGATATAACTGATATCACCACCCTGTATAGTATTGGCGCTGATATCGATCATTAGCCTACTGCTATGTTTGTTCTTTGAAAAGATCGTGGGATTTACCTGTAAACCACCACCGGCACTCCAATACATAGTTTTATCGTTCATTATATTTTCCTGTTCAAGAGCATGACAGCCGCCAGCATCTGCGGGGTCACCAATGTATATAGAGCTAAAGAAATTATATAAACCTCCTTTTGCATTAATATATGGGATGATAAGATTTTTATCGCTGAGCAAATTAAATCTTGCCTGGATGTTTGCGTTAAATGTATTGCTACTGTAATCAACAGGTAAAACAGATGAAGTACTATTATCAAACTGAAAAGTTTGATCTATCTTTTCATGAGCATATATGCCTATGCCAATATCCAGGCCTACTGATAATCTTTTTAACTCCCCGGGCAATTGATATAATACACCTGTCAGCATGCTATGAACCGGTTGAATGTTCTTGTCTAGATCCTGTCTCGGTAATCCCAGGCTATAACCGGTTGTAAGTTTCCATTGCTGGCAGTTAGCGGAGAAAAACAAACAACTTATTAAAAGAGTAGAAATGAATTTCATAAACAATAGTTTTTGGTTAAAGGATAAAAGCAATATCTAATTTACACCTATTGCCAGGCGAAATAAAATAAATGCTGTTAAATCCTGCCAAAATTTAGTAGCTACATTAGCTCAAAGGAAATGAACAAGGAAAATAAAAGCCGTCCCTATATAAAGACGGCTTTTTAAAATTTGAATTTAATCGTGGGCCGTTACTGGCCCTTCAATTATTTCAGGTTTCTGATTAAGATGTTTAGCCAAATGTTCTTTAACAAAGTCAGCTGCGAGATGAATCGATTCATCAGCTCCGGCTTTATCCTTAAAAACACTTAATGATGCACCTTCTCCATTACCGGTATCAAGCCAATAATATCTTATAAATCCTTTCGCTTTTTTCAAAAGTGGTACAAATCCTTCTCTAACGAGTTTATCAATTTTTTCACCCTCTTCCGGTTTGAAATGATAGTGACGAATAACTGCGAACATGGTGGCCTCCTTTTTTTAATGATTAATAGTTACTAAATCTAACTATAATTATTTTTTTAAAAAAAATATTAGAGACCAGGACCCGGGCCTTGATGAGTTTACTTTCCCGGCTTCGTTTTTAAACTGCAGAGTCACAGAGAGTCACGAAGAATTTAAAATTTTCCAGGGAATTGTTTTATTAACCCATCTGTCAGCATATCTGCCATCATTAATATTTCGTTATGCACCTTATCATACGCTTTTACATCTGCCGTATAATCTTTTTTTAACCGGGCCACTGCTTCATCTGTTGTGAATGTCAAATGATCATGCATCATTTTTTTCATATCATTCAATTTCCAATTGGGATTTGCTTTACTGAGGAAATCAGATATTTCATCTGCATTCGCAGACCATTTTTTATTGGCTGCATCAAATGCGGAATTATCTCCAGCTTTGGCTGCTTTCAGCAGATCAGCCGCGGTTGTGATGTGCTCCTTTAGCAAGCGGGTCAGTTCTTTTCCTCCCGCCTCACCATAAAAGGGCTTTACAGCATTACCAATATCATCCTGGTTGCTTAGTAACCTGTTCACAGCTTGTTCAGTGCCAGGTAGATCATCCATTATATTCAGGATCACATTTCTTGTCCATACAATATGATCTTCCCAAAGTTTATGCATAGCCATTCTCAATTGTTCACTCTTCGATGGTTTATTGGCCATATCCATTTGCGCCTGCAAAGGAGATAGAAAGAGTAGGAGTGTGCTGATGGCTAAAGAAATTTTTATTAAGCGTTTCATAAAACCTCCTTGTTTTTGTGTAATGAGTATCAAAAAGACTACCATTATTTAATTTGAGTCAGGAGGAGCAGAATTAGTTACAATATTTTTCAAATTTAAAAAGTTGGTACATGGAATTGATCAACCAGGCTGATAGATCACAGAATTGGAACGGATAAGCACTTGCGCATCTTTTAGTTTGCTTCGGCTTGGCGGAAATAAACTTTTATTTTTACATTCTCCGGCAAGCCTCGCAATGACGAAGTCTTCGGAATATGTAAAGTGTTTTCTTGTTTTGGAGACTTCGTCATTGCGAGGCCGTCTTTTGAATAAAATATCACCTTGAGTAACGCAGAATGGCAGATAGCGAGTGTTACGATTATTTCAACATGATTTTTGCATTCTAAAATCGAAAGCCAATTGAAAAACCGGTTCGGACACCAGGTAGAAAACCTTTATAACTTATAAATACAGTTTTGCTGTTTTGGTCTGCTTTTACTTCGGTTTTATCACCGATAATTGGAATGTCTTCAATAACATCCTTTATATTATTTTCAGCATCTGCCGCATCAGCAGGTGTCCATGGAATATTATTTGTGACGTCAGTAAATGACCCACTTTCTTTGGCGGTGTTAGCTTCCGGGCCCACCAGGAAAAAGTCGAGAACAATTCTTTTAGCTATGAGTACCTGGAAACCTAATTGTCCTCCAATTCCAAATGTGCTAATCTCATTACTGGATTTGTAGATCGAGGGTGGGTTATCATTGTTGTAATTAAAAGTGCCTTCAAGTTTGTTGTTCAAGTACTTCAGGTAAGGCTCAAAATAAAAACCTTTCATTGAGCTTTTGCCCAGGTAGAATCGATAGCCTGCCATTACTGAAGTTGTTTTACTTTTAGCGTCAGCAGTATTGTTGTCAGCATCAAAGTTACGCTGGATACCTGTCGGGATACCGACATTAAAAGTAATACTTTGTTTTTTCCGGATAGAGTATTCACCTCCCAGTGTCAGTTTGCCAAAATATATTCCCAGCGGTGACCATTTAACAGCCAGGTTGTGGTGTGCATTGCTATCCACGTTTTTCTGTGCATTGCTGTTAACAGCAATCATAAAGAAAATTGTAATGAGCAATAATGCCCGAATAGTATTTGATTTCATAAAAAAAGGTTTACGTATGATTGTAACAAGGAGTATGGATTAACATTTGTTCAGACAGGAAGAACTTTTACACTATTTCTTTTTTTCCACTTCACTTACAAAACTCCGGATATTCAGATCCTGTGATGGATTAGGAATTTTTATACCTTCTTTCTTAAATGCTTCGTCTATCGTTTCGATCATATCACTTTTTGTCTGGACCCAGGCAGAATAATGTTCGATCCAGAATAATACCCTGAGCTCAATAGCACCGCTGTTGAGTTCCTTAATTAATACTAATGGTTTAGGGAAAGCGACGATCCTTTTATCAGCGGCCAATAGATCCAGCAGTAGTTTTTTTGCTTTTTCCAGGTCAGTGCCGTAGGCTACCCCAGTCACTATCTCCACCCGACGGCTGCTGTTTCCCATTGTCCAGTTTATCATTTGCTCATTTAGAAGATTTCCATTTGGTATTATAACATCAGCTCCTTCCCAGGTAGTGATTATACTGCTTCTGAAACCTATTGACTTCATGGTTCCCGATTGTCCCCCGAACTCAACAACATCACCCACATTGATGGGCTTTTCAAAAGCTAATATCAATCCACTAACAAGGTTATTGATCAGGGATTGCAACCCAAAACCTATACCCACACTTAGTGCTCCTAAAATAATCGCCAACCTGTCCATAGGAATACCTGCAGCAGCAAATGCTAATAACACTCCAATAGTTATTATTGAAATTCGTATCAGGAGCAACCAACTACCAAGGCCGCCCTTTTTTCCGCGACTTGTTACAACACCCTTTTCACTTGAAGCAAAAAATGTAACAACATTGGAAATTATTCCGGACAAGATAAGTATCAGGAAAAATATAAAGACACTTTGGATAGTAAAAGTGGATTCGCCGATCGATCTTTCTTTCACCATGAAATCGGTGAACTGCTCACTGATCTTTCTGAAAAAATAAAAGCTTCGGCCAAATAAAATAAACCAACCGACCACGAGCAGGTAATAGAAAAATGGCGGTACTTTTTGACCTACTTTTTCAAAATTGATAAACAATGTTTTTTTATCTGGTGTTTTGTATACCCTTGCGGCGATGATCAGCATTTCATTGACCATCCGTATTACCCAGAAAAATAGTATGGCATTGACAAGGCCGAAAATACCACTGGTTAAAAAAGATTTCGCAAAATTATACCTTCCGTAAATGTTGGCGATTGCGGATATAAGTTCCATCAAAATGAAGAACCCCATAAATATCCGGATCCCTTTTTCTTTTAATTCTTTCCTGCGGCCACCAATTAAAAAAATAAGCCCATAGGTCGCACCGGTCAATGACAATAATAGCATTCCATATCTTTCTATGCGTGAAGACTGAAGTATTAAGTTGTCGATCATTGCCAGGAAAAATAATATCAACATTACAAACCATGCAGACAACCAGTATTTAATAATGAACTTCCTGAAAAGTAAAGTAAGGATGACGGCTGAAATGCTCCATAATACAACACTGAATACAAATGGCGGTTCCCGGAACATAAATTGGAAAACGCATAAAACAATTAATACAGATGATAAAAGAGGATAACCTAAAACAAGATATTCCTGTTGATCAGCAGGTAATGTTTGAGCCGCATGTAATTTTTTCTTAAGGTTTCTTAAAAAGATCGCCAGGCCTATGATCAATAAGAACAGGAATACAATTTTGCCTGCATTATTTTTTGAATAAAAAGAAAGAACAAACCTTGCCTTTTCTTTTGACAGAAAAAGAATTTCTTTCATAGGTCGCCTGAATGCAACCGGCTCCCAAAGATTGACAGTTTCTTTGTCTGACAAAGAAGCTGCAAGTGCCTCCCTGTATTTTTCAATTTGCTCAATACCATCTTCCAACTTAACGGTAACAAAGTTTACCCTCGTTTGTAATAGCTGTACTTTTTGGATCGCCTTTTTAAGAAGGGTATCAGCGGGTCTCATTTCTTTTGTCACCACTGATATTTTGCTGATCAGGTTTATCAGGCTGATAGAATCCGAAGGCAGTTCAATTAGAATACTGTCGCTTGCGAGTGAGTCAATATTGTTCTGAAAACCCACCAGGTTTTTATGATAGGATTCCAGTGAATGTTTTGAATTTTCTGCCCTGTTAAGCAACTCCTTTAAAAGTGATGAAGTAGTAGCAAGGTTTCTTTCTGTTTGTGTGGTGCCTTTATTTGTAAAAACACCGTCACCGGCCACATCAAATAAGCGAAGTATATAATCCAGTTGAGAGGCTATACCCGCTGTATCAATTCCTGATTCTAAGTAATCATTTGCTTTTTGGGAAATATCCAGTATATCATCAAGCACTTTATTTTGTCTTGCAGCGATCTTATCCCGATTGAGCTGGTCAATGTTTTTTTTGATCTCATCAGCTACCCTTTGTCTTAATGGGATCAAAACTTCTTTGGTTACTGTATCTGTTATGATCGTGTCGTGAGCAGGAGCTTTCGGTTTGACAAGAGTGTCCTGCTGCGCCGATGCAATAATGCAAAAGAAAGATGCAGTAAAAAGTAAGTAGATGTGTAGTAACTTTCTTGTCATTACAAGTTTATTAATTCATGATCGAAAAGTGCAAACAATGCTTTAGGGTTTCTAAAATGTACTAAACTTGAATTTCTGACCTCCAACTGAAGCTTCGTACATCAATCCGCCTTTTTGTTGTGTGTAAATCATGACACCTTCATGATATTTTGCATTTGCAGAAGCACCTGCTGTTGCAGCAACTGCTGATGCCTGTGCAGAAAATTCAACTTTATTTTTTTTGAACCGGTCTATCGATTCCTGGTTCTCAAAAAATATTAATTCCCTGTAAGCTTGTCCTCCTAATTGAAAACCTACACTTACCTGGGACATTTTTGCTTTGCCTATCATTACTCCTTTTTCATAAACAATACCATTTCCGGATGCGCCACCAATACCTACAGCACCTTTGCCAACATTGGGAAAAATAACGTAGCCAGTAGCACTTTCAAATAATTTGCTTAATAAAGGATCTGACTTAATAAATCCTGCTTTCGCAGAATCGCAATCTTGTATTATCTCTTTGTCTTTGCCCGATTGCGCATTGGCAGAGTTTGCAAAAAATAATACTGAAGAAAACAACAATGATTGGATGACAAGTGTGATAGCATACTTTTTCATTCTAGTGGGTTTTAATTTACAAATCAGGAATAAGAATATAATATGAGTTTTTATTTTTTTAATTCGTCTCGCTTACTACTGTTTCACCAGTTTCTCGTTGAAAATAATATTCCCATTATCATCTTTTATAGAAAGCATATATACACCTTTACTAATAGTTGGTGGCAACTCTATTGTATGAGAAATGGTTCCTCCATTGTGTTTAATTTGCTGCTTGTATATCTCCTGCCCGTTAGCGCCAAATATGTTTATCTTATAATTGCCTCTGCCAAGATCACTTCCCTGTAGTAAAACAATTCCATTCACTACAGGATTTGGATAAAGGCTCAATCCTTTAATTGTTTTATTCCTGTTTACTCTTACTACAATGCTGTAAGATGATTTACCATCAAGATCATTATTTTTTATTCGGTAATAACTTGTACCGGGAAGCGGGTTGGCATCAAAAAATCCATAATCACCATCGCCGGTGTTATTATACAATGCAGGTATTGATCCAACAGTAGTAAATGTTCTTGCATCAGCTGACCGTTCAACCTCATAGCTCTTTACTTTATTTTCTGAAAAAACTTTCCAATCCAGTTGTATGCCGTTTTGTTTTTCATACGCCTTTATTGCTCCGAACTTCACCGGTAACGGATTTAATAATGATGTCGATGCAATTGTAAAAGGACTAAAATTTGTTACGCCTGTCCATTCAACGCTTCCCGAGTTAGCGTCTCCAATACCGCCGGTGCCACCTGCTTCGTTCCAGTTTGTGCCATCGAAGTGAGCGACTCTGAGTGCAGAAAGAAGTGAAATATAACCTCCTCCGCCACAACTGCTGGTAGGATCCCATGTTAGTTCTACATCTGCGGTTCCACCTGCATTGCGAATAATGTCCCAATATTCACAACTGCTTACAGTAACTATACCTGGTGCTGTAATTGGACCCAATGCGTTACCGCTTGAACGAATATATTCCGCGGTAAAATCTCCGCCTACTGCCTGTGTAGTTATAAAAACCGGATGAAGCCCAGAACCCTTTTTTCCTATGGGAAAGCTTAACCTGCCGGCAAAACCTGGTGCAAAACGTCGGATTGGGCCGCTAACAAAAGATAATATATTTCCGGGGGCCGCCGTAGGTTGTCCTCCCAATGAACCATCCAAAAATATGGGTAAAGAATTTATAACGATCCCATTTAGAAGATCAAGTTCGTTACTCACTGTCATAGCGCCGACAACTGTTTTATCTCCACCACCACTGAACCTTACAATTCCGTATACGCCTCCGGGCACCGTTTGCGGATCTGCTGAATTAAATACTATGGTAGGAGCCACGATATTGAACGGAGCAAACACTTCACCGCCTGTAAGGTTGCCACCGAAAGTTGCCGTGGAGTTACCATTCATTGCTACATTACATCCGCTCACATCACCAGGTACAGTTAAACTGCCATTTATCACAACAACAATTATGTTCCCGGGTAGAGGGCCCGAGTTAATTCCGCCGACAATGGCCGCACAACTAAGGGTACCCAAAGTGATAACACCCCGCGGCGCTGTGGCTGCTTCAATAATTATGTTTCCGGTAACTGTAAGTGTAATACCCGGCGCAACACCTATGCGTGTTAACAAGCTACCACCCTGAAATGTAATAGAAGCACAGGTGGTATTTACATCAATAAATAATGGCGGTGTTCCATCCGGTATTATTACATCAGAGGCGGCGGTTGGCGTTCCCACGGGATTCCAATTAGTACTGATACTCGCTAAAGTATCGTTGGCTGTTCCACTGATACCGCCCACCCAAACTGATTGGGAAAAGGATGCATTTGCACATAAGCCGGAAAAAACAATTAATAAAATTCTTAATTGAAACGATTTTGAATGGTTGAATAGAATTTTCTTTCTCATAAACTAAGGTTTTAAAATTCATTTAGTACTTCATAGAACAGTTGCTCAGCAAATACAATAGTGCTTAGCTTTAATTGTCGGGGCAGGTAAGTATCAACTAATACACCGGACAACCACTAATGACCGGTGTTTGCGTAGGGGTTTGCTCTTGTTATGAAGTTACATGTTTTAATGATGCAGAATTCGCATCGTAAAAAAAATTACTCAATAGTTTTTAATGATCCCACAGTTATTTTAATGTACTGAAAGCTTTGTCTGTATTGAATGTCTGCTGTATTAACTTGTATAAGTTAAATTCCAAATAGCACACTATGTTTTTGTATTGTAACGGCATCAATGACATTTTGATTATTTACGCCGCTGTTGGTCTTTGAATTTGATAATTTTTCAAATTGAAAATATTAGACCCACAACACAGATCTTTTAATATCTCATACTTTGTGCTGTTGGTGATGAGAACTATAAAAATATAACTCCGAATTTTAAACATCAACAGTGGCGTAAAAGTTTTAAAAGAATGCTTACTGGTTGTTTTAAAGATTGTTTTATTGTATCACTACTTTATGTGTCGTGGTTATCGTTTTTAACAAATAGGTTCCTTTGGCATACCGGCTTACATCAATGGTTTTAGTACCCGCATTTACTTGTTCCCGCCAGAGCAATTTGCCATCGGCTGTGTAAAAAGCCAGGCTGGTTGCCATGTTTACCTGCAAGGTCAATACATTATTGGTAACGGGGTTTCCCTGTATGGTAAGTGGCTGCAGGGCCTTTGTGAATGATAGCATTCTTACGGGGCTATAGCTGTAGCGGCTGTCGACATCTGTTTGTTTAATACGATAATAATTAAGCCCTTTTACCGGGGTGGTATGTACATAATTATAATAGCTGGTAGAGTTGCTGTTACCCGCTGCCGGAAGGCTGCCGATGGTAACCCAATTTATCCCATCTGCACTGTGTTGTATGTAAAAATCTTTTGTGTTCTGCTCCTGTGCTGTGGCCCATTGCAGCAGCGACTGGCTGTTGTTTTGTGCTTTAGCTGTAAAAGACAACCAGGTAAGCGGAAGTGGGGCAAACTGGCTGGCAAGTGTTAGCTCATTTAAGGTAATGCCGCTAAGGCCGTCGGTGAGAACATAATTATTGCCGGCATCACGGAAGCTGGCAGGGTATGCACCCCAGTTGGTGCCGTTGTAAATATTAAGAGTAAGGTTTGCCTCGGCAATGCCGTTCAATTCCGCACCATCGTTATAGTTTATTTGTATCGATCCTGAAAAAGCGTTGGTAGTATTGCTAAACTGGTACACCCGGGAGATATATGGATTAACCTGGGTATGAATAATTGTAGCCGATCTGCTCAGTATAACATTGCTCAGTATAAAATCAGCAGATGGGATAAGCGTTAAACCATCCGCATGAACCTGGGTTCCGTTTTGAATGGTTAAACTGGCACCTGGGTCAACGGTTAACAACTGTGCATGTGCGTTGCATAAAAACAAAGAGGCCAAACAAAGCATAGGTAGATTTTTCATACCGGTAATTTTTATTAAGGATTGAATAGCCTCTTCATCTTTTAAAATTTAGAGATAACCCACCACTCCACACCATCAGACTGAACAGTTACAGTAGATAACGTTGTTCCATCTATTGTTAATGATGCGACTCCTTCAACTGCCGCTCCGGATTTTAATAAGGTAACTACTCCTGTACCACCTCCTGCTTTTCGCTTAACGGTAATAGTTTTTCCAACCGGGACGGTCGTAATATCGGGTAAAGTCAAATTAATAGTTGATGTGTTTGGAATGAGGAGGGTTTGATCTGAAGAACTAATAGTAGAAGTGGTGCTAACTTCACGAATTGCATTCTCAGGCTTGTATTTATTTAGAATAACCCACCTCGTGCCATTGCTTTGAACAGTTACAGATTCAAAATCTTTCTCCAATAAATAAGGCGAAGCAGAAGTGCTTTGATCAAGATTTTCACCACTTGCAGGAACGATTCTTAAAACATTCCCTGAGAATATAGTGCCACCCGCATTGCGCTTTATTTCATAGCGTTTGCCGTCAACATCAGCCGCAGCTGGAAGATTTAAATCTATGGATTGGTTGTCCGCAGTAAAATTTACTTCAACCACATCTTCTTTTTTGGTTAAAGACGTTGTTGCGTTTATTGTTATTCTTGCTATTGCTGCGGCTTCAATCTCAGTCATTAACCACCAACTAATACCATCACAAACCACCATCATACTGGCATTATCTTTATTTAGACTAACATTAGAATTTACTACACCATTTAATTGTTCTCCAGGTTGTGGCAGTACAGATATTTCTCCAACGCCAGATCCATTGCGCTTCAAATATAATTCCCGGCCTTTGCTAATGGTTACGCTTGGTAAAAAGATGTCGCTGATTCCATTATCCTGCTTATCAATGATCAGGATATGGTCATCCTGCTGGATGGCATAATTGGTCGTCCCATCTACCACCCGCACTCGTGTAGCGATACTCCCAAAAAGATTTACTGAACTGGTTAACGGCAAACTGTTTTTACCACCTGGGCTTCCATCTGAATGACCATTTAAAACGTTAAACCCAATACGGCCATTTACACCATCAATATGCATGAAGTCATATTTATAAAGAGGAGAATCGGGACCGAAAGCGTTAAAAAAACCGTCTCGGATAAAAAGGTCTTGTCCGTCTAAATACCAGTCTACTTCTCCAGTTTCTTTAATTAGCAGCTTAACAAATTCGTCTACCCCTGGTGTTCCATGGTTTAATATTATAAAGCTGCCGCCCGTGCCAAGTTTGGCTTTTACACTTTGGGCTTGTATTAAAAGTGGAAAAAAAGCTAAGAGATGCAGAAGTTTTTTCATGGTTAAGTTTTTTCCTGGTTAATGAAATTGGTAAAAATTTTTTTAAAAGTAATAGTTCAAATTTTTTCATAAATAAGGTTCATAATTATAGGACGTCCAAATATTTCGGTGTAGAAAAATTTTAGGATTACAATTTAAGATTTGCGAATAATATTTCCCGAAAAGTCTGATTTTTTTTACCCTTTTTTCTTCTTTATTTTCAATAGTTCTTCTTGCCGTCTAATATAAATCACACAGAGATCAGTTATCAGCAAGTCCCGATAGCGTTCATGGTTGAAAGGACTCAATATCCCTGCCGAATTTTAATGCACTAAAGTTTTATAGAGTATTGAAGGTTTACTGTATTTATCGTAAATGAAAGCAGCCTTTTCTTTTTTTAATTCTTAAAAAATTCTAATTTAGTAGCACCGCACCATCGCTCCACTTGTTAGATGTCAATATTTTTCCTGGTTAGTAAGCACTTTGAACTTGTTGAAGTGTAATTCGCCCGTACCTATAGATAATTCTGCAACATAAGTTTTCGAAAATTTGTCATTTATCATCATAGAACAAATCTTGAATTAACCGTTCCATTTTGAAAAAAGACAAGATTCACACTACCAGGGTTCGTGCATTTGAAGTTGAGTTGTATTTACATTGCCTTTGGAGTGGCTAACATTTTAATCAAAACCTAATAATATGAAAAAGCAATTCCTTGTTCTAATGATCGTATTAATTTCTTCGATCACGTATGCACAAAAAGGTAGTTGGTATATTGGTGGTGTAGCTGGTTACGGCACCAATACACATGAACCAACCAATGGGACAAAGTCGACCACCAGCTCATGGGCTTTAGGCCCAGAGGTAGGTACTTTCCTGAAGAACGATATTCAGTTGGGTTTTATTCTTGGATTGAATGGTTCAACCGAAAAGAATGGGGATAACAAGACCTCTGAGTTTTCCGGATTTTCACCAACTGTTTATGTAAGGAAATTTAAAAAAGTAACCGATAACTTTAGTTTATTTTCTGGATTGTATTTTAACTACCTGTCCGGTACGGAAACAGATTTTACTCCTACTGAAGAGAAGTTTAAAGCCTCAGGATTTGGTATTAGTTTAGGGATTGGTGCCGCTTATGCCTTGTCTCCGCGTTTTACGGCAGTTGGTCAATATGGACTGTTAGGATATTCATCAATAACAAATAAGCAGGATGATACAGAAACCAGTAAAGATTCTGATTTTAATATCGGAGTGAATACTGTTGGATCGAGCAGTTTTGTTCAGGGTAACGGATCAGGTGCGGTTTTCAATATTGGGATATATTATACATTCAAATAGATAAACAATAAATAGATTTCCATTTAGTAGCAGAAAGGAGGATCGGCAATCCTCCTTTTTTTATTGCGATAGGGTAGCATTCAATTGCAATTATTAATTCTTTTCTTTTTTATTTTGTTCCTTCTTTTCCTTTTTTAATTCCTTTTTTTTCTCACGATAGGTTTGCTTGTTCTCCTTTGACATGATCAGTGTTTCTTTTAATCCATTTAAAACTGATTTAATAATAAGATTGATGAATGCTTTATTCATATCCCGTTCGGCACTAAATTTTACAATGCGTTGTGGTTTATCTGCAGAAGCCGGGTTTGCTGTGGGCAGGAACGTATTGGCCCCGAATGCAAGGAGAGAGCTTTTCCATTTGGCTTTTCCCTCCAGGTCGATATCAATGTCGAGATCATGGTATAAAAATTTTAGGGTTCCGCCGGCATTTGTGCGATAAGCAGTTCCTGAAAAAGTTATTTCATCAACTGTTCCTTTATTAATGCTTGACGGTGTATATGCCTCGATCAATTTATTCAGATCGGGTAAATTAAATTTCTCAATTCTACCATCAAAACTGAATTGAGGATTTAAATAATCAAAACCTAAACTTAAATTTAAATGAGCTTTATTCTCGATGTATGCATTTGCTTTAATCATCAGCACTTCATTAGAAGAAAGATTGGTAATGTTTTTTACTTCCAGTGTGGCCCGGTTCAGGTTAGCTGTTGCCATACTGCCATCAGCATTACGTTCTTTATTGACCAGTGTAACATTTGTTGCTTTTACTTGCCTTATCAGTATCGGCGGCTTTATTGTTTTTACTGATTGACCCAGGTACTGTGGGATCTTTTTTATATCAACAGGTTTTGTCATGTCTTTATAAATAGAAGCTGATACCTTATCAAGGATGATCTCATCAATAAATATTTTCCCTTTACGAATCAGGGAATCGAAATTAACACCGGTCATATTCAAACTGCCTGCAGAACCGGAGAAATCTGTGTGTTGAAATTTGTACGCTGCCTGTAACCTTGCCTGGCTAACATTTGGTTTGAAGACAATTTCATTCATCTTTATGGATCTGTCTTTATAAGAAAGATCGAATGATCGCATTGTAATATTATAGAGGCTATCGGCAGTTTGAATATTCAACTCTTTTAAACCGGTACTAAAATCAGCAAAATGATAAACGGAAGTATCGGGTGTTTGCTCAACATTGAGCGAATCAATATTTATATTGAGATCCTTAAGGGTTAAATATTTTAAGGCCCTCTTTTGTATTTTACCAGTAAATTCTCCAATGGAGATGTGAACATTTTTATAGGATATTACATCTTTACCTAGTTCCTGGTCGATTAGCAGATCGCTGATCGAGAAATTTAATTTCCTAATATTGAATTCACGATCTTTAGCCTTGTTGTCAGAATGAAAAGAAGCATCAACCATGTCAAATTCTTTAAGAACAAATGATTCGATATATCTCTTATTGGTTTTTTTTGACTGGCCGGCAGTATCTTTTACCGGAAAGAATACAGGTAATTTATCCTGGATATTGAATTCAACCTCCGGTTCAATTATTTCAATTTTATCAAGTTTAAGAATGCTCGACTTTATTAAAGTTGAAAGCTGAACATTTTTAAGGATCATTTTATGCGTCCTGAGCCGTAAAGAACTATTGATATAGGGGTAGTTGCTTAAAGAATTTTCCAACTGATTAAGCTCTACATTATATACACTAACGTTACCCGCAAAAAAATTGACACTTAGTTTATCAAATTTTAATTCATAAACGTCTGAGATAATATTTGAATTAAAACTTTTGGTTAGTGCATTTGTAAGTATCCGGTTTAAATTATAGTATAAAAAAACCAACCCTGCAATCAGAATGAGAAAAAAGACAATTGTTATCCTGAGTATGATTCTTTTTACGCGGCCTTTTCTTTTTATTGGTTTAGCATCTTTCATCATAACCACTATTATTTGTAAGAGTTATTCATTAAAGGATACTGATAGTAGAGTTGTAGCAAAGAAAGAGTCATTAACGTTTTTACCCAGGGAGAAATGTGGTCAAATGTAATTTAAGCTAAAATCTCAATTCAACACCGATTGGTGTCATGACAACGGTAACAACGAACATCAGAAATTTGTCTCACTTGATCCTTGGAAGCCGCATATTATAATCTCCCTGTTTTAACTGGAAAGCTTCTACTTTTCCTTCAGCATTTCTTATAACAGTAAAAAAAGCATTTGGCACTTCACGAACAGAGAAATTGTTATTATCAGAGAAAAACATTTGATAACCGGTTGCAGGTTGAAAGTTCTGTTGCAGGCAAAGAGCATCACCGCAGAAAGAAACGGTAAGCGTATCTTTTTCTAAAAGGAAATTGCCAACCAATTTTTGCAATGTATCTTTTGGAAGAGTTACTATCTTTTTAAAAGTTGGGTTATAAACCCCCTTCCAGTCATAAACAATGGCTACACTGTTAAGCAACTCATTGATCACAGCAAAATTTTCACCGTTGATCATGATCACAACTCCATTTCCTCCCTGCATACTTCCATAAGATGTACAGAGAAATGCTTCATTGCCTCCGTTATGAGTAAAATACAATTGCCCTGCCTTTTTTTCAATAAATACACCCAGCGCTGCATTGCTATCTATATATGGCGTTAATCTTTTTTTCATCATAGATTGAGATAAAACTTTCTTTGATCTTCCTTCCAGCGCCAACTGGCATTCGATTATATATTTTGCAAGATCAGTAGGAGTGGTCCATAAACCTGCTGCTGCCTGCTCAGGATAAATATGATATTTGCCTGTTACCGGTTTGCCATTTCCATAATATCCGGTTGCAAGGTTGGATGTTGCGGTTGGTGGTTGTTGATAGCTGCTATTTGTCATGCCCAACGGTTGCAATACATTTTTCTGCATCCAGTCTGCATAGTTGCTATTGGCTATATTAGTTAGTATCAGTTGACTGATGGTTATACCTCCGCCGGAGTATTTATATTTTATACCGGGTTCAAATAAAGAACGAACAGCTTTAGTATTTGCTGGTCGTTTGCCATCAAGTATTTGTTGGATGGTTGGTAATGTATCCTTTTTTTCATAGCCGGGAAAGCCGTGAATATCTAAACCGGCTGTATGGCTTAACAGGTTATAGACAGATATTTTTTTATTGTGAGATAAACTATCATAAGGAAATTTCCAGTTGGTAAGATAAGTGTTGATGTCTGCCTCGGGATCCAGCTTTCCCATCTCAACTAATTTTAAAATACCTAAGCTGTTAATGCTTTTACTGATGGAAGCTGCCTGGAAACGTGTATCGGTTGTTACTTTTCTTTCTTCTTCTGTATCAGCCCATCCATATCCTTTTGCCCATTCAATTTTATAATCACGGATCACGGCAATACTGAGTCCCGGTATGGCTGTTTCTTTCATTCGTTTTTCAATATTCATTTTTGGAATAGTGTCGCCAAAAATTATTGTGGGGGCTAATGAGTTTTCTATTGCAGTTATTTTCTTCTGTATTGCAGGATCAATTGTTTGGCTGCAAACTGTAAGCGGGAATAAAAACAGGATGAGAAGTTGTTTCATTTTTATTGGTAATGGTTTGAGTGGCTAAATTAAGTGAATTAGGACCGCTTTGCGCAGTCAAAATACCTTTTATATAAATGGTTGTTTTCAGAATTATTAATATTTCTAATTTGGGTTGTAACTATGCAAGCCCTGAAACGTATCACCATTGAATTGCTATAACCCGGGCTATAAAAACAAAATGATCTTTATGAAAACCTTCATTTTAATTCTGCATGCAATTTTATTTGCAAGTATTGTTTCGGCTCAAAATCTGGAATTGCCAAGGTCAAATAAAACTGATAACCGTTATTGGCTTTTAGGTTTGGGACTCTCCATCCAAAATATGTATGATGAAGGAATTTCTTATGTCCGGTACAAGGGCACAGGGATAGCTCCTTCTATTGGCCTGATCAAAAGCACCGAAAAGAAATACTGCCAGTTTTTGTTGCAGCCCACCTTTAATAAATTAACAACTGACAGAAGCAATGAATTAAGACCAATGGAAGTAAGGACCACAAGGCTTGTATTGGATTATCAATATTTAGTAAGAGTAAAGGAGTGGAAAGAAAAATTAAAATTGTATGCAGGTGGAAATGCTTCATTACTCTTTAATCTTAAGAGAGCAGAACAATTAGATAATTCACAGTTGGTGTATGATTATGCATTAAGTATCGGGCCTGCTGCCAAACTTGATAAAACTGTAAAATGGAATAAACGAGAATGTGTAGCAGCAATTGGTCTCAGTGTGCCGCTGCTCTCCCATATTGCCCGGCCTTATTATCTGAATCGTATTGAATTTATTGATCCGAAAAATGATTTTCTCGGTGACCTGTTCAGTAACAGCAGTGTTGTTACTGTAAATAAAAACTTTCGAATAACCAGCGGCCTGTCATTTACCTATCCTTTATTCAATAAAAATGAATTGAAGCTTGGGTACACATGGGATTTTTATAAGATGACAACTATCAATTCAGTGTATGCTGTAGAACATCTTATTTCAATTTCGTTCCTGTCAAATTATTAATCTAAAAGATCCGATCATGAAAAAAATATTTTTTCTTTTAACGATAGCCTCTGTTCTGCTCTCTTGTGAAAAAGCGATCATGCCAAATTCAGAATCTGCTGATGCAGTAAAAACTTTTGAAACCCTTTGGCAAACCATTGATCGAGGATATTCTTTTTTTGAGTATAAGAATATTGACTGGAATAGTGTGTATCAAACTTACCGCCCACAGATAAATAATAACATGACCGACAAAGAATTTTTTAGTAAATGCTCGGAGATGCTGAATGTTTTAAAAGATGGGCATGTAAATTTAAGAGCTGGTTTTTCCACTTCATACTACAATGATTTTTACCTGAATTTTCCGGCCAATTTCAATAAAGAAATTATTGACAGGAATTACCTGCGAGGTTTTCAAGTAACCGGGCCGCTTTACCATACTGTATTGAGTGGGAACATAGGTTATATCTATTACGGAAGTTTTGCAACTCCGTTTACTGACGACCAGTTAGATGCTGTACTAACAAGGTTCAATTCAATCGCCGGATTAAAAGGGATCATTTTCGATGTAAGAAATAATCCCGGCGGCGATCCTGCCAATGCTTATCGCTTCTTTAAAAGAATTGCGACACAAAATACATTGCTATATAAAACAAAATATAAAAATGGTCCGGCACATGATGATTTTTCCGAAGAACAGGAAAGTATTATTGAACCTACGATCGACAGAATAAAGTACGCAGGTAAAATAGTTGTATTAACCAATCGTAAATGTTATAGTGCCTGCAACTTTTTTGTTGCAGGATGTAAGGCTTTTTCTCAAATAAAAATTGTTGGGGATCAAACAGGAGGTGGTGGGGGACAGCCAACAGGTTTTGAGTTGCCTAATGGCTG
>Ga0207701_10001434_pt1 | contig 25052 bp, 21 predicted proteins | sample KBSSwiSSwithPhiX_FD_184294 | JGI IMG/M metagenome (GOLD analysis project Ga0207701, IMG submission 184294) | Switchgrass rhizosphere bulk soil microbial communities from Kellogg Biological Station, Michigan, USA, with PhiX - S5 (SPAdes) (version 2) | ecosystem: Environmental > Terrestrial >... | reverse complement strand
TTGAACCTGCCGACCTCGCACTGGCACGAGCTCGCGTCCTCGGGTGAGCCGCTTCCTGAGTGCGTTCGCCTCACGCTCGTCGGAGGAGATGCCATGCGCGCCAGCGTGCTGTCACGGTGGAAGACGGTGGCTCCTCATTGCCGACTGTTGAACGGATACGGACCTACCGAGGCGACGGTCGTCGCGACCTTCGCTGACGTCACTACTGGCGCGAGTGAACCGGTACCGATAGGGCGTCCCATCTGGAACTCCGATCTCGTCGTATTGGACGGATGCGGGGTCCCGGCACCTCCGGGTGTCGCGGGTGAACTGCTGATCGGTGGAGCCGGCCTGGCGGACGGCTACCGCCACGACGCCGCTCTGACTGGTGCGCGCTTCGTTCCTCATCCGCTCGACTCCACGCGCCTTGCGTATCGGACGGGCGACCGCGTCCGCCTGAGGCAGGGCCGCTTCGAGTACCTCGGACGGATCGACGACCAGGTCAAGATCCGAGGATTCCGCGTGGCTCCGGAAGAGATCGTCGCTGCGCTGCGGACCTGTCCGTCAATCGCCGACGCGGTGGTCCTCGCCGACCGGACACGGGAGAACAGTCTGCGCGCCTATGTCGTACCTGCTCCCGGACTGACCGCGGTGGACACGCTGGAAGTGAAGGCGGCACTCAGGCAATCGCTCCCCGAATACATGGTCCCTCCGGTCATCGTCGCAATTCCGGCGATTCCGCGAACGGCGACGGGCAAGGTGGATCGTGCCGCTCTCGAATCGCGGGATGTCGCACCGGAGCTTGCTCGAAAGGGCCAGCACCCGGCGACGGCGACAGAGCTGTGGTTCAGTGACGCATGGTTCCAGTTGAGCGGTTCAAGACCCGGCGATGTCGACGTGAACCTCTTCGACATCGGCGGCCACTCCCTGCTCGTTGCCAGGCTCGTCGCTCGCGTGCCAGCGCGGTTCGGCATCGAGATGCCCCTTCGGACTGTCTTCGAGTACGCAACCGTGCGCCAGCTTGCCGCCTGGATTGATGCGCACGCGCCGGCCACGCCAGATCGCCGCGCGACGGCAGCTGTGTCCCAATGATGCGAAGCCAGCCGGCCGGTCGATTCTCGTCAACCCTGGATGGGGCGCAGTCGTGTCGCTGACTGGCACCGACACGCGCTGTCTCGACGCATCGCCGGTTCAGCGACGGCTCTGGCTCGCGGCTGCCGTCGACCCGTCAGGCGCCGCGTACAACATGACATTTGCTGTGCGCCTGCAGGGGACACTCGACGAAACGGCCATGCGTCGTGCACTGGCGTTCCTCGTAGCCCGCCACGACGCACTCCGCACGGTGTTCGAGCGTCGCGGAAGCAGGCTCGTCCAGGTCGTGCATCCGATTGACGTGCTCGTGCCGATCGACGCGGAGGATTGGTCGGGCAGCGACGACGACCTCGCTGACCTGCTCGGCGCCGAATCTGCCATGCCATTCGATCTGGAGGGCGGGCTCCTGTTGCGAGCACGGCTCCTCCGGATCACTGCCGCCGACCATGTCCTGTGCCTGACGCTGCACCATCTGATCTGCGACGGGTGGTCGGTCGAGATCCTGGCGAGCGAGCTTGGAGCGGCCTACGCGGCATGTGCCCGTCACGCCACGCCTGATCTGCCAGTACCCCCGGTGCAGTACCCCGACGTGGCTGAATTTTCTCACCAACGTCACGCGCACGAGCAGGATGCCGCGGTCGAGTACTGGACCCGCGCGCTCGCGGGTGCACCACCTTCGATCGATCTGCCGCGTGATTACCTGCGCCCGCCGACACCAACCGGTGCAGGGGATCGCATCTCCAGCGATCCGGCCCCGGGATTGACCGCCGCGGTTCGCGCGTTCGCTCGCCAGCAGCGCACGACGCCCGCTGTGGTCTGGCTGGCCCTCTTCGGCGCGTTCCTGAGCCGGTGGAGCGGCGCCGGGGACCTCCTGATTGGCACGCCCGCCAGCGGGCGCGACCGGGAGGAGCTCGAAGGGGTCGTCGGTCCCTTTGTGACGACGGTCATCCCGCGGTTCACGTTCGACGGTTCGCCGACCCTCATGGACGCAGTGACGATGGCGCGTCAGCAGATGCTCGACGCGATGGCACATCAGCATCTGCCGCTCGACAGAGTCCTGCAGAGACTCGGCGGCGCGCGAACGGGTGGTGCGCCGCTCTTTCAGGTGATGTTCGCGTGGCAGCCTGAATCGACGCTCACAATCCCCGGTCTCTCGTGCACACGCCTGTCGGTTCCATACCGGACGTCGAAGGCCGAGCTCACGCTGTTCGTGTCGGAGGACGCCGGCCGCACGCGTCTCACCTTCGAGTTCAGCTCCGATGTGTTCCGGCGTGAGACGGTGCACCACGGGCTCGTCGCGTTCGAGCAACTCGCGACCAGCATGCTCGCGCAGCCCCGCGCGCCGGTCGAACGGCTCTCCTGGATGACGCCGGGCACGCGTCAAGCGCTCATCGCCTCGGGGACGGGTGCGAGCCGTCCCTACCCGCGCGATCGGGGTCTCGCGGATCTGTTCAGGGAGCAGGCTCTAAGTCAACCGGGTCATGTTGCCATTCACGATACGGCCGGAACGGTGACGTACGGGGATCTGCTCACGCGCGCGACCTTGCTCGCACGACAGCTCCGCGACGTCGGCGTCCAACCCGGCGACAGGGTGGCGCTCCTGCTGAAGCCTGACCGGACGCTGGTTACGGCCGTATGCGCAGTCGTCGTCGCCGGTGCGGTCTACGTGCCTCTCAATCCTTCGGATCCGCCCGAACGGATTGAGATGCTGGTGCGGGACAGCGGAGCGACTGCCCTCGTGCACGACGAACTGCCTGGAGCTTTGCGCCTCGAACTGCCATTCGTGAGCGTGCGTGCGACGCCGACGGATCGCAATGGGGAACAGGCGGTCGCGTCGGGTTGTGGTGACGACCCGGCCGCGTTCATGTACACCTCGGGAACGACGGGCGGGCCGAAAGCGGTCGTCGTCCCGCACCGCGCGATCGCGCGCCTGGCGCTCAATCAGAGCTACATCACGATCCGCAGTGACGACCGCATGGCATTGGCGGCAAGTCCCGCCTTCGATGCGTCCACGTTCGAACTGTGGGGGGCGCTTCTGAACGGCGCCACTGTTGTTCCGGTTTCCGTTGAAGGGCTGCTGACACCGGCGGAATTCGACCGCACGGTTCGCAATCAGCGTCTGACCGTCATATTTCTCACCACGGCGGTGTTCAACCGGATTGCCTTCAGGATGCCGGAGGCGTTCGCTCCATTGCGCGTGCTGCTTTTCGGCGGCGAGCGCTCGAGCCCCGAAGCTGCAGGACGAGTGCGGTCGGCCTGCAACGCCCTGGACCTGGTTCACGTATACGGTCCGACTGAATGCACGACGTTCACGACCAGCCACCGCGTGACCTCAGTTGACCACCGGCTCGCCACGGTTCCGATCGGGCGGCCGATCGCCAACACGTCAGCATTCGTTCTCGACGATCGGGCCGAGCTGGTGCCGCCCGGCGTGGTCGGGGAACTGCATGTCGGCGGCGACGCCCTGGCGCTCGGATACCACGGGGCTCCCGATCTCAGCGCTGAACGCTTCACGGTGCATCCCCGGACCCAGCAGCGCCTGTATCGGACCGGCGACCGCTGCCGTGTGACGGCCGACGGCGAGATCGAATTCGTCGAGCGGACAGATCGGCAACTGAAGGTTCGCGGTTTCCGGATTGAGCCTGAGGAGATCGAGCGGGCCCTCCTCGCGCATCCGCTCGTGCGTGGCGCGTTCGTCGCCGCGGACGGAGAGGGCGAGGCGCGCCGGCTCGTGGCAGCGGTGGCGACCGACAAGGCGACGGAAGGTGAGTTGCACGCCTGGCTCTCACAAAAACTTCCGTCTTTCATGCGTCCAGCGCAGATCGTGACACTAGGTGACCTGCCGACGACCTCACGAGGCAAAGTCGATTCTCAGGCGGTGATGGCCCTTGTCGGCACGTCCGTGCCCAATCGGCCTCCGCACCGCGCCCCACGCGATCCGCTGGAGGCGGAACTGGTCGCAATCTGGCAGGAGATACTGGGAGTCTCCGCAATCGGAATCGACGACGACTTTTTCGCGCTTGGAGGTCAGTCCTTATCGGCCGCTCAGATGCTCGAGCGGATCGAGTCGAGACTCGGGCGCCGAATCGCGCTCAGCCGGCTTCTGAACACGTCGACGATTGCGCAGCTCGCGTCTGTGCTCTTCGAAGACGCGCCGCGCCAGCCCGTCGTCGCGCTGCGCGAACGAGGCTCACGACCGCCTCTGTTCTTTTTCCACGGCGACGTCAATGGTGGCGGATTCTACTGCCGACGTCTCGCCGACGGTCTGTCTCCTGAGCAGCCGATATATGTGCTTGGCGATGATCAGCGTTGCGGTCCGGGCGGCCTCTCCGTTGAGGCGCTCGCCGAGCGGTATCGCGGATTGGTCGACGCGACGTGCCCGTCTGGTCCCATCGCCGTCGGCGGCTACTGCCACGGCGCACTCCTGGCGTTCGAGCTGGCGCGTCGCCTTCGCGACACCCGCCCCATCACCAATGTGCTGCTCGTCCACCCGCCGGCCGTGGAACCGCGGCTCTTGCTCGTGGCGAATCTCGTGCGCGCGTGGCAGCGGCTGCGCAGCCAGGACGAGCGGTGGCGTGTCGAAACAATGGTGAGAATCGTGCTCGGCCTGGAATTCGCCAGGGACGCGTCGATGGCCCAGCGCGCGACCTGGCTGCGTCAGAAGATCGCGCGCGGCTCACGACGTCAGGCCGCCGCCGACCTGGCCACAATGGCTCGTGCGCAGAGTCCGGGAAGGCACGATCCGGACACATGGGACCAGGTCGTCAGGGCTGTCATCGCGTACGTTCCGGGGCGCTACGAAGGTCCGTTGACGATTATCACCGGGGAAGAGGCGTCAACGGCTGAGGCCTGGCGACGAGCGGCGCCATCGGCGCGCGTCGCGATCACCGCGGGGACTCACGCGACGTGCGTCACCTCCGAATTGCCGTCCCTGGCCCTTGTCCTCGAGGCCGCGCTGCGGTCGGCGGACTGTGAACGCCTGGCCCGCCTGGGATAGCCGGCGGGCGGCAGTCGGCCTGCGCTCTGGACACATTCAGATCGTGCGCATGTGTCTGCAGGAGCCAGCCGCTCTCCGGTGGGACTGGCTGAGTCCCGACGAACGCCACCGCGCGCAACGCTACGTTCGAGAGGATGCCGCGCGGACGTTCGTCGGATTTCGAGCCCAGGTGAGGCTCGTCCTCGGAGCTCTGCTGCAGCGAAGCCCGGAGTCGCTGGAATTCGAGTACGGGCCCGCACACAAACCCCGCCTTCGCGACGGTTCGCTGGAATTCAACCTGTCTCACTCGGGAGATCTCGCGCTCCTGGCTGTAGCCGCCGCCGATTCCGTGGGAATCGACGTCGAGCGCGTCGTGGAATCGATCGATCTCCTGTCGATTGCAGAACGTGTCTTCCAGCCTGACGAGCGCGCCATCATCTGCGGCGAAACAGGAGAGCCTTCAGCGTGCCGGTTTTTCGAACAGTGGACGTTGAAGGAAGCGCTCCTCAAGGCGACAGGAACAGGATTCCAGATCGATCCAGCCTCGATCTCCATTGGCCGACGCCGCGTCGTGACCCTGGGTGGGGTCGCCTGGCGGCTCGAGTTACTGCCCGTGGGCCACCCGTGGACCGCGGCCATCGCGTTCCGCCGGGGGAACATCGACCTGTGGGAACTGTCCGGAACGCGTGCGGCAGAGTGAGTGTGTCGTGAGCCGATCAGCCCGCGGCCACTTCACCGACATCCGGCACCCAGTGTCCGGCGACGCGCTTCGCGGCATATCGGCGGACAAGTTCCGCGGCCAGGGCAGTGCCGATCTCCCCACGCTCGAAGAACGTGGCGTACGCGTCCGCGGAAGGGAGCCCGCACTCTAACTGAATTTCCGAGACATCATCACAGGCGTACGCGGCTCAGCTGGATCAACGAGAAAGCAGGCAGATCTTTGTCCATGATGCGTGAGATCGGCATTGCAAGTCCGGTGTCGTACGCCTGCTGGAATGCCGTGTCGCCGATCGCGTCGCGCGACAGCGTCAGGTATCGATCCTGGACGCGCGAGAACGTCACCTGGCCCGTGGCGCCCAGGCTCTGAAGCAACGCGTCGGCGGCTCCGTATAGACAGGCCGCCGAGTGTGCCCGACCGGCGACGGTGTCCACCATCGCAAGCGACTGCAGGCACCAGCCGACGCCACGCCGGTCGCGAAGGCTGCGGCAGAACGCCAGGGCCTCGTTAGCACATGCAGCCGCCTCTTCAAGGCGGCCCTGGATGACTCGAAGCGCGGCAAGGTCTGACAGGATGATGCCGAGTGCCCACACTTCGCCCGCCTCACGCAGGAAGGCGATCGTCTCCTCGAAGGTGGTCCCCGCTTCATCCAATTCGCCAGCCTGGAGTGCCGCGTATGCGACCACGCGTGACGTGAGCCCGAGCGGCTGGATCCCGGACGGCGGTGTGCATCGGTCAACTGCCAGACGGGCCTGCAGGCCCAGTTGCCTCGAGCGCGCGAACTCACCTCGCTCCGCTTCCTGGACCGCGCTGAAGGCGAGTGCGTACGCCTCCGACCAGGGATCACCGGCTTCCCGAGCCACAGCGAGCGCCCGCGCTGTGATGGAGAGCGCCCCATCTGCGTCGCCCTGGAAGCTCGCGAGATGCACCAGGCCGACAAGTGCTCGAGCCTGCAAGGCGCCGGGCACTTGTTGTGCGACCTCCAGAGCGCGTTCGAGATGCTGGCGTCCTTCAGCCAGGTAGCCGCGCTTGGTCCAGAACCACCAAAGAGACGTGGCAAGTGTGAGTAGATCGCGATGGCGAGCCGGATCCGAGAATCCCGCATCGATCGCCGCCCTGAGATTGTCGCGTTCCACGTCCAGCAGATTGAGCCAGGCGACCTGGTCGGATCCCAGGATCTTCGGCTCGGCGCGTCGTGCGAGCGCCAGGAAATAGTTGAAGTGCGCCTGGCTCAGCGTCGCGGCTGCGCCCATCTGGACCAGCCGGTCGTGTGCGTATTGCCGAATCGTTTCCAGCAGCCGATATCGCCGGTCACGGTCGGCCACTTCGTCCACCATCACCAGCGACTTGTCGACAAGCCTGGCGATTAGTTCGAGCACGTCGCCATCAGTGATGGCGCCGCCAACGCAGACCTCTTCCGCCGCCTCCAGCGTCCAGCCACCCGAGAAGATCGACAGCCGGGCAAGCAGCAGACGTTCAGTCTCCGTGAGAAGGTCGTAGCTCCAGTCAACGGTCGCTTCGAGCGTGCGTTGCCGCGCCACCACCGTTCGCCTGTCGCCTGTGAGCAGCCGGAATCTGTCGCGCAGGCGTTCGCGGATCTGATCGACCGACAGAATCTTCACGCGGGCGGCCGCGAGCTCGATGGCGAGCGGCACGCCGTCCAGTCTCCTGCAGATCTCCGCAACCGTCGCGACGTTCTCCTGCGTCACGTGGAAGGGCGACACCGCCGCCGCTCGATCCACGAACAGCCTGAGGGCATCGAACGCGAGCAGATCGTTCACCGCGAGCGCTTCCGACTCCGGCGGCAGTGCCAGTGGGGGCACTCGCCACACGGCTTCGCCGGGGACGTTCAGCGCTTCCCGGCTGGTGGCGATGATCCGAAGCCTCGGCGCCGTTTTCAGCAGCGACGCCGCCAGGGCGGCACATGCATCAATCAGGTGCTCGCAGTTGTCGAGAATCAGCAGCAGATGACGGGTTCGCAGCCACGCCGCCAGAGCATCGGCGATCGTTGCGACCGCTTTTTCCGGCACATCGAGCGTTCGGGCGACGACCGACGGGAGGAGATCGGGATTGGCCACAGGCGCAAGATCAACGAACCAGACGCCGTGGTGGAAGTTGGCGGCGGCGCGGATCCCCACTTGCTGGGCCATCCGCGTCTTGCCCGACCCACCCACGCCGGTCAACGAGACGAGCCGACTGGTTCGAATCAGCTCTGTTGCTTCAGTCAGCTCCCGTTCGCGTCCAACGAAGCTCGTAACTTCAGCGGGCAGGTTCGTGCGGGCCGCGTCTTCACGATGCTCCGGCACCGGCGAGGCCGGTTGGGAATCCGATCGGGTCGGCCCGACGACCTCTACTGACGCGATGAACCGGTAGCCCTTGCCTGCTACCGTCTCGACGAACGCGGGGGAGGCCAATACGTCGCCAAGTGCCTGCCTGATCTTCAGGATGGCGGTGTGCACTCCTGCGTCACGATCGACAAACACGCCTTCGCCCCACAACAGGCCGGCCATCTCCTCGCGCGTCACGAGCGTTCGTCGCCGCTGGACGAGAAGGATGAGCACCTCCATCGGCTGCCTGGCCAGACGGATGGCGCGACCGTCGCGCCGAAGCTCGTACGCCGCGGTGTCGAGCTCGAAGGCACCAAAACGATAGGCGGAGGGATCGGCAGGCGAAGGCATAGGCGCAAGAGAGATTCAGGATTTTTTCAAGACGCTGTCGATGGCCGCCTCTTCGCTGACGGAGCCATAGTGTGCCGCAGTCGACGCAGGGCGCGCACAACAAAGTGCTCACGCCAGCCGTCGGCGAGGAGGTTGACATGACGTCCCTGAACCCTTGTTCGCGCCTGATTCGGGTCGCGGCGATCGGCTGCGCCGTCGTAGCGTTCGGCTCCGTCGCATACGCTCAACCAGGCAAGGACCGTGGGTGCTCGAATGCCACCCTGAACGGCGACTACGCGTTTGATATCGAGGGGGTCTTCGTGGGCGCGCCCACTCCGTTGCCACTGAAAGGTGTCGCCCTGTCGCAGTTCGACGGGACAGGCAACGTGACTCAGGTCGACCACGTGGTCTTCAACGGCACGCCACCGCCGGTCGACTGGACGCCCGGTGCCGGGTGGTATCAAATCAACCCGGACTGCACAGGGCAGATGCAGATCGACATTCCCGGTTCGCCGTTCTCGCCGGTCATCCTGCGGGTGTCAGTCGGCGCCAACGGGACTCACATCAACACGGTTGTCTCGAAGGCAGGCTACGTCGTAAGCAGCACAGGAACGAAAGTGGAACAGAAGAACAAAGACTGACGTGCGAGGCGGCCGGGTGGCCGGCCGCCTCAAAGCCGGAAGGACCGTATGCCACGAGAGCCGGGCTCTATCGCTCTCGTTTGAGTTCCCTGAGCAGCCACGCTTTCGCGAGCTTCCAGTCGCGCATCACCGTTTCCACGGAGACGTCCAGGACGTCCGCGGTCTCTTCGACGCTCAACCCGCCGAAGAACCGCAGCTCGACGACCTTCCCCTTGCGTTCATCTACCTTTGCCAGTTCGTTGAGCGCATCGTCCAGGGCCACCAGGTCGCGGTCCGGCTCGATGCCGGCCATGTTCATCTCATCGAGCGTGATGCGGACGGCGGCGCCACCGCGCTTCTGATAGCCCTTCGATCGAGCGTAGTCCACGAGGATGCGGCGCATCAGGCGCGCGGCCATTGCCAGGAAGTGCGCGCGGTTCTGCCAGTTGACGTGCTGCACGTCGATGAGGCGCATGTACGCCTCGTTGACGAGAGCGGTGGCTTGAAGGCTGTGGCCCGCGCGCTCGCCGGCCATGAAGCGCTTGGCAATGCGATGGAGTTCGTCCTGGACGAGGGGGACGAGCCGCTGCAGCGCCGTCTCGTCGCCGGTTCTCCACGCCAGGAGGAGTTGCGTGACCCGTTCTATGTTGGGAATGGGGTGATTCTATACGAGGCGTGATAGCCGGCCCGAGGGCCCGTCGTGCGGCGTCATTCCAGCCTGACGACGGACCCGCCCTGTGGCTCGTGATTTCATCGTTCGGGATAGACGAACTGCTGTCCCGTCGTCTGTCCGGGGGAGAACAGGGCCACGATGCGCCTGGGAGAATCGGGGGCCGCGGCCGGGCCAAGCACGATCGAGTACTCATCGGCCGGTTGCACGCGGTATGTCGGAATCGTGAGGAACATCGTATATGGCCGGCCGGCAATGCTCGACACCTGGATCACGTTGGCAAGCGGTTGCCGGAACACGTAGGTGCCGGCCCCCAGCGAGATGCCCGGCAGGGCGACGGGTCCGCTGAAGGTCAGCGTGTGGTCGCCAAAGCCTGCACGTATTCTGCCCTGCACCGTGACTGTCTCCTTGAACTTCTGATTCGCATCGACGCCTGTGGACGTGACCTGCAAGCCTGCCAGTGCCGCCGTCATCATGACGATCGCCGTGGTCTTCATAACCGCCTCCTGTCTGCGACCCGCGCGATAACGCGGTGTCTTTCTAACTCGCTGATGGAGGCGGGAACGGGGTGCCAAAACTGGCAGGCGGCCGTATTCGCTTGCGTTTCGCTAAAGGTGACTGTTATACGTTTCGCAACCACCCCCCATAACAACGCTTTCTCTGCGGGCACCTGCGTCGCCGGTTCGATTCCCGTGTGAGAGTCGTTTGATCAGTCTGGAGGTCAGCATGCGTCGTGTGATCGTAACGGCCCTCTGCGCCGCGTCGTTCCTGTTCATGCTCCCCGAACCTGCGCACGCCTGGTTCGATTGGATTGACCAACTCTCGGGCCCTGGGCCTTTCGCGGGAATCGACTTTCAATGGCGCGTGGTCTGTGTCCAGGACGACATGGCGGCAACAGATTCGGCGACTCCGGACGAAAACCGCCTCCGGTCGCTGGAGAGTTTCGGAAAAGGCAAGGTGCTTGCCGGAATTTTCGGGGCAGGTTGTCTGAACGATTCCCATGCAAATCCGGAGTCGTCGCTCAATCTCAGAGTCGCGCGGTTGTGGTCGATCGACAACCACCTCCAGTACGCCAGTGGCGTGGAGGCTCCGAAGGTCAACATCTGGCAGGTGGAGCCCTCCTATTCCACTTTCGTGGACGACAAGAAAATGGTCGAGCTCACGATGGGGATGGGCGTATCAGTGCTGTCAGGAAACGGATTCGACAGCATGACGCGCGTCTATTTCAGGCCCGTCATGCTTACCCTCACGCCGGGGGGAAGACTCAGGCGCGGGGGATTCAACAGTGTCACCAGGGGCATGAGCCTGAGCACAGGCGTGATCTACATGCCGAAGGGGTTTGATGCGAAAGACTTCGGCGCTGTTCCAGGCACATTCCACACTGACAACGAACTGCTGCTGACCGCCAGCGTGTCGTACGACCTCTCGCGTTTCTAAACCGCGGCCGAGTGTGAGGGCGTGTCGCGGTCCAGTGTGGGAGCGGGTCGCGGCTTAATGTGGGGGGCGGTCGCGATTTAATGTAGGGGGCGGGTCGCGATTTATGTGGGGGGCGGGTCTTCAGACCCGCCCTCTTGTCTTTGGGCGACAGAACCGGCAGTTCACTAAGCCTTGTCCGGACAGACGCTGCTGGTCAGGGCTTGATGCCGGCAGACGGCGTCTGCAACTCCTGGAACCGCGCGAAGATGCTCTCCCGGACTCCAGATAACTTGAAGTCTGGGTCGCTCCTGCTGACAACTCGATTGCGCGGCGGGGGCAGCGCCGGACACGAGATCAACATCTCATCTCCCCGTTCTCCCAGTGCATAACACGACTGACCATGCCATTGCGCAGTCTCGAAGTCATTGTGGAGAAACGTTCGATAGGGAAGTTCCAGCGACGTGAGGGACAGGAGCACGATGGCACCTGCACCGAGCGTCACCGCCCAGTCCAGCGGGCTTCGCTTCGGGGTCCACACACGGTTCACGACGTACCAGGCCAGCACGGTGAAGTTCGAGACGCCGATGAACGTCTTGCGATACAAGGATCGATAGTCGAAAAAGTCCGGTGACAATACGGCCAGCCTGCCTGCCGGTTCGGTCGAGATGTGGGCCGACAGCGTGTCGTAAATCGGCGTGAAGTACCACCAGGCGCCGACAAGGCTGGCCATGGAGAGCAGCAGTAACAGCGAGGCCAGTACCTGTGCGTCGTCCACGCCCAGGCTCTTCGCCCGTGCCTTGATGCGTTCGAGCGTTCGAGTTTCGAACGCCGCCGCGGCGGGGAACAGGCTCACCGCAAGCCTTCTGAGCACTGCCAGGAGTGCCAGGATCACGATGTTCTGGAGGAGCACGGCAGCCGGCCCCAGGCACGATCGAAGGCCCCATACGAACACGTCCAGCAGGCCCTCATCGGAGAACTCTGACCGGCCAAGCAAATTATTGAACTGAACAGACATGGCGGCTCCGAACCCGGTCACCACAATGGCCGCCATCGCCGTGGCGGCGATCACCGCAGCCACAGTCCGCGCGCGGTCCTTTGCCGTTCGCGTGTGTGGTTCCTTGAGCGTGCCGAAGATGGTCGCCAGCGCCTCGAGCAGCGCACCGGCTGTCGCATAACGCCTGGTGACATCGGGCGCCAACGCCCGCTCGACGACCTGGGCAAAATCGGTGGAGATGTTGGGCCGGCGGTCCGTCATCGATCTGCGGCGGCCCGCCATGTGCGCCAGGCGAATCTCCTCCGGCGTCTCACCCTCCACCGGATACTTGCCTGTTACGAGGTAGTACAGCAGGACCCCGACGCCGTAGACGTCGCTCGCGGGCGTCGCAGGCTCGCCGGCCATCACTTCCGGCGCCATGTACAGAGGCGTGCCTACGTTGAGAATCTTTCCTGGAATCTTGAGATCCTCGGCCTGCCGCCCGGCGCCGAAGTCCATGAGAACGATGCGCCCGGCCTTTTCGCGCATGACGTTCCTGGCCTTGACGTCGCGGTGCACGAACCCCTCGAGGTGAACGGCCGCAAGCGCACGGCACACGTCCGCGCCAACCAGTGCGGCCTCGCGCGCGTTGAGCGTGCCGTGCCGGCGCAGCACCTGTTCGAGCGTTTCTCCGTGCACGAACTCCATGCGCAGCGCGATCTGGTCGTCGTGCGACTCGACGCCAAGGACGCGGACGACGTTCTCGTGCTTGATCCGGGCCAGCGCACGCCCTTCCCGCAACAGCGCCTGTTTCAGGCGGTCGTCGGCAATGCGGCGATGCAGGATCTTGATCGCGACTTCGAGTTGAAGGTCGGGGTCCCAGGCCCGGTACACGCTGCCGAACCCGCCCTCGCCGACTTTCTGAACCAGGACGTACTTTCCCCAACTGGTTGAGCCCTCGTCAGTGAGGGCCTTGTCGTCCGGCGGCAGGGTCTGTGAGCCATCCTCCCGGGACGCTTCGCCGGGATCGGCCTGATGCAGGCCGGCGACCCCTTCGAGCACGCGAACCCAGCGGATCCAGTCGCGATCGACCTCGGTGCCGGCCTCGCGTTCGAGCGCGTCCCAGTCGACCGGCGTCCGGTCGGCCACGGCGTCCAGGGCGCGCTCCTTGCCCGAATCAGCCACGGTGCATCTCGTCAGCCAGCCGTTTGATCGCGCGGGTGACCGCCATCCGCGCGGCTGCCGCTGACGGCTTGTCCAGCAAGAGCGCCAATTCGTCGAAGCTGTACTGCATTTCGAGACGGCCGATGATCGCCTCGCGGTCCCCCGGCGACAGGCGCGCGAGCGATCGCTCGTAGCGCTCGACGTTCTCGGCGCCAATCGCCAGTTCCAGCGGCGATCGCTCGGCGGCGGCCAGGCTGGCCGGCATCTCGACCTGTTGAGGACGGCGTCCGTGATAGCGAATGACGTCGCGAATGCGATTCATCACCGCCTGTCGGAGGTAGGCCTGGAGTGCGCCCTGATGGCGCACCTCGAATCGATCCAGCGCGCGCAGGGTGGCAATGACTGTGTCCTGGACGAGGTCGGCGGTGTCGAGCATCCCGCGAGCTGAAGGAGGAAGGCGGCCGCGGGCCCACCGGCGGAGCGCCGGTATGCACCGCTCGAACAGCCGCTCGAGCGCAGCGTTGTCTCCCTGACGCGCTGCCTGGATCAGCTGAACTGTCTCGTCTGCCGCCAACGGCGGTTCGTTCGGGGAATCGGGAGTGGACGGCGCCATGTGACGCTCGCGGCGAATTGGCGTGCTTGGCGCACTATCATACTCGGCCGTGGTGAGCAGGGCCCTCAAATGTGCGCCTGGGCGCATCGCAACGGCTCGCATGGCTGCAGGAAGTTAAACGCCGGAAGGGCGTGATTTCCGACAACCGGCCAAAGTAAAGGCGTCTCACCGGGTTCGGGCTACACCCGCGGGTATTACGGAAACGACCGCCGGCCTGCGGCCGAACTCGATCGCCTCGGCGCAGTTGCTCACGTACACGTCGATCTGACGCCCGCGCACGGCGCGGCCGGTGTCCAGGACGTGGTAAATGCGGTTGTAACGCTGCCCGAGACCTCCGACGCGAATCACCGTTCCCATCGGCAGCACCGCAGGATCGGCGGCGACAATGCCCTCGCGAACCCTGGTGCCTGCGGCGGTGATTGTTCCGCGGCAGTACGCCGTCGCAACGAACGCGTCGGTCCGCACAGGCGCCGTTACGGGTGCGGGGCGCCGGTCGGCGCAAGCGCCCGCTCCGAGCAAGGCTGCCAGCGCGATCGCCGCCGCACATGTTCGCCGCACCGGCTCAGGTTTCAGGCGGCTCAGGTTTATCAAGAGCCGGTGGTTCGGAAACCTCTTCCGCCAGCGGGGCAACTCGCCTGGCCGCAGGTCGATAGCCGGCGAAGATGCGATCCGCCACATCTTCGGCAGATCGACGGCGGTCGATGCGAACCGCCGCACTCCGTTTTCTACGTTCTGGCCCGTCCACAGGACCTCACACCTTGCAAATGGTTTGATCGACGGCACTGGTCGGCTCGCGTGCCTTCCCTTGGGCTACAAGATGCGGGCCATTGTCGCTAGCAAGATCAGGTTTGTGCCGCCTGAAGCTGCGTGGCGGACTGTCGATCTGCCGTTTTCTGGATCGACAAGCAGGCAGCGACGCTCATCGCTGGAGGAGAGATGACCTCATGAAGTTCCTGATGCTGATCAAACTGGCTGAAAGCTATCGCTCGCATTCCATCCCACAGGGTCTGATGGACGCGATGGGCGAGTTCGTGTCGGACCACCTGAAGCGCGGAGTGCTTATGGACACCGCAGGGTTGAAACCGACGTCTGACGGATTTCGGATTCGACTAAGCCGCGGCCAGCTGGGCACGACCGACGGACCGTTCACCGAAACCAAGGAGGTCATCGGCGGATATGCGATCGTCGATGTCCCGTCGAAGGGCGCCGCCCTGGAGTTCGCGCGTCAGTTCATGGATCTGCACAGGATCCACTGGAGCGAGTTCGAGGGGGAGTGCGAGGTGAGACCGCTCGAAGACATGTAACGCAGCGGCGATTCGGCTTGCCTTCTGAGTTCTTACTTCTGAGTTCTGACTTCAGAGTGCGTTTTTCAGCACCCTGTCAAAGGCCCGACGCCGCGTGCCCGTCAAGCTCGCGGACCGCGAACAATCCCCAGTCTCCTGCAGCGCCTGCCAGTCGCTCGAAGCTCTCGGGGTGCGCTTCCATCCATCCGAGCTCGATTGACGCCGGGCGGAAGCTCATCACGTGGGAGATCTGGAGTTTGGCGAGTCGCATCCGCCACGCCCAGTAGTTGCTCGACTGCACGAGGCTCGTCCAGAGTTGGCCGCCGTCATAGTTCTGCAGCCGTCCGGTCCCGGTTGGCGGCACATACACCACCTCGTTCTGGAGACGACGCCCCATGAACGGGTACACGAACCAGTTGTCCTGGTTCTGCTCGGCTCCCCCGAGCACGGCGACGCGCAAGTGTTGATGCGGAACGTCCATGATATCCGCCGCATCCACCCAGTAGCGCCAGCCGGCGAACCAGTGGAGCGTGTAGTCGCTGTGGAACAACTGGCTGCGAAGACCATCGCGCGCCGACGTGAGACCGAATAGCGCCACGCTCACGATTGCGAGCCGGACAGTCAGCCGCACCATCGTGTTCGCCAGCCGCGTCGTGTAGCGCGCGAGGACCAGCAGGAGGACGGCTCCGGCGACGACCTCGGCGGATGCCCATCTGGAGGTTGCCGAGAAGCCCACGAGGGCGAAGCCCACGTAGTACCAGGCGGCGCACCCCGCCAGCAGGGCATAGATCACCAACGCACCTGTTGAGCGTCTCCGCACGGCGGTGGTGGTTGCGATCGTCGCAACGGCAATCGCAGGCAAAAGAAAGCGACCGCTGTTCTGTGGAAAGGTGTACCTGATTGGCGCGAACTGGGGCGAGAAGTAGAACCCCAGGCATGCGACGATGACGGACGCCAGCAGCGTGGCGGTGAACGCGTCTCGGCGGCCGAGCCGTGCGAACCCGGGCAGCATGCCGACGAAAGGCAACAGGCACAAAACGCCCGGCGCATCCACAACGTTGGCCGGCCACGCGAAAGCCTGCTTCAGGATTCGCAACTCCGCTGACCAGTTGAACGTGGCCGCGATGCCGCGGTCGATGTACCACCGGTACTCCGGTGGGGGCGCGCCGAGCGCGAGTTGTCCAATGCGGATGTCGAAGGGTGAAAAGGGAAGGCCCGTTTGGACGGCGTTTACGACGAACCACGGCACGACCGGCATGGCGTACGCGAGCAGCGCTGCGAGCGCCACCCACTTGCTCCGACCCTGCATGACCCAGCGTCCAAGCGCGATGAGGAGCACCACGCCTGTCACCGGAAGGATGGACACCTTGGCCGACGCGGACAGGCCGAGCGCCAGGCTGCCGAGGACCAGCGCTCCTCTCGATCGATCGGCCGAGAGGATGAGCGCCAAGCCGATGAAGAGCATCGACAGGAGGAACGGCTCGGAGTAGGCGCTGCCCAGCATCAGGCGCACCGGAGGGATCGACAACACGAACGCCGCCGCGATGGACGGCATCGGTTCCTTCGCGCCAACTCTGCGCGCGAGCAGGAGGACGCCGAGGCCGACCGCCATCCACTCGATCACGTCGAGCGACGTGGTGAACGCGTCCGACGATGTCGGCAGCATCGTCCAGGCCTGAAGCACCTCGGCGCCCGCAGGCATGTTGGCGTAGTAAGCCCACGGGCCCGGCCCTTTCATCACCTCTCCGCCGCCGTGCTGCACCCACATGGCCGCCTTCACCGAGTGGTAGGTGAGGGCATCCCATCCGAGGGGCGGGAGGACGATTGCCCGGGCGACGGCAGGCAGCGGGCCAAGCAGGAGGAGGAGCGCGATCCATCGATACGGGCTTCGCCTTGCTCGGGCCGCTAAACGCCTGGCGAATCGCCGATCGCGCCGAAGGCCCGCGGAAGCCGCTGCAAACCCGCCGGTTCCAACCGCTGCAGCGGCCGAGGCCACCAGCGCCGCGGCGAGCACGGGGATTCGTGTGAACGCGTGTTGCCAGGCGAGCAGATGAAATATCGCCGTGCAGAGGCCGGCCAGCGCGACGGCTGTAGCTGCCCAGCGACTGAGCGTGTCGACACGCGCACACAGCGCCAAGGCAGCGATGTACGCCGTAAAACTCAGGGCGGTGCCCAGAGCGCAGGCGAGCAGCAGCCCTGACGCCGTGTCCATTGCGAACAGTATGGCCCAGCAGAAATCCTGTCCGGTCAGGACGATTTCGGCTACGCGTTTTTCGTGAGATGCCTCTGCCGCTGTGCGACTCCATCCGACAATGGCAGCCGCCGGGAATGTAACTCTTACCTGCGTGTCACGAACGGCCCGGGCCTGGCGTCTCCGTGGCGTCGGTCACTTCAGCGGTGTCGTGAAGGAGTTCGGCCAGTTCCTGGCTTCGGCGAAGGGCCTGTTCCCGCGCAGAAGGGCCCGAAAAACAGACGATCACGGTGTCGTCGATTGAGACTCGCCATTCTCCGTGGCGGTCGGGTGAGAGCGACAGCTTGACCGGCATCCCGGGCCTCCGCACAGGTTGAGAGCAAGTGTGACGCCGGATTGGAAAGGTGGGTCGATCTACCGCGGAGGTCTGCGGATACGGCGGAGGCGGCGCTCGCGCTCATCCTGTTCGCGCGTCATCCGTTCGAGGGGCGTTCGCACGCCGTCGGTCCACCATCGTCGCCGGTCGGTCAGCAGCCGGCTGTAATTTCGCCGTTCGCGACCCGTGCGGCGTTCGGGTGAAAACGCGAGGAAAGTCCAGCCTGTGCCGAGGAGAAATTTCTCGAAGTCCGCCTGGAACCGCTCGAGCCTTGGGAGTTCGGGGAAAAAGTAGGTCCGGGGCGGCCCGTCGCCGTTGACGCCGAGGAGAAACCCGTCCGTGGTCGGGGTTCGCCTGATCTCCAGCAGGACGCCGTTTCGGGAAAAACTCCAGATCTGCTCATCCACGGCACTTTTATCGGACGGTCTCTCCGGCCCGAGTAGAGGAGCTCGGCAGCCAGGGTGATATGGCTGCCGATCGAGCGTCTCAATCGTTGAGCTTGATGGAGCGGACCACTTGCTGAAAGGTTCCCTCATAGCCCCGGTACTCCTGTTCCGGCGCAACCCCGATCACGTAGAAGAGGGTGCCGTCGCGAAGCTTCGTCGTGAACAGTTGGATGACCTCCGGCTCGCCGGACGCGTCCGACACGTTCTCGAGCGGGGTTTGCAGGGCACGCCTGCCATCGATGATCGCGTTCAGCGAATCGGACTTCTGGGACAGCCGTCTGTTGCCCTGGGCGAGGAGCTGGATGAAGTCGCGCGTCGCCTCAGGAAGGTCGTGGCGTTCATTGCGGTTGACGCCCACCTCCACGCCGTGGGTGAAGACGCTCTGGCCGCCGACCTGTCCGAACGCGCCGGTCGGCGCGAAGGTGACCGCCGACGACCCCGGCAACTCGCGCCAGTTGTTCGGGACGCTGATGCGGAACAGATCGCCCTCCGTATACTCACGGTACCGCGACGAAGGCGGCTGCACGGGGCCGAGCGTGCCGCTGGGCCTGGAGCCGCCCTCCTGGTCGTCGCTGGTGCGCCGATTGGCCGTCTTCGCGGCCTCCTCCGAGGTTGGCGCCCGGGGCAACGACTTCAGGTGGGCCCTCACCTGGTCGAATCCGGCTCGATCCGACACCGGGTTCGACACCTTGAGGGACAGCGCTTCCTTTTCGATGTACTCGGATCGGTTCCCCGGGTTCGGATGGTCGGAGAGCCACTCAGGTCCGTTCGAGCCGCCCTGTTTTTCTATCGTGCGGAACATGCTCGCCATGTCTCTCGGGTCGTAGCCTGCATGCGCCATCAGTTGTGCCCCGAGGATGTCGGCCTGACGTTCGTACTCGCGGCCGAATCGGAGGAACGCGGTGCCAAGGCCGAACTGCGTTCCCTGCGCGACGACACTGCCGACGGTTCCGCCGATGATGGCGCCGATCACCGCGCCGGCCACCTGTCCCATCTGGTACTTGCCGGCCTTGCCCGCTTGCGCGGTGCCGTGTCGAAGCAGCACGTGACTCAGTTCATGGGCCATGACGCCCACGACTTCACCCTCGCTCTTCGCCGCTTCGATCATGCCGCGGTTGACGAACATCGGTCCGCCCGGAAGGGCGAAGGCGTTGATCTCGCGAACGTTCACAGTCTCGAAGGTGTACCGGAACTCAGTGTGTTGAAGTTCCGGAGGGATGATTGCCGCCAGCCGCTGGCCAAGACGTTCCACGTATGACGAGACGGCGTCGTCTCGCATGATCGGCAACTGCTGCCGGGCCTCACGAGCGGCCTGCTGGCCGAGCTCGACGTCCTGCGCGGGGCTGTACTTGTTACTGGGCGGCGTGATGCGTGTCTGGCCGCTCAGGCTGATCGTGGCGAGCGCAACAATCGTTGCCGAACATATCGCACGTCTCATGTAGTCGCGTCACTGCAAATGTGGATCCCCGCGCGCGCCTCGATCGAAGCACGCGCGTGCCCGTCATCCGAAACGGATGAGATCCGCAGATTACGACGAATGATGGCGGAATGTGCGGCGAATTGTGGCGGGCGCGCGAAGCACGACAGAGACGACGTATCCAACGAACAGCCACGTTCTATGCTGCCGCTTTGCACGGCGCTCGCGCAGACGGCGTCCTCCTCGTGATTGGCTTCGTCGATCGCCCTGCCTGCGGTCGCGGCGGCTGGTGCCGCTTCCCTCGGCCACGGCTAAGAGTGACATGCAACTGGAACGCCAGCGGATCCGCCTCAGCCGAGCTCTGGAATCGAGCTTGCTACTCAGGTCCGCATGAGCGACCCGAGACCGAACGACAAGGAACGTCGACGTGCCGGGCGGCCCCCGGCTGGTGCGCGCGAAGGAGAGAAGGTGAAGGACTACCCGCAATTGAGCGTGCGGGTGCCATCGGAGATGAAGGCCCGGCTGACGGCGCTCAGCGCGGTAACGGGCCTGGCACAGTGGCGCATCATCGTGGAAGCGATCGACTGCTTCGTCGGCGACCTTCCACCGACCGACCGCGAGCTCGTGAACGGCATCAGCGAACGGCTGTTGCGCGCTGCGAGCTAGCGTGCTGCAGATAGCAGGGTCTGACCAGTGACAGGAATTGTCAGCGGCTCACGGCGGTGCCGCGATGTGTCACTTTATGGCTCTCTGAGCCTGTCTATCCTGCACGCGATGTCTCCCGTCTGCGCGGCTCTGCCGGGCGGCATGACGCCTGCTACGAAGGCCGGGCAGGAGCTTGAAAGGTGACCATTCGCAAATCCGAAGGCTTCGCCCTGATCGACGTCCTTTTCGTGTGCGCGATCATGGGCGTCCTCGCGACAATCGCACTGCCTCGAATGCTGATGGCCAAACAGTCGGCCGGAGCGGCGTCGGCCATCGGTTCGCTTCGTACGATTCACAGCGCCCAGTTGACGTTCGCGCTGACGTGCGGCGCAGGATTCTACGCGCCCGATCTGACGACGCTCGGACGCGCCCCGGTCAACAGCCGAGAGGCATTCATCTCTCCGAACCTCGCGGGTTCCAACTCCGTCACCCGGTCCGGCTACGTGATCGAAGTGGACGCCACGCCGTACTCGGGAGCGCCCGGCAGCTGCAACGGCCTGGATGTCGGGGAAGCGGCGCAGGGCTGGCGCGCCTACGCGGAACCGACGAGCCCTGAGAACAAGAGGTTCTTCGCGACGAACGTCAACGGCGCCATCTGGGAACATACCGAAACGCTGAGCGTAATCATGCCGGAAGTGGGAGATCCGTCGAGCGGCCGCATCCTGAGGTAGTCGCGTCGACGGCAATTTAGCAACAGCCCCACTTTTTAGACGCGGCCTCTCGTCGCGCGCTCGGCCTGCGCATAGCGCGACGGCAGCGGGTGATCGAGTTTCGGCGCGATCATGCCAGACGCCTGGAAGACGCGTGCCAGCGATACGCCCGTCTCAACACCCAGTCCATCGAGCATGTAGATCAGGTCTTCGGTCGCGAGGTTGCCCGACGCGCCGGGCGCGTAAGGACAGCCGCCGAGGCCCCCTGCCGACGCGTCGAAGGTCGCGATTCCCATCGTCAATCCGGTCAGCACGTTTGCGAGGGCGGTGCCGCGCGTGTCGTGGAAGTGCAGCGCGATGGCCTCGAACGGCACCGTGCGCGCGATCGTTTCGAGCACCGATGCAACCTGGCCGGGGTGCGCGACCCCAATGGTGTCGCTGACGGCGACCTCGAACACGCCCATGTCGATCATGCGCGCCGAGAGGTCAGCGACGCGTTCGGGGGGCACCGCGCCTTCGTAGGGGCAGCCGAATGCGGTGGACAGGTAGCCTCGAACGCGCATGCCCATTGCACGTGCACGTTCGGCGACGACAGCGTAGCTGGCAAATGACTCGTCGATGCCCTGGTTGATGTTGGCGCGGCTGAACGATTCCGAGGATGCGGCGAAAATCGCGATCTCGCGAAGACCGGCGGCCGCGGCACGATCGAGTCCGGCCAGGTTTGGAACCAGTGCGGTGTAGCGGGTCTGGGGCCCGCGAGCCATGCGGGCGAAGACTTCGGATGCGTCACCCATCTGCGGAACCCGTTTCGGGTTCACGAAGGCCGAGACTTCGATGACAGGAAGGCCGGCACCGCTCAGCGCATCGACGAATGCCACCTTGTCGTCGGTCGAGATCGTGACCTTCTCGTTCTGAAGCCCGTCTCGCGGGCCCACCTCGACGATTGTGACGCGCCTTCCGCGCAGGCTATCGGTGTTCACCACCTACTCCAGTTCGACCAGCACGGCTCCCGGCTGCACGAGTTCTCCCTCCCGGCAATGCACCGCTTTGACCACCGCCTCGCCGGTGGATCGGATCGGCAGTTCCATCTTCATGGCCTCGAGGATGACGAGCGTGTCTCCCTGGTGAACGACAGACCCCGGAGCCACGTGCACCTTCAGGACAGTCGCCGGCATCGGCGCGCTGAGTGACTGATGCCCGCCAGCGGCGCGGCCCCGCTGCGGGCCAGTTCTCTCGTCGCCGAACGGGCGGTGAAATACCTGGCCGTTCCAGTGCAGCCAGACGTCTTCGCCCGAGCCGGCCACGTACGCGAGGTGCGCACGCCCCTCCACTACGACGCGGTAAACACCGTCGCCGATCCGGGTGACGATCGGTCCTTCGCTCATCGCACGCTCCAGCCTCGCGTGCGTTGCCACGGGTCCCACGCGCCTCCCGGTTCGCCTGAGACTAACTGCGGCAGGTGACGCGCTTCATCGACAACGGAACGAAGGAACTCGGGCGGCGCCAGGTCGGGGTCCGCTGCGAGATGAGCCCCCTCTGCGTCGAGAAAGCCCGTGTGGACACGGCCCGCCCGGAACGCCTCGCTCTCGAGGACCCGCACGAGGAATGGGATATTGGTGCGAATGCCAAGAACGGGAAAGTCGCGAAGCGCCGATGACAGCCGCGCTATCGCAAGGTCGCGCGTCTCGGCCGTCGCAATCACCTTCGCGAGGAGCGCATCGTAGTTGACGGCGATGGTGTCGCCCTCGCGAAAGCCGGAGTCGATGCGCACGCCGGGCCGGGCAGGTTCGCGATAGAGCAGCAGTCGTCCAGCCTGAGGAATGAATCCCTGGGCTGGATCCTCGGCGTAAACGCGCGCCTCGATGGCGTGCCCACGCTGCGAGAGCGATGCCTGCGTCCATGGCAGCATTTCGCCCGATGCGACGAGCAATTGCGCCCGCACGAGGTCCACACCGGCGACCTGCTCGGTGACCGGATGTTCGACCTGCAGCCGCGTATTCATCTCGAGGAAATAAAACGGCGCCTCGTCACTCGCACCGTGCGACAGGTCGACGAGAAACTCGAAAGTGCCGGCGTTGACGTACCCCGCCGCCCGAGCGGCTCGAACTGCGGCGTCGGTCATCCGCTGCCGAAGCACCGGTGTGAGTTGGGGAGACGGGCTCTCCTCGATCACTTTCTGGTGTCGCCGCTGAACCGAACACTCGCGCTCGAAAAGATGGACAACTCCGCCATGCGCGTCGGCGAAGATCTGGACCTCGACGTGGTGCGGTTTCTCGATCAGCCGCTCGACGTAGAGCGTTCCGTCGCCGAAGGCCGCCAGCGCTTCACGCCGGGCGGACTGAACCATCGAGGCCGCACCTGCGAGGTCCCGCACCTCGCGCATTCCGCGTCCCCCGCCGCCGGCGGACGCCTTCACCAGGGCAGGAAGACCAACCATTTCGAGCGCACCGACGATTCCAGCGTCGCTCTGATCGGCTGGAGTCTGGCCCGGCACGACGGGAACGCCGGCAGACTCGGCCAGGCGCCTCGCATTGATCTTCGAGCCCATCAGCGCCATCGCTTCCGGGGGCGGGCCGACAAACACATGTCCCGCGTCACGACAGGCCGCCGCAAACCCGGCATTTTCCGAGAGGAAGCCGTACCCGGGATGCACCGCGTCCGCATTTGCCGTTCGCGCGGCACCGAGCAGGGCGTCGACGTTCAGGTAACTATCCACCGCCGGGGCGGGACCGAGACGGACGGCCCGATCGGCAACAGCGACGTGGGCCGCGCCGGCGTCGGCATCGGAGTACACCGCAACCGTTTCGATCCCAAGTTCACGGCAGGCGCGCGCAATGCGGACCGCGATTTCGCCCCGATTGGCAATGAGCAGGCGCTGGATCACTCGCCGCTCCAGCCAGGCTTTCGTTTCTGAAGAAAGGCGCGCAATCCCTCCTGGCCCTCCGCCGAGATTCGTCGTCTGGCCAGAGCGTGCGCGGTGCGGTCCCGCGCTTCGCCAGGAGTCTTGTCCCACACGTCTGCAATCAGAGCCTTGGCAGCGGCAGCGGCTTCCGGTCCGGCCGAAAGGATCTCGCGGACGACGCCGTTCACCGCTGCCTCGAGGTCTTCCGGTTGGACGACGTCGTGGACGAGGCCGATGTCGAGCGCGTGCCTGGCCGTGAAACGGCGGCCGGTGAGGAATAGCGCGCGCGCCGCCGATCGGCCGATCTTGGCCACCACGAACGGCGAGATGACAGCCGGGACGATGCCGAGCTTCACCTCCGTGAAGCCGAACATCGCGTGTTCCTCTGCGACGACCACATCGCACACCGCCGCGAGTCCGGCACCGCCGCCGAGCGCGGCGCCGTGAATGCGGGCCACGACAGGAACCGGAAGCTCATCGATCGCCGCGAACATCATCGAGGCGCGCCTCGCATCGTCGACGTTCTCCGCCTCGGTGAAATCGATGGTCTTCGCCATCCACGCCAGGTCGGCGCCTGCGCAGAATGTGGGTCCCGCACCAGTGATGACCACCGCGCGTACGGCGCGATCGTGCGCGATCGCTCCTGCCCAGTCGGTGATCTCGCCGATCATCACGTCGTTGAAGGCATTGCGAATGTCGGGCCGATTCAGCAGCAGCCGCTCGACGGCGCCGTCACGCTGCGTGATGAGGTGTTGATAGCCCACGCGCGCGTCTCACATCCGGAACACGCCGAAGCGCGCCTCGGGGATCGGTGCATTCAGCGCCGCCGATAATCCGAGCGCCAGCGCCTCGCGCGTCGTCGCCGGATCGATGATGCCGTCGTCCCACAGCCTGGCGGTGGAGTAGTAGGGCGACCCTTCCGAGTCGTACTTGTCGAGGATCGGCTGACGCAACTGCTGTTCTTCATCGGCAGAGAACGGCCTGCCGTCGCGGGCGAACTGTTCGCGCTTCACCGTCGCGAGCACGGTCGCCGCCTGCTCGCCTCCCATGACGGAAATGCGCGCGTTCGGCCACATCCAGAGCATGCGAGGGTCGTAGGCGCGCCCGCACATGCCGTAGTTGCCGGCGCCAAAGGATCCGCCGATGACCACCGTGAACTTCGGCACGACCGAGTTGGCGACCGCATGCACCATCTTCGCGCCGT
>Ga0207701_10001433_pt1 | contig 25055 bp, 11 predicted proteins | sample KBSSwiSSwithPhiX_FD_184294 | JGI IMG/M metagenome (GOLD analysis project Ga0207701, IMG submission 184294) | Switchgrass rhizosphere bulk soil microbial communities from Kellogg Biological Station, Michigan, USA, with PhiX - S5 (SPAdes) (version 2) | ecosystem: Environmental > Terrestrial >... | reverse complement strand
GCGCCGATCGGTCGACGCAGCAGCTCGACGGCACCTACGAGCACCTCATCCGCCTGACCTTGTACCGCGCCTTCGTCTCCAGCGACGCGCCGCGTGCCGAGCGTCTGCTGGCCGAGGCGCATGCCGCACTGACCACGGAAGCTGAGCGCATTCACGACGTCGGGCTGCGTGAGCTATTTTTGAGCTGCATCACGGAGCACCGGGAAATCGTTGAGCTTTGGACGGAACGGCAGCGGCGCTTGCGGTAGGGGCGAGTGCGCAACCCGAAAGCGGCCGTTCATTCAGGAGGAGCAGACGTTACGTCTTGCGATTGTGGAGCACCCAAGCACCGATGGCGAGTGTCGGGTCGAGAATCGCAAACGCCCCCAGCGAATGAGGAAAAATACCGGCGATCACCATAGGCACGAGTACTGCAGGGACGAGCACCATCCGATTGAGCACGGAAGCGGGGCCGAATTGTCGAGCGCCGGAACGGCCGCCGCAAATCCCGACCCAAAGCGGACATTTGGTCTCAGCGAGCAAAGAACCTCCAATGCCCCTCGGAGACGACTTCGACCTTGCCATCGACCACCTTGATGGCGGTCTGATCGTCGATCGCGTAAGCCGGACCGCCGAGGCCAGCCGCCCACTTTTCGGCAGCGGCCATGGTGTTCGACGGCAGGCCCGGGTTGTCCACATGCGGGAAGATCGAGAAGTCGACGATGCCCAGCGTCCTGTCGTCATTGGTGAGGCGCGGCTCCCACGCGACGAAATCCTCGCCGATACGCGGCGTCATCACCATGCTCCCGCCGCTCAGGCCCACCCACACGGTTTTTTCAAGCGACGGCAGGAGCTCCGCGAGACCGGACTGCCGCATCCAGTGGCATAGGTACATCGCGTCGCCGCCATTCACCAGCAGGACGTCCGCATCGCGCACCCACGAGACCCAGCGCTTCTTGTCGATGCTGGGCAGCGCCGTAAGCTCCAGAACACCAAGGGACTTCCACCCCAACCCGGTCATGGGGCATGCCGGTTCCAGTCCGCTGATGAACCGCCATGCCCGGACAGGACCGGCGTATGGGTGCCCGTACCCCGCGGTGGGAATGCACATGGCGCTGCAGTCAGCGATCGGCTTGCCGAGGAGATCGACCAGCGCCTTGTGAATGCTCGCGTTCTTGATGCCCGCAGACGTGAGTAGAAGCTTCATGAAGCCTTTCCTAGCCAAACTGCTTTGGGAAACTTTAGCTGACTCGCTCAAATTCGTAACCCGCCGAGTCGGGCAACGATGTCCTCACCGCGCTGCGCCGACGGACGGCCTTTCTACAATGATCGAACGCTAGATGTGGATGCTATACGAGAATTGCGCCCGTCAGACCCCGAACGCCCGACACGGCTTGCAGCCAAGACATGTAGGCAAACCTTGCTCATAGACATCCGCCCCCTCCGGCACAACGCGGCGTTTCGCCTGCTGTTCGCGAGCCAGTTCGTCTCCGCGCTGGGAACCATGGTCAGCTATGTCGCGGTACCGTGGCAGGTGTATCAGCTCACGCATTCCAATGCGCAGGTCGGTCTGTTGGCGCTCGTGCAACTGGTACCGGTGATCGTGTGTGGCCTCTTGGGGGGCGCGGTGGCGGATCGCGTCGATCGCAAGCGCCTACTGATCGGCACTGAAGCGTTAATGGCGGCCTGCCTTGCGGGCTTGCTCGCTAACACGATGGCGGCGTCGCCTAGCGTGCTCTTCATCTACGCATTGGTAGCGGTGCTGCAGGGCGCCAGCGGCTTTCACCGTCCTGCATTAGAAGCGTTGACGCAGAAACTCGCGCGCCGCGACGAGTTCGCAGCGGTGGCGGCGTTGTCGTCAATTCGCGGCACATTCGGCATGGTGGCCGGCCCCGCCATCGCCGGGCTGTTATTGGTCGGAGGTGGCGCGGCAGGTGCCTACGTGTTTGACCTCGTCACCTTTATCGTCGCGTTGCTGCTGATCGCGCGGATTCCGCGCGAGAGCGTCGTTGTCCCAGCGCGCGGCGACGAGTCAGCGCACTTACTGGTCGACCTCGCCGAAGGTCTGCGATACGCCTGGAAGAAGCCCGAGCTCATGGGGACGTACATTGTCGACATCGTTGCGATGGCCTTTGCTTTCCCCATCGCCTTGTTCCCAGCAATCGCTGAAGCCTACGGTCGTACGGAGTCGGTGGGCTGGCTGCTGTCGGCGATGTCCGTTGGGGCGCTGATCATCGGTCTCTTCAGCGGCTGGACATCGCGCGTGACACGCCTCGGCCGCGGAGTAGTGCTCTCCGCAGCCGCGTGGGGCTTGGGCATCCTCGCATTGGGAGTTGCGTTGGCCTGTGGTTTCGGATTGTGGAGCGCGATGGTGTGCCTGGCATTCGCCGGCGCCGCTGACATGCTGAGCGGCGTATTTCGCGGAACGATCTGGAACGAGACGATTCCCAACGCCATGCGCGGGCGGCTGGCGGGCATCGAGATGATCAGCTATCTCACCGGTCCGCTCATCGGCAACGCGCGCGCCGGTTTTACGGCTGAAGTCAGCGGGCTATCGATAGCGATCTGGAGCGGCGGGGCGATATGCGTCGCTGCGGTAGTAGCCACCGGGTTCTTGCTGCCGCGCTTTTGGGGCTATCAGGGCGGTCAGCGCGCTGGTGGTACTCATTGAGTCGAGGTCGTAATGGCCCGAGAGTCCCGCGTAATGCGCCGACCCTGCTTATCGAGATATCCTCCAGCGCTCGATCGTTTCGGCGTGCTTGCTGCCGTCGATTCCCGAGGCCTATCCCCACATCGGGATGGTGTTGCGTCCGCCCCGGTTGGCGTGACTCTCGGCGATCTTCTCACCGTAGTCGTCCGCGCCGGCACCAACCACGTTTTCGCCGAAGAAGTCCATGACGAGGAACGCCGAGCCGAACGCACCCACCTCGAGAGTGTGCCCGGTCTCGTGGGCGAGAATGGCGTCATAGGTGCGGTCTGGGGTGCTGCCATCCACGTAGTCGGGGTTCATGTAGATGAAGTTGCCCATGTCGAACGCGGTCGGTCCTCGCACGAGGCCGCCCACCGTCACTATGCTGCCGGTCTTCCAGTCGATGGCGATCTTGTCGATCTTGGCCGCATCCCACTGCTGAAACGTCACGCCCGCCATGATCAGGTTGAACACGAAGACGATCAGGCCGGCGCCGGTAGCGCCCCACGACATCGGCATCAGCCAACTCGACCATCCCAGAATGCCTTGGTAGACGGGACTCTTCGCGACGCCATCGAAGGTCGCGAGGAAACCGATCACGCCGACCGCGATACCTACCGCGGGGCCGAAGATCGCGCCAGCGAGCACGCCATTCATGCCCGCGTTGAATCCGATCATGAACCCGCGCATGAACTGCCCGAAGGCCGAGTTTGGATCCACGTTGCTCGCAATGACGTAGGACACGCCAGTGACGAGAAGGCTGGCCCCCAAGGCCAGTCCTATTCCTAGCAACACACCAAGCACACCGCCGGTGGCCACCACCGCGGCGACGATCGCGATGGCAACGACGACGCCCACGATCACGCCGGCGACGGCGCCGACGAAGCTCCAGAAGGACAGCCCCGTGGGATCCGTCTTGTTCAGCGGGTCGTTGCCCACGTAAGCGTACAGGTGCAGGCCCTGTGGGTTGTGCAGGAATTTCTCCGGCTGGTAGATCGCCATGAGGTCCGGAGTGAGGAAGCGTCCCAGTTGTGGCGCGTAATAGCGGCGGCGCATGTAAACGAGCCCGGACTCCGGGTCGACGGGGTGCAGCGCGTAGGTGCGGAAATCGATGTTGCCGGTGGTCGATGCGATGTTGCCGAACGCGTGGTTGTCGATCCTGCCGATGCGGGCCCCTGCGGCGTCGGTCACGAAACTGGTGCTACCCATGCCGTCGTGATGCAGGAAGCGCACGGAGCCTCCTGTGAACAGCGCGACGCGCACGGGGCCGATGTTCACGAAATACGCCGGCACGCCGTCCCGGATCTCGGCCACGTCCCCGAGGTACAGCGTGCGGGTCGCGGGGCCTCCTGCCGGCGTCACAGTACGGCTCACGCGCATTCCCAAGTGGTCGTACGAGTATTCGGCGATGAGCCCGGCCGCCGTCGAGAGCCGTACCAGTTCGTTCTTCTCGTTGTACTGGAACTGCTGCCCTGGAAGACTCTGCAGGTTTCCGTTTCCGTCGTAATCGATCGCGAACGCAGGACCGCCATCGGGCGTGAGCCCGCTTAGCCGGTCGGGATGCAGCGGGTCGTCGTAGTGCAGCGTGCACCGAGCCTCGTCGAAGCGGCGGAGGTTGTAATCGGGCGCGTACTCGTAGTTGCGCGTCACAGGATTGTCGTTTTCCATCGACGTGCTGGATGTGAGCTGGCCCAGCGGATCGTAGCGGAAGGTGCGCAGTCCCGTGCCGCCGGGCGCGGTGTCGTTTCTCGACAAAACCAGGTCCATCTTGTCGAATGCGAATTCGACCTGCTCGTACACTTCCCCGCCGGGCGAAACGCTCGTCTGGCGCTTGACTCGTCCCGGACCGGAGGTGAACTCGGACGTCGTACGCACGCCGTTCGCATAGAGCATCTCCGCGGGGAATCCGCGCGGGTCGTGCACCACCGCATCGATCGCGTTTGCGACCGAGGCGACCCAGCCGTTGAACGCGAGCCGCCGCTCGATGCGCGTCCCGTCCTCGTGGATCATCGCCGTCTCGCGCCCCAAGGCATCGTATTCGTATTGCAGCGAGCGCGATCCGGCCACGCCGTCGAACTCGTAGTGGCGGCGAACGACGCGCCCGGCCTTGTCGTAGAAGAAAGCCTGGCGGCCGCCTGAATAGCGGACAGAGGCGATGCGCCCCAGCGCATTCTGCGCCGGCGTGTCGTAGGTGTACTCCTCCAGCACGTCGGCACCGGAGCGAAGGTGCGTCTGCCGGCCGGTGGCGTCCCAATCCGCGCGGAGGTCACGGCCCGCCGCATCCACGGTCCGCACCGGCTTCTTGCGGGCGTCGTACCAGATCCTGCGCTCGCCCGACTCGCGAATAGAGATGCTGAGACGGTTGCCGCGCCGGTCGTAGCGGTAGCGGAATTTCGTTCCCTGACGATCCGACACCGACAGCAACTCGCCCATTACGCCGATCTCGTATCCGGTGGTGACCTCCGTTCCCCCGCCGATCTGGTCGGTCACTGCGACGAGGTACCGGAACACGTCGAAGGTTTCCACACGTGGCGTGTCGAACTGGCCGCGTGCGATGTTCTCCGGTGAGTCGTCGTTGTCGTTGGCGTCGCGGAGGATCACACCGAATGGTCGATACTGCGCCGTCGAAACCCCCTCGTTGAAGTTGGCAACCCGCACTACGCGCCCCCGGCTGTCGTAGAAGAAGCGACGTGAAGGCTTGCCGGCGGTGTCCTCGATCGCAAAATCAGCATTGGGCGAGAAGACGGGCTCGAACTCCTCGCGCGGGTCGCCCCAGGGGTTCGGCGCCTTGTGCGCCGAGACGAGGAATTGGCCGGGCTCGACCTCGACTCGCTGCTGGAATTCGTTCCCGTACCCGTCAAAGTAGGTGACGCCGACCGACGTGGCGCCGCCGGCCTGCTGGAATATCGCAGTGCGGCGGTTCGGAATCACCGTTTCGTCGTACGTGTACTTCGTGGGGGGATCGGCAACGTCCTGACCGGGAACGGCGCTCGCCAGCACACGCCCTTGCGCGTCGTAAGCAAAGCGCGTTTCCGCCCCATCGGCATGGACCGTCCGTGTGATCTGCCCGGTTGCCCGATCATAGGTAAATTGGGTCTTGCCCAGTGGCTCGGCGATGGCCACGCGCGTCAGTCCCTCGCCGTCGAACTCGTACGTCGTTTCGGTTCCGAGCGCGTCCTGTGTCCCTGTCAAGAGACCCCGCGTGTCGTATCGGTTCTGCTTGGTGGGCGCGAAGACGCTGGGCACGCCGTCGGCGTTCAGCGAGGAAGAAAACCCGAGCTGCGCTTGGCTCATTCCTGCGTAATGGGCGTCGAACTCCGCCTGGTTCAGCACCAGCTCCTCTTCACGCGACACGAGCCCGCGCCCGGCCTGCCCGCCGGGGAGGCCGATGAAATCCGGGCCGTCATAGAAGAAACGCTTCTCCGACAGGAGATTTCCGTCCGCGTCGCGCACCGTCGCGCGCGACGTCTTGTCCAGCAGGTAATGCGAGTTGCTGGCAGCAAACTCGAGCTCGGTCACGCGCTCGCGAACCGGTTGCACGGTGCCGTCGCGGACTCCCGAGCCGCGGTGCACCTCGCGCACCACGTTCCCCGTCCCGTCGTAGGTGTAGGTCTTCTCCTCGACGCGCGAATCGTCGGTGCGCTCGGTGTCCTCGATGCGGTGCGCCGAGACGAACACGAAGCTGCGCGCCCGTCCGTCCACCGATCGCGACAGGACGGTCAAGCCATGCTCAGACGTTTCGATCCGAGTCGGCGTGCGCTCGAGCGGCGTGCCGTCGAGCTCGTATGTCTCGATGCGCGCGAGCATGCCGTTGAGCTCGGCGTGCTCCCGTCCATTACCAGGCAGCGTCTCGGCCGCCATCACGAAATGGTGGACTAGACGGGTGTCCGGGCGGCTCGCATCGCCGCGCTCGAAGCGCTCGGTTTGCCGGAACCCCTGGAACTGGCGCGTGTGCCGCTCGAAGTGGGCCTCGTGGTACGCGAAGTCGACCTGCACCACCCGTCCCGTCACTCGGTCGGTCTCGCGAGTGCCAGCGACGACGAGGTAGGGAAAGGGGAAATGGGTTGTCCATGCGATGCCTCGCGCAAGGTCGCGCAGATAATCCTCTACCACGGACCGGTAGAGGATTTCCGAAACCAAGCCCGCTCCGTTCTCAATGCGGGAGAGCAGGTACGGCGGCGTGGCGTTCGCGAACTGAAACTGGACGTACCCCGACTCGCGTCGGGCGTGACTGTTCCACACCAGTCCCGTGCCCGCGCGGCCGGTCATGTTGACGGCCCGCACTGATCCCTTGATCGATGACGGAACCGATGGGATGACGACCGGGTCGGCGAAGGCGCTTCCGTTCTGATTCTGATAGATGGTGAGGCCGCGGTCCGTCAGGATGACCAAGTCGGCGCAGCCGTCGCCGTCGAGGTCCGTCATAAGGATGGTGTCGCTGTCCACGTTGCGCCGCAGCCTCGGACTCGCGCGCATGGTTATCTTTGCCCCGAAGCGCCCGCGCCCCAGGCTCGGCCAGTAATCGATGCGCCCCGATTGCACGCGCACGATGTCGAGCGAACCGTCGCCGGTCATGTCGGCCAAGTGCACATCGGGATCGCCCAGATCAACGTCCCGGAGTTCCGCATCGCCCTTGGGGACGAGCGATGGGAAGGACCATCCGTCTCTACCGCGGTTGCGCCACCACACGAAGGACTTCTTCGTGCTCGTCATCGCATCGATTAAGCCGTCGCCATCGGCGTCGAGCAGGCGCAGGTTCTTGTCCGACCATTGCGGCGTCGCGCGAGCTCCGCGCGGAAACGCGACGAAATCCAACCAGCCCTTTCGCCCACCGTTCTCGTAAAACCCCTGACGAGCATCGGGATCGGCGACCATCAGGTCGGCCGTTCCAGAGCCGTCCATGTCCACGAACGCCAAGCCCTCGCGACGGAAAGTGGACGCAAGGGGCGCCGCGCGCAGCGGGTGGGGCGCGCCCCACCGACCCTGGCCGCGGTTGGGCCAGTAGTACTCGCGGCCGTTGACGTTCTGCAGCACGCCGGGCAGCGGAGCGTCGTCCAACGTGACGAGCGCGGTGTCCTCATCGGTGAGGTCCGGCGGCAGACCCGCATCCGCGGACATCCATTTGATTTCGAACCGCGTCGGGTCGAACGTGGAATACTCGAAGCGCACGGGGGGCCGGACGACGTCGTTCGAACCGTCCGCCGCGGCGCCGTTGGCTGTCAGGCGTATCTCGCGCAGCAGCGACACGCCGCTTCCGGGCGCCGTCGCGTACACATATTGGTAAGTTCGAATCACCCGTTCTTCGGGAGTCTCCGGATCCAATACCAGGCGGATTGCCGTGCAGCGAAGCGCGCGGCGGCGCGAGAAACCCGCCCGGCCGTCGTGCCGCACGTCTGGCCGATTCTCGTACTCGAAGCGCACTTCGTAGATGGCGTACCGGATCGCCTCCGGATAGGCGATTCCCTGGTCGAATCGATAGCGATACGCAATTGCGTTCCCCGAGACATCGGTGGTGCGGTCGACGAGCCACTCCACGGCGCGGTCGGGGTGCGCGGGATGTGCCACCCGTGAGGTGGGCGCGGTGCCCAGCTCGTGCACGAGTCCCGTCCGTTCCTCGATCTTCCAGCCGGCGCCGATGCGGGAGTAGCGCGTGAACATCGTCTCGCGCATCGCCCGGAAAGTGCCGTCATCTGCGGGCACGATCTCCGCACCGGTATCCAGAAAGCGCTCGACCGGCGACTGGTCGGGTGTGCCGAAGTCGAGCCGCCGCGAAATGCTGCGCAGCGAGAGCCTCCAGCCGAGCCCCCACGGCCCGTGCCCGGCGCCGTGGTTGTATTCGAGCACGAGCTTCGGCGTGTGCTTCGCCACTCCGTCGGGAAGCGGAATCTGGTACGAGTAGGTCCCCTGCCCCGTGCTGAGGTTGATGCTGAATGCTTCACCCAGTCCGGGGAGATTTCCGGTGCCCGACGGCGGCGAGTTCTGTTCTGTCTTGGCCACGACTTGCTCCTTTCAGGCAACTGGAGGAGTCCTGAGTGCTGCCGATCACGATCCTGCTGTTCGTGACCTCGGGACAAAGCGCCGGCCCGCCCGATGTCCAGGATGCTTCATCGGTAATTGAACCTGTACTCGCCGAACACCAGCACGTCCTCGATTCCCGACAGGTCCAGGACGCCGTTCTGCACCAGTTGCGGGTTGTCGTCGACGCGAATGACCAAGCGCCAGTGATCGAGGACCGGCTTGTTCTGCAGTGTCGCCAGCGGTGAGCCCGCCACGTTGTCGCGGATCTCCCCGTTGGCGTCGGTCGTCAGCACCAGTTCTCCACCCACGGCATCCGACGACAGCCGGAGCGTGAGGTTCTGCGCGGCTCCGGTGATCTTGATCGTGTGCGTGAGCCGCGTCAGGTCCTTCTGGTTCCGCGGGAACATGATCGGCTCGAACAGAAGCTCCGCCTGCCCCTGGTTCTTAAGGAAGAACAGCTCGTCCGGGTACGAGACGCGCATGGAGAACACCCGCGATGCGCTCGCGGAAACGGGCAGTGCCGCGCGCACCTGCGTTTCCAGGGACGGGTCGAAGAAACCGTCGTAATACAGCACGAGCTGCACGTCCAGGATCTCGGAGTAATCGAAATCGTTGGACCCTGGCGGCAGCTCGAGCTGCCACAGGGTGTCGATCCCGTTGTTCTCGAACAGCCTCAGGTCGTTGGGGTTGAAGCGAAACGCGAGGGCATCCTGGCGGATGTCGTATTGCGACAGGGCCATCACGTCGGCGGGGTATAACCGCGACACCACCGTCCCGTCGGACGCGCGGAAGCGGGACACGCCGATGTTGCGCAGCGTTCCCGCGATCGACGTTGCGCCGGTGATCCCCACGAAGATCAATTCCACGTTGCGGATCTTGGCGAGGTACAGCCCCGGGTGGTCCCGATCGAAGTCGGTGAAGCTCGTTTCGAAGAGGCACCGCCCAGCGGTCTTGAGGGACTGGAACTGCATGGCGAAGGCGTCCGCGAGACTGATCGTCTTTTTCACCGGGACCTTCTTGTTGCGGGTCGTGGTGATGTGGTCGTGTGTGAACGAATCGATGTCCGCCATCAGCATGTCGGCGCCCATGAGGTTGCCCGACGACGTGCTCTGGTAGTCGTAACGGATCACTGCCAGCCCGCGCTCGGTTTCGGCGTTGTAAGCGCGCTCCATCAGGAACGCGATCTCGGTGGCCATGTCGAGGTAACGCTGCTTGAGCCGCTTGGCCTGCTGGGCGAGCTCGTACCAGAGTTGCGCCCCGAATTCCCGCATATCCAGGAAGTCCCGGTTTTCCTCCGCTTGCCGTTGCTGCAGCTGGGCGATCTTCACGCGCTGCTGTGCCACTGCGATGCGCGCCTGGGCCTGACCGACCTGCGCCTGAGATACGGCCTTATAGGCCTGGGCCGAGGCGATCGCACGGTCGAGCTTGTTGGCCTCGAGTTCGTGCGAGATCCGCGTGCGCTCGTAGGCGAGTTCCTTGATCACGACGTTGCGCCGCTGGTGGTCCGAGTTGTAGTAGTTCCCAGTCCAGGTCAGCTTCACCTGGTCGTCACGGTCCACGCTCGACGCATTGGCCCACGCCTCCGCCTCGGCAAGCTCGAGCAGCTCCCACCGCACGTTGTCGAAATCGTTCTTGGAGTCGATCGCTCCCTGAAGCTGTACGTTGGAGTAGTTGAGGCTCGCATTCGCGACGTCCGCACCTCGTTGCGCCTCCGCGACTCCGCGCTGTTCCAGGATCACCGACTGGCGCGCGACCTCGGCCTGTTGGTTCAGTTGCTCGCGCCTGAACTCCTCGTTCTCGGCCTGGCTCTTGTACTGGATGAACCGTTGTTCCGTCTCCGATGCGTGCTGCGCAAAGTAGCGTGCGGTGTTCTGCAGGTATTCGAAGCTGAACGGCGGTGTGTAGTCCGGGCCGAACCCGAAGAAGTTGAGGCCGGCCTGGATCTGCTGGACCCTCGACAGGGCCGTCAGCAGTATCGCAACGATGGCGGGATTGTCTTCGGAAGCGGACGGATCGGCCAATTCCAGGGCCGCCAGCGCCCGCGCCTTGATTCCCGCAAACTTCGCGTCGGTGTACAGAAGGGAGCCGGCCTTGAGCGTCTTGTTCGCCATCACGATGTTCTCGTAGAACGCCCGCGCCACCGCGTACGCGGCCGGGTTGTCCCTCGCGACGCGATACGCCTGATCGCCGCGATCCAGCAGCGTCTGGGCGAGCCGCGTCCACACCTTGACGATCTCCACGGTCTTGTTGATGAACGGGTATCCCAGGACGCCCGCATACCCGTCGGCTGCCTGCTCCAGGTTCCCCATGCCCGCGTGACAATCGGCGATGGACATGGGCAGCATGTAGAAATACAGGTGTGGGATGTATGCGACGAACTGGGTCGACACGAAAATGCCCGTCAGCAGCGAGATATCGCTGGTCGCGGCGAGTGTCTTCAGAAAGCCGGTCGTGTTCTGCAGCGTATTGGCCTTGTCGATCGTGATGCTGGCCGTCTCGGACAGCCCTTTGATCGTCAGGCTCTTGACCGGCGTTCCCTCGGCCACGAACTTGGTGCCGATCAACTCCGGCGCCGCGGGATTGAGCGTGAACGCTTGCGCCGCGGGCACCATGGTCTGCGTGTCTCTCGTCGCGGGCGACCGTGCGAACCCGGGTCGAACGGCGCCCACTCCCGTGACTCCCGAGAGCATCACGGTCGAGATCGCCGGTCTGTTCTGCACTTCGAGCCTGGCCGTCGTTACCACGCTGTTGAGGTTGGTCGTCGAGGTGATCTTCTCCAGTCGGGTTTTGAGTTCCGTCGCCTGAGTCGCGTTGCCGCTGCGCGCGAAAATGCCGGACGCGGTCGCCAGCGCCTGCGCCTGTGCCTCGGGGATCGCGGCCTGCGTGAAAGTGTCGACGCTTTGCTGCGCCAGCAGTTGGGCCCGGGGCCGGTCGTCGGCCTTCTCGCTCAGGACCGCCATGTCATGCAGGATGCCGCCGCGAATGCCGAGCTCCGTCGCGGGCGTGGTGTCGAGAGCAGACTGGTAGAGCGCCAGCGCGCCCTTGAAGTCCTTGCGTATCGTGGCTTCCAGCGCCGCATCCACGTTGTCCTTTACCGCGGCGTGAAACGAAGTCACTCGCAGTCCGGACTCGGCCACCGGCTTTACCGCCTGCTGCGTTTGGGCCGTCAGCTGCGTTTTCTCGCTCATGATCGAGGCCGGGAACTGGTACGTCACCGGTTTGCGGCTGACGAGCATCGCGGCGGTCTTGGCAATGAGCGTGTCGACGAGGGTCGCATCGACAGGAAACTTGAACCGCCCGATCTGGTTCGGATCGATCGGCATCGTGGGATGAACCGTGCGCAGGATCACCGCCATCGCTTCCTGAAACGCGCCGAGTGCAAGGGTGTATTCCTCGTGGTGCAGGTGCTCCTGACCCTTGAGGTACAAGTCCTGCAGGTTCTGCTCGAATTCCCCTTCCGCGTCCTGCACCACGTAGGACGCACTCAGTGGCGAACGGTACGATCCCACCAGATACGAGTACCGGTTTTCCAGCATGTACATGGGTTCCATGGCAGCGGCTCCTTACTCCGGACATGGATTGAAGGATGTATCGCAAGCCTCGGGCAATCACCTGCAGCGGTGGGTGATCACGCCGTTGCGCGACTCCGATGCGGCAAGAATCAACTACTGGCCGGGCCGATTTGGCGGCGGCGCAATGCTCTGGTGCAGCCACAGGGCCATACCGGCGGGCTCCCGACCCGAAAGGTCATCCTTGTGACGTTGCCAACGTTGGGAGGTAGCGCGGCTAGTTGTTGATGATTATTAAGTCCCCGAGCGCAGGAGTCAAATTCGGCCTGATCGCGACCGCCGGTGCCGCGCACATCGAGACCGTACTGGATTCCACTTATGTGAGGCCGCGATCGGAAAGCCGACGCCGTTCTACGCGAAAGCGTTGCGATCCCGCGTATGGCGTTTCTCCCCTGAGCGGCTGGCGCGCCAGCCGCTTTTCTTTTGCGCGTTGTCATAGCGAATCGACCTGCAGTGAAACGCGGTTGAAATGGAGTCTTTGCGGCGGTGTTGGCCGCTGCCGGTTCCAAAGGAGAGGCGTGGTCGTCACCGTCGGAGTTTTCGGGTGGGTCGCTTTGCGTTCAATGTGCGCCAAAGCGGCCGCGCGCGATGCGCGTCGAACGAGATCATCCGCGCTTCACGACAAATTCACGGATCGTTCACGGCGGCTGAGCGAAAGTCGAACCGGCACTGCAGAAGGTGCCCGACAACGAAGCCGAACTCTTACCTATGAAGGAGATAGCCATGAATACACGTCAAATGCTCGGTACGCTGGGCGTTTCCGCGGTTCTCGCATGCGGCGCCGCACTCCCAACCGTGACGTTCGCCGGCGGCCCACCCGCGCGACAAGGACTCGAGGGCACCTGGATGCTTGGCGTGGCCAACGCGGCCCAACCACTCGCGTTCCTGGGCCTCGCCACGTTCACGGAGGACGGCCAAGTCCTGGGCGAAAGCAACACGACCTCGATCAAGAGCCTCGAGCGTGGCGAATGGTTCAAGGTAGGACATCGCGAATACATCCGAAGCACGGTCAACTTCCGCTTCACCGAACCGCGCACATATATAGGCGTGCAAAGAATCACGTCGAGAATGGTCGTCAGTGAAGACGGCGAGGAGTTCACCGGACAGGCCGTCGTCGAACGTTACGACCCGAGCGGCAACCTCATATCCTCGATTTCGAGTGCCGAGTCGGGGAGGCGGTGCGATAGCACGACGACCATTGCAAGGTGTATGGGAATCGGGCCATAGAGGTCGGAGGAGGGGCGGAGCCGCGGTCCCGGCTCCGTCCCGCGCAAGACGCGGGTGGTCGTTAACCGCTCAAGGAGCGCCAGAAGCGCACATGCATTCTTGCGAGCCCTCCCGAACAGCGCATCGACGCTGAGGAAGGTCCGCACAACGCGGTGATTTAAGAATCAGGTGCGGGCATCGAGCAAAGAGAATGGGGGACTGGGTGGTTTTTCGCTCGATTTGGCAGCGAAATTGGGGCTATGCTGTCCCGTTTTCCTAATGGGAACGGACTACCCTCAATGGAGCATGGAAGAATAAAACTTCGTTTGAGCATATTTGGCCCATCCACCAATGGCTCGAGCAGGATCCCGGCGCCTGGGGGCACGCACTGCTCGGCGGCCTCAGGAATACGCCACTGGATCTCTACGTGGACGCTCGCCGTGCTCGCGACTGTCGCCGTGCTCGTCACAGGCGAATCGGCTGCGGCTTCTTTCGAGAAGAGAACCGTACGTATTGTTGTTGGTGGAAACCCGGGCAGCCCCACCGATTCACTGGCGCGAACGCTCGCCGACAAGCTCGCCCCGGTGCTGGGTCAGCCTGTAATTGTCGATAATCGGCCGAGCGCAGGCGGCATCCTGGCCATGGATGTCGTTGCCAGAGCGCGCGCGGATGGATATACGCTCGGTATTGCAACCATGTCGCAGCTGGTATTCAACGCTTACCTGTTCAGCAACCTGCCGTACGACCCGCGTCGCGACTTCACTCTGGTGGCAAAGCTGGTTTCCGGCCCCATCGTCCTAGTTGCGCATCCATCATTCGTGGGCAATTCCCTGCAGGATCTGGTGACGATGGCGAAAGCGGAGCCGCGTAACATCCAATACGGCATCCCGCAGGTCGGGTCGCCGCCTCACGTCATCGCGTTGATGATATCTCGCGCCGCAGGTATCGAACTCACCGCCGTTCCATTCCGCGGTACAGTGCCGGCGCTCGCCAGTGCGCTGCGCGGTGACATCCCGCTCCTGTTCGACGGCCCGGCGCACGTCGCCCCGCATGTACGGGCGGAGCGGCTCAAGGCGCTGGTCCTCATTGGGCAACAAAGGGATCCGCTGCTGCCGGAGGTGCCGACTGCAGCAGAAAGCGGGTACCCGGGCATGCAGATGGAGCCCTGGATCGGTCTCGTTGCGCCCAGCGGTATCGACAACGTTATGCGGCAACGGATCGGCACCGCAGTGGCCGCCGTGTTGCGCGATCCGGATCTCAAGCGCACCTATGAGGCCGGCGGCTGGCGCGTGCTGGGCACGCCCTCTGATCGATTCGCGTCCGAGTTAAGCGAGGACCATGCGTTCTGGGGCGCGGTGATCCGCGAATCAGGCCTGCGACTGGAATGAGGTATCAGCGCGCGGCGGTTTGATCCGAACCGGCCAATGCCTCGTCGGCTTGGCGTGCCCAGAAAGGCATATCCAGGCCGGCAAACACGTTTCGCGCCCGTCGCAGTGCGGTGCGGCTCTTGACGTGGTCATTAGTGCGCGAATGGAGCTTTCCGATGCGAAGATCGCAATGCGCTACGAACGGCGCCATCTCGTGCGCAGCCGCGATCTCCCGGCTCTTCTCATACAGGCTCTGAACGTTTTCGACGTCGAGCGGATCCTGCTGGGCAGCAAGATCGCCATAGAGTCGCAAAGCCCACGCTTCATCGATACGGTTGTCGTAAGCGCGCGCGAGGTTCGCCGCGCGGTCTGCAAATGCTGCCGCATCCCCGAATCGTCGAGCGAGGATCAAGCCCTCGGCGAGCCGCGTGAGCACATAGGCGCCCTGGGCGCCGGGGTACACGCCGCGCAGCGACTCACGCTGCTGCACGGCTCGTTGCATCATCGAGACGCCTTTCTCGACCTGGCCGGTGATCGCGTAAGCGTAGCCCAGGCCACCAGCGAGCAACGAGTACAGAAGACCCATGTGCCATTCTTCGCAGAGGCGCAGCGATCGCTCCAGCAATGGGACAGCCGTGTCGAAGTCGCCTTGCTCGACGAGGACGAGCCCCAGAGCGCGACAGGCGCCGACCTGGCTAAACGGATCGTCGATTTCGTTGGCGATATTCGTCGCCTCGGTCGCGGCCTTTCGCGCGCCGTCGAAATCGCCGATCGATGCAAGGGCGAGCCCGAGGGAGGAACGCAAGGAGACCGCCACAGGTTCAACCTGGTCGGCGCTGGCCGTCGCAATGCACGATGAGCCATCGCCGACGCCCTCTCGCAAGATCGCGATGGCCGGCCGATACTCTCCCTTCCAGAATTGCGCGTAGCCCAGATGGAAGCATGCTTGCGATGCGAGATCGGGGTCGCACCCATCTCTTGCGGCGCGCAGTGCGCGACGGCCGGCGTCGAGTGCCTGCTCATAGCGGCCGGTGTTTCGGGAGTATTCGCTTACGCATAATAAGATTTTGGCGCGGCGCACGGGATCGTCCACGCGTTGCAACAAATGCTCAGCCTCGGTCAGGTTGGCAATCGTTGGTGCCGGGATGCCCGTGCGAAGGAGCGAGCGATGCAGGCTCACCCGCACGTCGACCATCTCGTGTGCCACATCCCGATGTTCAGGAAGATGCTCGAGCGCGAGGCGCGCCTTTTCGAAAAGCAATACGGCATCGAAGTACGCGCAGCGTTGGAAAGCTTGTTCTCCCGCGCGGCGCGCATACCACGCCGCCTTGTGCCACAGTTTCGCGAGACTGTAGTGATGAACCAGCGTGGACCACAGCCGCTCGTCCCCGGGAACGCCTGTCTCTTCACAAGCACGCGCAATTTGGGCGTGAAGCAATTGACGGCGCGGGGGCAGCAGCGCGTCGTATACCACTTCGCGAATCCATGCATGGGTGAAATCGAAGCGATCGTCGATGACATGCAAGATCCGACGGCGCGCCAATTCCTCGATGGACGAGATGACGTCTCCCGGGCAAAGCTCCATCGTCCTGACAATCAAGGTGAAGTCGAATTCGCTGCCGATCACCGCGGCCACGGCGAGAACCGCGCGCACGGGCTCCGCGAATCGTTGAATGCGGGCATCGACGACCTGCCGGACCCTGTCCGACAAACGGAGGGCTGCAGCCGCATCGAGCATCGCACCTTCGTGCATCGCGCGCATCATCTCGGTGATCAGGAAGGGATTGCCTCGGCTCATCTCCCATATCCGGGTCTCGGCATGCACCGGCAGCTGTGATGCTTGCTTCGCGCACGCGAGATTGCGAACGAGCTCGGACGTATCCGATTCCGAAAGTGCGCGCACCTCGAGCGGACGTGCAAGCGAAGCAACGACGAGCTCGTCGACGGTGCGGCGAACCGTCGAAGCCTGCTCGACCTCTTCGTCGCGAAGCGTAGCGATGATGAGCAGGCGTGTCGACGCAATACGTCGCACGACGAACGCCAGAAGGCGGACGCTTGCTTCGTCCGCCCAGTGCAAATCCTCCAGCACGACCACAAGGGGGACATGCGCGGCAAACCGCAGCAGCAAATGGAGAACAGCTTCGAAGAGTCGCCGCTCATCGACGTTGCCCTGGCCTATGTCGTGGTCGTACGGCACCAAATCAGGAATCAGGCGGGCGAGCTCTCGCTGCCATGCGGCTGCCAGGGAGCTCATGGCCTCACGACAGGAGCTCATGTCGGCGCTTCGAAGCGCGTCGACCCACATGCCAAACACCAGAGCTCGTTCGCTTTCGACGGCATGAGCCTGCAGCACGCGCGCATGCGCCTCTGCCGCGCGCGCAGCCTCGCCAACCAGTGCGGTTTTTCCGACCCCAGCCTCTCCCGTCACGACCACACAGCCTCCGACTCCGCGGCATGCTGCATCGAGAGCAACGCGGAGGTGTGCTAAGTGAGCAGCGCGTCCGACCAGCTGTGCTCCAGGGCGAATCGGCGTATTGGCCGGCCGCGCGGAAACATGCCATGTCGCGCGATTTTTATCGTTGCAGCGCGATTCCTGATCTGCAGGTCGAATCGCTCGATCGCGCAGGATGGACTCATACGCCTTTCGTGTCTGGACGTCGGGATCGACCCCCAACTCAAGTTGCAGCGCTTCCGCACAACTTTGGTACTGCTGCAATGCCGTGCCGCGGCGTCCTTGGGCGACGTATAGCTGCATGAGCGTGCGGTGAACCGCCTCATTCGTCCGATCAAACCCCAGAAGCCATTGGGCCGTCTCGATCGCCTGATCGATCTCCTTGAGTCCGACCAGGCGGTCCAGCCGCTTCTCGAGAGAGCTCGTTGCGTGCGCGCGCAGTTGCAATCGCCGTTGGGCCAACCATTGCTCGAACGGCTCTTCATCGACGACTATGCCGTCCAACAGCTCTCCGCCATACATCCGCATGGCCTGCTGCACGGATAAGGTAGAGGCGGCGGAGATCAGCCGCTCGAAGTGTGCGACATCGACATCGATGGACGCGGCGTCAAAGGCTATGCGGTCGCCGCAGGTGACGAGGGCGGCCGATGCATCGGCACTGCGCAGCACTCGTCGGATTTCCGACAGCGCGTGGCGGAGGCTATCTCTGGCCTGCTGTTCGGGTACTTCTCCCCAAAAAAAAGTTGCCAGCTTGCTTCGGGCGTGCTGCGCGTGCGTTGCGAGAGCGAGGTAAGCTATGAGCGCCTGCGTCTTTCGGGTCTGCAGAGGAATAACGCTACCCGTGCCGGCGCGCACCTCGAAACCACCGAGAAGGACGAGCTGCAAATGTGGGACGCACATATCGATTCGATCGCGCATCGCTGGCTCCTCGGCATCATTATCCCACGGAGGAAACAGGCTCGGCCGGGGCCCATGCCACATTCACGGCTCATTCGCGCCTCGCTCATGGGCCTGCGAGCAGAACTGCGCGACCGCCTGCGGCTTGCCACCATCAGGCGGGGCTTACGCGATCGCCAACGTCTTTCGTGACTCCGAACGACGAACAGAGGACTTGAGAATGAATCCCTCGGAGGTTCTATTTCTGCATGGACTCGAGCCGGGGCTTGTGGACCGCGTTATCTCGTCCGCACCTGCGGATTTTCACATCGTGACGATGCACGGCAATACGCCGCTCGACCAACAGATGGAAGCGGCCGCGAAAGTTGATTTCATCATGGTCTGTCGCACACCCGTTCCGCGCGAGCTCTTTCATGCCGCCCGAAACGTCCGGTTGGTGCAATTGCTTACCGCGGGGTATGAACATGTCGATGTCGGACTCCTGCGCGAACGGGGTATTCACTGCGCGAACAATGGTGGAGCGAATTCGGGCGCCGTTGCTGAGCACTCAGTGCTACTGATGCTGGCACTATATCGGCAACTACTTCAGGCCGACCAGTCCGTACGCGCTGGAACCTGGAACGCAGTCGTAACGGGGACAAATACCTTCGAACTGGCGAACAAGATTGTCGGCCTGCTTGGTTTCGGAAACATCGGTCAAAAGGTCGCGAAGCGCGTTCAGGCATTCGATGCAACCGTCCAGTACTTCACCAGAACCCGCCTGAGCGCGGAGCACGAGCGGGCCTTTCAGGTCAAATACGTGCCTCTCGATGAGCTGATTACTACTTCCGACGTCGTGTCATTGCATGCGCCTCTGACTCCAGAAACCCGCAACATCGTCAGTCGCCAGCGCATCCAGGCGATGAAATCGGGCGCCATCGTTGTGAATACCAGCCGCGGTGGGATGATCGACGAGGCCGCGCTCTTCGACGCCCTGTCGAGCGGGCATATCGCTGGTGCTGGTCTCGACGTATTCGCCCATGAACCTGCGACCGTCGACAATCCGCTGTTCACCCTGCCCAACGTAATTACCAGTCCCCATTCCGCGGGCACGACGGCCGACACTTGGGGTCGGCGCGGCACGTTCGCGTTCGCCAACATGCGGCGCGTCCTGAACGGAAGCGCGCCGGAATCTATCATCCGCTAGCGCTATCGACCCATGGTCGACATGCGACAAATCGGGAAGCGGACGTTTTGAAGGCGACGGAGGATGCTTTGCAGACCTGGACCCAGCGGACGTGCTGCGCCGCACCGGCGGACGCACCCGTAGCCCCATACCCGCTGTTCGAAGCCCGGGGCCACCCTCACCAGAAGCGGATACGTTTCAAATAGTTATGTACGTTCAGCGACCGCGCGGCAGATTGCCGCTGACTGGGAGTGCAATACCCCCCGGTTCAAACGCTCGTCTAGCCACGCCCGCCGTCTGCAAGGCGAGGTAGTACCGTGCTTAAATCCCCAATGCGCTGGCGTGCCTCCGCGACCAGTGCGCCTCTGCTTTCGAGAGTGATCGAAGCGCTGTTCCCGCGTGCCCCAAGAGACCCGTAAGTACGAAGTGGCTGAACGCACCGACCACGCCCGATCTTCGGCCAGTTCCAATCCGGTTCGAGTGCGCTTCGACCACTTCGAGCTCGACGAGCCGAACGCGCGGCTGTTGCGCGACGGAATCGCGGTGTCGCTCGCGCCGACGCCATTCGCCGTCCTGTGCGCGCTCGTACGCCAGCCGGGGGCCTTGCTGACCACGAACGCTTTGCTCGATGAGGTTTGGGGGCACCAGTTCGTGACCGACTCGGTATTGAGGACCGCCATCAGCGACCTGCGGACGGCGCTCGACGACGATGCCCGCAGACCGCGTTTCATCGCCACCGTGTCGCGGCGCGGGTATCGCTTCATTGCCGCTGCCAGTGCGATCCCCGCTGCGCCAGCCGTCCAGCCAAGCATTTCGAGCGTTGCCGTCGCGCACGTGCCCCACTTCATCGGGCGCGCGGAACCGCTGTCACGACTGCACCGCGCCTGGGACTTCGCGTGCAGCGGCAAGCGCGCGATTGTCTGGGTCGCCGGCGAGCCGGGTGTCGGCAAGACGACGCTCATCGAACAGTTCGTCGCAACGCTTGGAGATGTCGCTATCGCCCGCGGCCAGTGTGTCGAGCACTACGGTGCTGGGGAGCCGTATCTGCCCGTGCTGGAAGCTCTGTCCGAGCTGTGCCGAAACGACGGCACTCTCGTCGCTTTGCTGCGTGCTGTCGCACCGACCTGGCTCTTGCAGCTGCCGTGGCTTAGCACCGGGGACGAGCGCGAAGCGCTGCGCCGAGAGCTCGCGGGGGTCAGCCCGGATCGCATGCTGCGCGAGATGGGTGAGGTTCTCGATCGCTCGGGCGAGCGCGGGCCGCTGTTGCTGGTCACCGAGGACCTGCATTGGGGCGACCGCGCGACGATCCAGCTCCTCGACTACATCGCCCGGCGCCGTGGCAGCGGTCGGTTCATGTGGCTTGCAAGCTTTCGTCTCGCCGAGGTCGTGGTGCTCGACCATCCGCTCAAGCTGCTGCGGCACGAGCTGCGCCTGCATGACCTGTGCGAGGAGATCGTTCTCGATCCGTTCTCCGAACGCGAGGTCGCCGACTACGTGACGGAGCGATTACCAGCGATCGCCAGCGACGAAGCGTTCGTGCGCGCGTTGCACGAGCGCACCGACGGATTGCCGCTATTCATCGCATCCGTTATGCGCGAGCTGGGCGCGCGCAACGCGCAAAGGGGTGGCCGCGTTGCCCCCGAGCAAGTGGCGAAAATCGCCATTCCCGAGAACCTGGCGGCGATTATCGAGCATTACATCGCCAAGCTGGAGAACGACCAGCGCACCTTGCTCTCGGCGGCTGCCGTTTGCGGTGTCCAGTTCCGAGTCAATACGATCGCGTCCGCGCTCGAGCGGGACGCTGCCTGGGTTAGTGACACCTGCGACCAGCTGGCACGCGAGCAGCTGTGGCTCGTCGGCGCGGGCGCCGAGGAGGGCAACGGCGCGGCAGAGTCACCGTATTCGTTCAGGCACGCGCTGTTCCGCCAAGTGTTGTACGAGCGCGCGGGGCAATCGGCCCGTGCAAACCTTCACCGAAAAATCGGCGCGGCACTGGAACGAGAGCTCGCCGCAGGAGTGCCGGTCACCGCGGCCGAGTTGGCTATGCACTTCGAGCGGGCCGGCGAAGCCACCGCCGCTGTGCGCTACTACGCCGAAGCCGCCGAAGCCGCCCTTGCGCACTTCAGCCCGGAAGAGTGCATGAGGATCATCGAACGGGCGTCGCGGCTGATCGAGCAGGCGCCCGACAGTCTCGGGCGAAGCGCACTGCAAGTTACTATCGGAACGCTTTACGGCCTCGCAGCTACCCGGGTGCTTGGGGCGGGCACCGAAGCAAGGAGCGCACTCCAGCGAGCGTATTCGCTGCTCGACGAAATTCCGCAGCATCCGATGCGCGGGCGCCTGCTTCACGGTTTCGGCTGGATGCTTTGCCTGCGCGCGGAGTATGACGAGGCGCTCGCGGTCGCAGGTCGAGCGGAAGCACTTGGTTCGGCGACGGATGATCCGCTGCTTGTCTCGACCGCGTGCACCGTGCATGGAGAGGTCGATCAGCTTCAGGGGCGATCGCTGTCTGCCAAGAGATGGCTCGAGCGCGGGCTCGCCCTTGCCGAGCAGCTGGACGTGGGTCCCGGAGAATTCCTCGTGGATCCGCAGGTCGCCGTGCTTGGGCTGCTCGCGAACCCCCTCGTTCATCTGGGCCTGGTCGAGGGCGCGCGCGCCTGTGTGGAGCGCGCAAACGCCCGCGCTCGGGATCGGGGATGGCCGATGGCGCGGCTCGTGGCAATCTGGCACGGCGCGCTGCTCGAGGTGCGCCTCGGCAACGCCGAGCGTGTGGCCGCTCTTGCCGATGAGATGCATGCGCTCGTGGAGGAATACGCGCTCGCTCACGGTCGAACTGCATGCCGGTGGTTTCGCGCCTTGGCGGACGCCCGGATGGGCGCACCGGACGACGCTTATCAACGAATTCGCGACGCGTACGAAGACAACGTCCGCCTTGGAATGCTCGTCGGCGCAAGCGAGACCTTGGGGTATGCAACCGAGGCGCTGTTCCTTGCCGGTGACCTGGATGGAGCGCAAAGGCAGCTCGACGAAGCGCTTGCGATGGCGGGCCAGCTGAACGAGCGCGTGTATCTAGTGCAGCTCTACCTGCTCGAGGCTGCGATCGCTCGTTCGCGTGACGAGCGCAAGGTTGCCGACGCCTCGGTTCGACGCGCGATCGTCGAAGCCAGAGCGCAGGAAGCGCCATGGCTCGAGTTGATGGCGCTTATCGAATTGTGCGACCGCCACGGCGCAACGGCCAAAGACCGAAGTGCGCTTGCCGCGCTCGTTGCCCAGGTTCCCGAAGCGCTGAATACATCTGCTGGCGCGAAAGCGCGGGCACTGCTCGACAAGACGAAGTCGGCCTAAAGTGACGCCCGTTTCTGCACTACGCGCTGCGGACATCCAGCGAGGTTCGAAGCATCGTGGACGCGCTGATCCCACAGCTCCCTCGCGAGGCTGATCACGACCGGACCCACCACGACGCCGACCAGTCCCAGCGCCTCGAAGCCACCCAGGCAGCCCATCAGCACCCATACGAAACCCAAGCGGATTCCGTTGTCGGCGATGGCCGGCCGCACGATCTTGTCGCCGCATAGGAGGACCACGCAGCCCATCGCCAACGCCAGCCCGGCCGTCGCGCCAGCGCCTTTCATCGCCAATTGCAGCGCGAGGGCGGCGAGGGCTACGTAACCAAGGAAGGGCACGATCGCGAGCGCGCCCGTGATCGCAGCCCATCGAGCCGCGTGAGGGACGCCGGTTATTGCGTATGCGATGCCGGCTGCCACTCCATCGAACAGACCAACGAGCAGCATGCTGTTCACCGAAGCGCGCACAGCTCGCGTACTAATGTCGATGTAGCGCTCGGCCTGTCTGCCGATGCAGTCGCGCAGCACGCGCCTCAACTCGTGCGCCAGCGTTTCACCCCGCTGATACAGGAAGAACAGCAACAGAATCGTGAACGCGACGATGAATACGTGCCGAACTATGAACTGCCCCAGCGACTGCGCCCACCCCAGAAGTGCCGTCGGATCGGTGCGCTGCGTCCACATTGTCAAGTCTCCTGGATGCGCGAATTCGCGCTGCCAGCGAGCGTCCAGGTAAGGTCCGACCAGCGGTACGTGCGAGAGCCAGTCCGGAGCGCCGATTCCCGTCCTGTCCGCTGCTGCCATGTCGATGAGCAACGCGTGCGTTTCGGTAAGCAGCGCCCCGAACGCAACGATCATCGGTACCAGCACGAGCACGACGATCAAACCCGTGAACGCCAACGAGGTTCCAGCCGACCCGACGCGAGCTCCCCATCGGGCCGAGAATCGCCTGTAGAGCGGCCAACTGGCGATTGCGGTCACACAAGCCGCCAGCAAAGCCTGAACGAAGCTGTGCAGGATCCACACGGCCAGCGCGATTATCGCGGCGCGATAGAACCAGCCTAAAGAAAGTTTGATGTTCATGCGTTGGCTGCCGTGTCCGTAAGCCCGGCATCCATGCTAGGGGCTAGCCACTCTCGAGTCATAAGCGAAACATCGCGTTTGCATCGTGGATCGTCATCGAATCCCCACGGAACGCAGACGTTTCCCTCACAACTCGGCCGGTGGCAGGCGTTACCGTACGCTGCATGAAAACCGAGACCAGGCCATGACGCTCAACGCCGACGCGAAATTCCCGACGCGGCGCGCCTACGTTGTCAAGGTGCGCGGCGACGCAAGCCCCGATGCGCTTACCGGTCGCGTCGAGAACCTCGTCACCGGCCAGCAACGCGAGTTCGCCTCCGGACACGAGCTGCTGGCATCGATTGCCTGCGACCTCCGGCCCTGCGGCGACCGCACGCCGAACGCCCCGCCCGAAACGCCCCCTCTCCCTCAATCAGAGAAAGCATTGTCATGACCACTTCCGCCCGCCAGCTTTGCGACAGCCACGACGTTTCCGCCAAGGTCACAAAGCTCGTGCAAACGCGCACGAAGCTCGCGCTCGACCGTTACAACGAGCGCGTGAAAAAAGCGTACGAGCGCGCCGTCGGTGCCGCGCAGTCCAATCCTATGGCCGTCTCTCAACTATCGGGCGGCGCGGCGCAGTACGCCGTGGACTTCGTGCAGCGCTCTATCCTGTTCTGGGACACGTTGCGCCAGCGGGGCAACAACTTCCTCGAGCATGAGCGGCAGGGATTGCCGCCGGTCCTTCACTTCGATTACGAGACGATCCTGGACGGACGCTCGTTGAAGCGTCCCGTCAACTACGCGCTGCTGCGCATCGTTCCGCCCAAAGGCGTGACGGTCGACCCCGATCGCCGCCCTTACGTGATCATCGACCCACGGGGCGGCCACGGTCCGGGCATCGGTGGCTTCAAGGACGATTCGCAGGTTGGCGTGGCGCTGCGTGAAGGTCACCCTGTGTACTTCGTCGTCTTCTTCAAGAATCCGGAGCCGGGCCAAACGCTGCTGGACGTGTGCGAGGCGGAACGCGAGTTCGTGCATCGGGTACGGGAGCTCCATCCGAACGCCGCCAAGCCGGCGATCGTGGGCAACTGCCAGGCCGGTTGGGCCGCGATGATGCTCGCCGCGTCCAACCCGGACGACACGGGCCCGATCGTGATGGTTGGCGCCCCGATGTCCTACTGGGGCGGAGCCTGGCGCGAGGGCGAGGGCGACAACCCGATGCGCTACGCGGGCGGCCTTCTCGGCGGCACATGGCTCTCATCGCTCGCTGCCGACATCGGCGGCGGAAAATTCGACGGCGCCTA
>Ga0207701_10001432_pt1 | contig 25059 bp, 35 predicted proteins | sample KBSSwiSSwithPhiX_FD_184294 | JGI IMG/M metagenome (GOLD analysis project Ga0207701, IMG submission 184294) | Switchgrass rhizosphere bulk soil microbial communities from Kellogg Biological Station, Michigan, USA, with PhiX - S5 (SPAdes) (version 2) | ecosystem: Environmental > Terrestrial >... | reverse complement strand
TGACGATCACTCCGCTGACGAGCATTCTGCTGAAGACCGCTAAGGTCACGACGGAAATGAACTGGGGCGTGATGCCTCCCCGCGCCGGCTATTCCCTTGTGCTCAATGCCATCATGATCATCCTCCTGATGACGCTGATGGGGTACGCACGGTCATCTTCGCGCGTCCATTGGCATGTCTATGGTGTGCTCCGCGACACATCGCAATATGCGTACTCCCCCGCGCTCGGCTATGCCTCAGGCATCATGGCCTTGTGCACATTCTTATTCTGTATGATCGTGGCATTTATCTTCTGGGTTGCCACCATGGGCGATAAGGCGAAGGGGCCGGCTGTATCGAGCAAAGCCGCGTTGCCGCAGGGTCTGCCGGCGATGGCAGGCGCATCGAACGCGCTCGATGAACCGAATGGCCGCAAGTTGTGAATCATGGATGTGGGATTGTGAGGGCAATGCAGTATTGAGGGCAAGGCACTTCTTGCTGCCCAAAGGGGATATATGAGTGAAATCGTTCGACTACAGTTGATTGGTCTCGGTGTGATGGGGCTGGGCATTCTAGCCCTGCTTTTTATTCGAGGCACGTTCATCCGAGTCACCGGATTTGTCACGATCATATTGGGCCTCTTCACACTCGTGTCATTGTCGATTCCGCAAATGGCGTCCTTGCCGCCGGTTGAAGAAAAGTTCGACATTGCCACGGTCAAAACACCGACCGACTTGGCGTCTATTGGGCAAAAGGTTTTTTTTAGTAAGGGTCAGTGTGCCCTATGTCACACCATTGGTCCCAGTGAATCAGCACGCTGTCCGGATTTAAAGGGAATCGGAGCCAAGCTGAGCCGCGAGTTTCTGTATGAAAGCTTGACCGAGCCGCAGGCCTACATCTATCAAGATTATCGTGTTGAAGGCCTGGCGAAGGAGTATCCGGCCACCATGCCGTATATCAATAAGAATCCCATCGGACTGTCAAGGAATGAGATTCTCGCTGTGATCGCATTCTTGCAGCAGATGAGCGGGGAGCCTATTTCCATTGCGGTATCCGAGTTGGCAGCGCCAGAGCAGGCTCCTGCCGTTCCGGTGCAGAAGGCAGCCGAATCCGTCCCGGTAGCCGTGGCGCAAGTTCATTGAGGAGGCACGTATGAAGGGTGCATTGGTCACGCCGGTCATTGTGACGGTAGTCGTCTATCTCTTCTGCAAGTTTATTGTGCCCATTATCCCTGGCTCGGCGCCGCTGCCGTCCAGCGTCATCATTCTGTATATGATGCTCACCATCTCAGGAATCGGGATCTTCTACACACTGAGCAAAGAATCCAAGGATGCCTTCTGGGGTCCGATCGAGCGATTCTTGACGGGAGATGGTATCGGTGGAATGCAGGCGTTACGCTGGGGTGTCCTGATCTGCTTTCCATTGCTTGTCGGCTGGCAAACCTATAACAGCACGGCCGTCAGCAATGAGCCACCAGGGGAAAATCGCACGATTCATCCGGCTCCGCCGGGCGAATATGCCGGCCTGTCCAATCCGGTTGCCAAGACCCCGGATGCTATCCAACAGGGAAAGGGTTTTTATGCCGCCTATTGTTCCCCCTGTCACGGCGGAAACTTTGACGGCAAGGGTCCGGCAGCCAGGGGATTCAATCCTCCCCCGGCCAACTTCGCCGATCCCACGACGATCGCCATGCTCCAGGAAAGCTACTTATTCTGGCGCATTAAAAAGGGCGGCGTCGGTCTCCCGATTGAAGGGATGCCATGGAAATCCGCGATGCCACGCTGGGAAGTGGAGCTTCCCGACGAATGGATCTGGAAGATCATCATGGGTGAGTACGACGGAGCGCATCAATCACCGAGGACGTGGGAGTAAGGGGGTAGCCTGGTCGTCCTCCTATTCGTGGAACGCGCACGATGATAAGAATGTGCTCGCTTGGGACAAGAACGCGTCATGGCGCGCTCAGGGTTGGGCGGGTGAGAATGTTTCGCGCAATCGAGGATCAACCAGCCTACCCTGGAAAATAGAATAGGAATTGGGATAACGCGCGCAGTGGAAGGCACCTACCCCACCCTTTGAGGAGTGAGTAGGGAGTTAGTGAGCAGAGAGAGGATAGAACGTATGAGAGACGGACTGAACAAAATCCTTCCGAACGTCGCCGTTGGCGCCGGGCTTGTTCTGGGACTGCTGCTGGCACCGCTGGCGACGCAGCCGGCTTGGGCCGAAGAGAAGGCCCCGGCCAGCGCGTCACCCGAATCGGCATCGGAAAGTAATGCAGTCACTGCTCCATTGGTGAAGGCCGGGCTGCCGGCCGATGATCCGACTGCGGCAGTCTGGAACAGCGCGCCCCAGGCGAAATTTCCCATGTCTCCGCAAGTCCATTGGCCGAACCGCATTCTGGATGCCACGGTCAAGGACTTGAGCGTGCGAGCCCTGCATGACGGAACGAACGTCGCCATTCTTTTGGAGTATGCAGATCCGACCGAAGATGCGGACGATGCAGCGGCGATTGAATTCATGGTGGGCGATAAGAAGGCCCACTTTGCCCATGGACAGCCGATGTTGCAGGTGGAAGGCGGGCCGGTCAATATCTGGTTTTGGAGAAACAAAGATGCGAAGGGCGTCGACATGAATGCCATGGGCTTCGGCACGCTCAAGACGCAAGATCATCAGGACGTGAAAGCCAAAGGCGTCTACTCCAACGGGACATGGAAAGTGGTCTTTACGAGGCCGCTCGAGACCGGCCATCTTGAAGAAGATACGCAGATCCCAATGGGTGGGTTCATCAATATTGCCTTTGCCGTCTGGGATGGCAAGAAAGACGTCAGCGGCGCAGTAAAGGAGAAGGGATCCCAAAAGGCGGTTTCCTCCTGGTGGAATTTCCGTGCAGAGGCGCCGCCGAATTATACCGGCTATTACTATGCAGCCATCGCTGTGGGCTTGGCTTTCGGATTTCAGTTTTTTCTGATCCGTAATCTCAAGAAAGGGCCTCGACCATGAAGGCGGTCCCCTTATACGTATCGGGAGTGGTAAGTGCGCTGATCGGCATCGGGGCCCTGGTTGCCGGGGGTTGTGCCAACGATCAGCAGGCGAAGGGGCATGAACTCTACAACCACTATTGCTCGCACTGTCACGGCGAGAGTGGACGCCAGAATGAGGGGTACAATTGGTCCTCCATGCCGGATCCGAAGCCGAAAGACCTCACGAATAAAGCAGAGATGAGCACGCTCAAGGACAAGGACATCTTCGAGACGATTTACCGGGATATGAAAGATACAGGTGAAGGGGGCGACGAGATCGGCGATGACGAGTTCGGCGTGCCTACCATGCCGACGTTCAAGTACACCCTGTCGGAAGACGAGATATGGGCGATTGTCGGCTATGTCAGGGGCCTCCACGGCACGAAATTGGAGTTTAAGATCGAAGAGAGAAAGAAACAGTTGGCTGATGCACTCACGGCGGCTCAAGCCAATTTGGAGCAGACCACGAAGGCCTACGAGGAGGCTGAAAAGCTCGCAAACGAAGAGGCAGAAAAGAAAAACGTCGATGTCGATGATGCAGCGTATGCCAAGGAATTGGCTGCCATGGCTCAGGCGAAAAAGGGTCGTGACGCGGCCCAGAACGCGGTCAATAATTTTTCGTCCAGGCCGGGAAAAGGCCAGAGTGTCGCCAGGCCGGATCTCACCGTGAAGCCGGCAGAGGTTCCAAAGTTGGTGGAGCTCGGCAAGCGGTATTATGAGGACAAGTATGGCTGCAACGGCTGCCATGCCATCGGCGGTGAGGGCGGAAAGGTCGGCCCGGCGCTCGATCGAGCAGGGTTCAGGTTGAATGCGACCTGGACCTATCGGTGGCTGAAGAACCCGCAGGCGATGAATGCAGAGACCAGGATGCCGGCGCTCGGGCTCAGCGATGCCGATGCCAAAGCCGTGACGATGTATCTCAGTACGTTGCGCGCGCCCGCAAATCCAGAAGGTTCGACCAACAAGCCGGAAGAGCCTTTACCCGTCAGCAAGCCGGGGAGCTGATCTCAGAGTAGAAATCCCGCGACCATTCCTAAGAAGATGGCGGCTCCTACCCACACATGTTGCTGAAACATGTGAAAAGCGGTGGGCGTCGATACAACCTGCCTGAGCTGCAGGGCTTGTCTCGCACACCACCAGCCGATGGTCACGAGTACTCCATAATAGATCCAGCCAATGTCGGCAAGCCAGCCGGCGAGTCCCAGCAGGAACAGCATTGCACAAAAGACTGTCCCGACGGCAATCCACGTCGATGAACCGAACAACAGCGCCGAAGACTTCACCCCGATCCGGCGATCATCCTCCCGATCTTGCAATGCGTAAATCGTGTCATATCCGACCGCCCAGCAGATCGTGGCAGCGAACAGGCACCAGGCCGGCGCTTCGATAGCGCCCCGCGAGGCGGTCCAGGCCATGATGGTGCCCCAGCCGAAGGCGACCCCCAAAATGGCTTGTGGGATGTGGATGACGCGTTTTGCGAAGGGATAAAGGGCAGCTAAGAGGATGGCGATTGGACTCAAGAGGATCGTGAAGGGGTCAAGGGATAATACGAGTATTGCGGCCAGCAGAAGAAAGAACCCGATGACCATCAGGGCATGTCTGACGCCGAGTTCACCCGAGGCAAGTGGACGGACCCTTGTGCGGGTCACATGCCGATCAAAGGATCGATCTGCTAAATCGTTCAAGACGACTCCCGCACTGCGCATCACAAATGATCCGATGACGAAGACGACAAGCAAATGAAGCGAAGGCGTCCCGCGAGCGGCGAGGACCAGGGACCAGAGTGTTGGGAGCATGAGCAGCCATGTTCCAGTCTGGTTTTGGAGGCGGATGAGTCGGCTGACAGCCGACCAGGACAATTGAGGCGGTAATGGTGATCCCGGTTCCGGCGAGGAAGATTCCGTCATGGGGGTCAACTTAGCCGAGGGGTGTGGGGCTGTCAACGCCGCACCGCGCAGGCAGGTTTCTCTAGTTTATTTGGTTTGTCTGGTTTGTTTGGTTGAACGGGTCTAACCAGATGAACCAAATAAACTAAAAAGACCAAACAAACCGGGCCCGTTGTGCTCCTTGGGCATTTTTCTGTATAAGAATATTGTGCAGGTCATAGATTCAGCGCGTCCGTCCCTCTTGCTTCGTGCGGCCTCAGGGGTTGTCGCGGGGTTGTCTATTCTGACGTTGACGAGTTGCTCGTTCTTCTCGAGAGGAGAGGGGGCGGTTGTCGGATACGATGTTCCCCTGACGGTCCAACTTCGATCCGACCCAAGCATCGCCGCGGCTCAGCTTGCTTATCAAGACGCCTGCGGCCAAAGGCAATCCTTGCCGATTGGCGCGCCGTTGCAGAATCTCCTTACGCGAAAGATAGGCCGCGTCTTTGAAAACGTTTTGCCGGATGGTGCAGGGCCCTCGTCGGTTCCTGACGGATATGTCGATGCATCGTTGGGACCTGCCACCGTCGACCTTGCGATCACTCATAAGGCCAACAAGAGCTACCCTGCCATGGTCGCTGTGGGGTTGGACTTTGCCTATAGGGCTGCCGATGGGGTGGTTCTCTACAGCAAGAAACTTCAGAGCATCGGTCGTGGAGATGTCGAGGTCACCGATGCGTCGTGCGAGGTTAAGGGTCTCGATGCGATTGCCAAAGAGGCAATAGGTTATGTGACAGATGGCATGGCCGCATATCTTGGCACCTCTTCCAAGATCGGCGAGGCTGCTCAAGCACGCAAGGCTGACGGGTCCAAGCCGGCAGGGCAAGTTGCGCTTCAGTCATCGGCAGTCGCTCCTGCACCTGTTTCAGCAGATGGACCTGCCACGCTGGTGTTCCGTGCGATCGTTCGTCCCGAGAATCACAATCAGATGTTGAGCACCGGTGAAGCGGTTGCGATCGAAATCGAAATCAAGAATGAGGGACCGGGACCTGCAAGGGCTGTCGAGTTGTCGGTAGCTGCTTCGCCTGCCTTGATTGAGCGGATTCCCATCAGGGTATCGGTCGGCGATCTCCAGTCCGGTGAGGTGAAACGGATAGTATTGGACGGCAAGGTTGGCAGGGTCAATAACGCCGTGGAGGCGGAGTTGACATTGACATTGTATGCCGGGTCCCAGTCGGTCCAGCTGCCCTCACCCAAGAAGTTTCTAGTGACGATGGTGCCTGAATCTGGAACAATGGTCCAAGCGGCGCCGGTTGATGTCGATCAGCTGTCGAAACGGCCCAGCCTTCTCAGACAGCCGAAGGCGGTCGGTATCGTGGTCGGCGTGGGGCGATTTCGGGATAACGGCGTCGTTCCGGTGAAGTATGCCGCGAGGGATGCGGAGGTCATCGCCGCTCACCTTAAGGCGACCGGCGGGATCCCATCCGAGCGTGTACGCACCCTCGTTGACGCCCATGCCCTCAAGGCCGACCTGGCCGAAGCGCTGGAAGAGTGGCTGCCCAAGCTGGTAGATCCCACCACGGTGGTCTACGTTTCGATCACGGGTCGAGGAGTCGTTGAGCCGGCCACTGGGGCAGTATCGATCAGATTATTCGACAGTACGACCATGTTTGATGCACGACTCTATTCGCTTCGTCGACTGCATGATTCCTTGGCATCATTGCCGATTCAGCGGGCCATCGTGATACTCGATCTCTCGCTGGAATGGGCACCCGGCAAGGAGGCGGCAGAAGGAACTGTCCCTTTGTGGGGGCAGGGAGATAATGGAAAAGGGAAGATCATGTGGATGGTCGGCAACCGAGCAGTCCGGGAAGCCCCTAGTTACGACCAGGGCCGGCATGGATTGTTTGCCTATCAATTGCTCAAAGGCCTGGGTGGCCCGGCGGATCTGGATAGGAACGGTTTTATCCTGGTCGGAGAACTATGCACCTATACAAAGTGGCAGTTGTTCAAGGTGGCTCAAGAGCAGTATGGCAATGGGCATGAATCTCTCTGCCTCCCAGGGCCCGGTCTGGGAGCCTCAGTCAGACTGCAGCCTATTGCGCAGTTGAAGTAGCGCCGGCTGCTGGTCTGACGGCACGGTTGTCGGGCAGAGAAGGTCTGCTGCGCACTTCTCAGCGGTTTCGTAAACCGAATTAGCACTCAGAACCCCTTGTGATCTCTTGTGATTACAAGGGATTTTCTTTTGCCTCCTTGGTTGCCGGTGAGTAGCGGCGGGTCGTATACAGTCGCTCGCGGGCACAATTTCGGGCACAGAGCACATACCTTTTCTCCACTCGTTTCACGACGCTTTTCAGGATATTTTCTTACTGGCATAAATGACTCAGGATCATTCGTATGCTCGCCCTCAAGGCCACCCCCACCTTTGCAGTACCTCCTTCAGGGTCTTTCGCCTAGCAACAGGGGTGGTATTCTTCTGACAGGGCAAACACACACAGGCTTGATGGCTAGGAGGTGTCAGGATGGCCACTCTTCGCACGCTTGTTGGAGTTTCTGTGCTGCTGGTCATCGTGGGTCTTGTGATTGTCATCCCGCTGGGGGTTGGGTGGGCCCTTGTCCATCTAGCGACTCCTTAGAGTATTGCTCTCAAAAAAGTGTTGTGATAAGCGTTGCACATACGGCAATGCTCACCGACCCCCTTCAAACCAGTCCAGCCTTTCACAGCGGTTCAGCACCGCCGACGAAACCAGGTGTCTATTGGTTTCACAGCGAGACTGCGTGGAAGGCTTTATTGGTGGAGGTACGTCTGGCCAATGGCGAGTTGACGGTATGGTGGCCCAACTACGACCAGTCAGTCACAGCAGTGAAAGGCCACTGGCACGGACCCATTCCCCCCTCGACTGGACCAGGTAGCCGATAGTCCACCATTTTCCAGCGCCTCATCTTGCGGCTTCTTTGCCCATCCCTCGTAAAGCGCGGTGGAAGATACTTACCATCCCGGACGTCAAGGATATAGTATTGAGTCTTGTCGAAAGTCACCTGAAGGAGCTGGAGAAGCGGGGTCTGTTACCGAAAGGGAAGTGAGGCGGCACTGAACTTCTAGACAGGTTTGATGGTCATGACAAGATTACTCGGGGGTTCCCTCAGTCCCATGTTCGAACAGTGAATGGTAAAGTTCCAATAGGTTAATCATCACACAATATGCCGACGGCGGGCGAAATCTTCCTCAACGAACATGATCATTATTCGCCGCCTGAACTGTGCGAAGCAGAAGTAATGAGAACCCGAACCCTCATTCTCCTCGCACTGCTGGTTATCATCCCAGGCTGCGTGACGTATCGGGATTTCCAGATTGTGAATCCCCTCCCAAGCCCATATGAGCCGGCTGCATCCCCTCGTTGTCGTCAGACCGTTCAGTTTTCATATGGTCTGACTGGGGGAGGAACCTTTCAGTGGACCGTTAGTGGCGTCTTCTCACCTGCGGCTGTGAATCGTGCCCTGCACGAAGCGCTTCAACGCTATGCAGGCTGTCGCGACGACCCCGCTCTCGCTTACAGTTCTGAGACAGGGATGGAAGTCTTCGTCTACGTCCGGGAGAAACTGTATCCATGGCATTGGTATGGAGAGTACCTTGGGCATATCTCATCAGTGGCTTCCTTTGTCATCCCTTTTTATATTAATGAAGGCGGCTGGGAGCTCTCCTACAGCGTCCCTAACAAGAATTTGCCCAAAAAAACGTATAAATACGAAATTTCAGCGAGACAATTCTATTGGCTAGCGTTGCTCCCATTCTCCTGGATTAACTTCTTCACCTACAGTCTCGATGATGCAGTGCGTTCAACAACTGCGCAATTTGTTGTGGATGCCCGATGGGATGGGTTTCTGGGAACAGCGGAGTGACTCGTGGGATCAGAGCTAGCCTTTGGGGCGGCTGTACCGGCATCCTTCTTCTGCTGTGTGCTCCCCTCGCAATTGCTGCCTTCACTGGCCCTGTCGTCTCCGTCCTCGACGGCGATACGATCGAAGTGTTACACAACACCCGCGCTGAACGTATTCGCCTCAACGGGATCGACTGTCCAGAGAAGGGGCAACTCACCTGCACGCCGTGAAGTCGCTTCGGAAACCTGTAACGGATAATAGAGTCCGAGGGGTGCGGGCAATGGCGCAGGGTTGAAATGACCTAGATGACAGGGGAAGAAGTGATGGTCGATATTTCCTCTGAGCAGGGGCTTTCGAGACCGTTATAGGCACTCACTGCAAAATAATAGATAGTATGAGGATCAAGGTTAGGGACCGTGGCCGACGGGGAGTTAACATACATGGAACTGTCGTATGTGCAGCTGCCTGGTTGCCCTGATGATCGCCGGCTGTAATAAACAAAATAGCCGATGACAGATGGGTCTCGAACTGGTTGCCATTCGAGCGACACGGTGGCTACCGGTGGTGCTGCTGCTGATGGGTCGCTGCCGCTTTCTCCTCCGCTGGCACATCCGGTCAACAAGGCCATCAGCGTCAGAAGAAGACCCGTAACGATGGTGGACAGGCCTAGTAGCGTGCGAGCGTTCTCTGTGACTCTGGCCTGCGGGAAAGAGAAGTGGTGCCTCGTGACATGGCTCATGCGCTTCCTCCGAGGGTGCGTGTGAAGACGTTGAATTAGGTTTTCAGGTCGGTCTACTTCATGCGTGAGGCGAGGCAGGAAGAAGAACACGTTTGGCGTTGAGGTGTGAGCAAAGTAGATGCCAAGGGCGCTCGCTGCCATTTATGAATGGATCAACGAATTGTGGAGTGCTTCAAAAAGTTGGAGTTGTAGAAGGTGAAGGAGAAACCATGCAGATTCTGTCTCGCTCGAGGAGCGGGAGATGGCTTCGCGCTCTGTTCATGTTGGGAGTCGGACTCCAGAAGAGCTCGGGGTGGGTAATCTCTCAACATATCAGCTTTCGCACCATCGGAGAGGCAAGAGGAAACTCTTGAAGGAAACGCGATCAGTCCGACTTTCCTAGCTCCACAATATAGTGAGAAGCACTACCCAGACACTCGGCTCCGCAGGACATGATGCTCTCCCTAACCTGCTCTGCATCCGCTCTCGTTGCCCACAGAGAGAATGCACGCTTTCCGCACGGCGTGACCACGGCGAATTGTCCGTCTCCGTCGACATGGCGCGTACGATTACCGAGTAGCCGCTCCGCTTTGTGTTTCCAATCCATCGTGAACCCCTTATGCAGCAAGGTCTAAGCCCAGCACATTGCGCTTGTGATGGTGCAAGCGTTCCCTCTGCCCGCACGACGCTGTGCATTCACCGGGTATGTCGAGTAGGAGTTTGGCCGATTCGTGGTCTAATATCTGGCGGCCAAAATATAGTTTTCATGTAAGAGTGAGACTACGAAGGCTCTCGTGAATTGACCGATAAAGCAAAAGACGTGCCGCTACCAGCCCCCCATGAAAGAACTAGCGATGGGGTGTTGAGCCTCACCATTTTAACCCATTAGAGGGAACTGACTATTTAGAGGGGATTGACGGCGTAATTCTTAGGGTGCACTGTGAGTGACTAGCTTAGGAATCGGGACGAACTCAGTTCATGCAGGACCGTCTTTCAAACTGTCCTTGAACTTATGGAATGCGACCTGTGAAGCGACTTCTTGAGAAATGGAGTAGTGCACTATGCGGCCTGCTCATGTGGGGGGCTGTCCTATTAGTAGCTATTCCGGTTCGTGCTGACCTCGCTGAGTTCTATACACTCACGGCGCTTGGCAACCTGGGAAGGATGTCCGACGGAACCACAAGCATGGCCTATGGTGTCAACAATGACAGGCATATCGTTGGAGGGTCCTACGCTCCTGCTCCCGAAGCCTCCAACGATCCCGGCAACGACGCCCAGCGTGCCTTTCTTTATGGCGCGATGACGAACCTCCTCGGCAGCTTGGGCGGAGTAGAGAGCCAAGCCTTTGGCATCAATGATGCCGAGCAGGTGGTTGGAATTTCCGATCCAGGAACCACCGACAGTACTGGTACCCAGGTCTCCCACGCCTTTCTCTATAGGAACGGCATCATGACGGATCTAGGCACCCTAGGAGGGCCAAATAGCATTGCCTTTGACATCAATGATGCGGGGCAGGTGGTTGGTTATGCCGACGTGGTCTCTACCACCCAGCCTTACCATGCCTTCCTTTACACTAACGGCACGATGACGGATGTGGGCACCCTAAGAAAGACAATTAGCGAAGCGCGAGGCATCAACAGCACTGGACAGGTGGTTGGATGGTCCTACAACCATGAGGATGGAGCCCATAACGCCTTTGTTTATCGCCATGGGTCATTGAGCAACCTCAACAACTTATTGGATGGTTCTGGAAAAGGCTGGACTCTTGAGGAAGCCATCGCCGTCACTGATAACGGGCAGATCGTGGTCCTTGGAGTGAATCCCCTCGGTCTACAAGAGGCATTCCTTCTGACCCCCATTCCCGGATTGCTCATGCTGCTGGTATGGCGGGCGCGCATGGTTGCAAAAGGTTTTTCATTTCTCCGATGGTTGGCGTGTGGGGGCGGAGGAGGGCATAGAAACCGCCTCGGCCACAGAAATGGGCACAGTGGTCCTGCTATTCACGGACACCCGCAAATGGTGAGTGGGCCCGGTAATCTTAGCTCTTCAGAACTCTACATGAAGGCGATAACTCAAGCGCTAGTAATTCTTCCGAGATCTTAAAGCACGATCGCTACAACATCATAAGCGATGCCGACCTTCGTGAGGCATCCCACAAGCTTCACGGGTACAGTTTGGGTACAGTACGTGACTTATCCTTGACTCCTACACGTTAAGACGTTAATTTCCTTGCGATGCCGGCGTAGCTCAGTTGGTAGAGCAGCGGTTTCGTAAACCGCAGGTCGTCCGTTCAATCCGGATCGCCGGCTCCAGTATTTCAAGCGGTTATGGATGCAGTGAGTTCGCCAGAACAGGCAGGTGTTAATACCGTGTTAGTTTGAAGGTACGTATCTAGTTTACTAGCTGCTTTCAACAGGTCACTGTCCTCCATCGCGTTGTATCGTTTCCACATTTTTTCAGATTTGGTGCAAAAGTTCGAGTCAGAGTCGGAACGTATTCTCGCTGTCATTCTTGATCGCCAGGCGAAGAAGTGGTTCAAGCCGGCCAAAGGCCAGTTCCAGATTTTCTATAAGTCCGGCACCGATCATCTGGAGTATCAGCCAGACTTTGTCGCCGAGACCGACGCCGCGATCTACATGTTTGAGCCGAAGGCCAAGAATCAAATGAGGGATGCCGATGTGCTCGCAAAGCGGGATGCCGCAGTGAAGTGGTGTCAGCATGCCAGCGCACACGCACTCACCTGCGGAGGCAAACCCTGGAAGTATGTGCTGATTCCTCACGATGTGGTCGCAGAGAATATGACGCTGGCTGGGCTAACAAGACAGTTCGCCGAGAAGTAGGAAATGTTTGAATCAGTCTTGAGAGACGGGACCAATGAATAAACTAACTGCGTCGCATAAGGATCTTCAACGGGAACTCGCAGACTTCGGAGATCGGTTCCCCAAGTTACAAGACGACGAATTATTCCTGCTGTGGTTTCTTAGAGCATTCGTCACAGAGGATGAACAACAGGCAACCGCGGGGCTCTGCTGAGGAGCTCATGACAAGGGTATAGATGCGGTACTTATCGATGATCCCACTAGGAACGTCTTCATTGTCCAAGGCAAGTATAGGGAGACTGTTGCCGCGAAGAACGAACACCGGAACGACATAACGGGCTTTGCCAGCTCCCGAGGATTCGTTCCTCCACGGGAATACCTCACAACTCATACTCAAGATGAGCCCCCTACGATGACGTCGAGCCTCGAGGAGTCTCGCACGGCAGGCCCTTCAGGGTGTCAGGCGGGAACACCCCCGGCCAGAGTACCTAAGCTGAAACTAGCTAGATGACTAGGCTAGACGGCCTGCCCATTGGGAACTATATACGCCAGGTTGGCGAGTTCATCGGCGCGTTGATTCTGCTCACGGGGGACATGCATGACGGTAGACTGAAAATTGCTGAGGAGTTCGATGGCCTGAGCATGTAACGCCTTGAGCCTCTCGTTCTTGACCTTGTACCGTCCGTTGAGCTGTTCGACTGCCAATTTGCTATCTATCCGCACCTCGATTTCCGTCGCCCCGAGGCTCTTGGCTTTCTCTAGCCCGGCGAGCACAGCCCGGTACTCTGCAATGTTATTCGTGCCGTTTCCGAACAATTCGCTTACCGTCGCCAGCTCCTTGCCCGTCTCGTCCTGAATACTCGCCCCGATTGCCATCGGACCGGGATTACCTCGACACGCGCCGTCTGTGTACAGAATTAAGAGCATCGTCTCTCCTTAAGTCTTCGCCCAGACAAACTGCTGGGACTATGCTGAGACTACTCTTTTTTATACCGCTCTTATCGTCGGCATGCATCGGTTTCCGCAGGATGAAAGCCTAGCACATGAATGAGAGGTCCGCTGAGCCCGATCATACTTAAACGCTCATGTATGAGATTTGATCCCTAGGCGTGTGCCTCTTCCACATCTACAGAAGGCGGGGTGCTTAAGAGCATGTGATATACTTTTACTCACTTCACCAGAAGGCGGACCCAATGAAACGGAAACCTCGTAAACTCCTTCGTGTGCGCGTCGACTTCTCAACCGATTCCGAGGAGGAGGCGTTCACGGGGCATGGCTATACGGAAGAGATCAACACGACCGGCTGTCAAATTGAAACCTCTACTATGTTACCTCCCGGCCGGTATCTGACCTTGCGATTCTACCGACCCAACGTGGCCGAACCCATTCAAGTGGAATTGGCGCGTGTGCGCTGGGTTGAGGGACGAAAGTTTGGCGTGGAATTTATCCGGGCGGACAGCGCCAGTCAGACCCGCTTGCATCAGCTTGTGTCAGCTCCTAATGGTGACAATGAGTCACTGGCTCAGCGAGAAAGCCCAACCCCATCCCTGACTATACTTTTGGTCGACGATGATCCCGACGCGAGGGTGCTATATAGCAAGGTCTTAACCAAAGCCGGGCATCGCGTGTTACAAGCCAGCGGTAGCGTTGAGGCGATGCAGCTGTGTCTGGACCATCCCTCCATCGATTTGGCGATTGTCGACGTGGTCTTGGATGTGCCCGAATTTCAGGTGGTGCCCAAGACTCCGCAATTCCGTCGGGTGAATGGCCCTCAGTTGATTCAGGACATGGTGGCGCTTCGCAAACAATTCCGCGCCCTAATAGTTTCTGCGCTTGACCCCACACAGTTGAAGGACTATGGCGTCGACTTAGGCACCATCCCCTTTCTGCGGAAGCCATTTTCCAAGGAGCAGTTACTGAACAGCATTGCCACAGTGGGTACCCTCCCTCCCTTAGTCTGGGCGCTCCCTGATTCTGGACGCTCCCTTCGTCGGACGAAAGCGGCTCCGGTTTGATGTGATGAGCGCAGGGCAAAATGCTATAGGTGAGACAGTGCAGCATGACTACTATAAAGGGACATATGTTCGATCGTACCCCTCTAATTTCCCACGCCGGGGCACACACAGTGAAAAGTCCGCCTTGATATTACCTTCCCGGCTTCATACCGGAATATCGCCATGGTCCGTCTGTCTTTGGGACATCATCCGAAGCGCACCTGGCCGGACTCGAATGGGGCCATCGCATCGTGGACCTCTGGCAAGAAAGTGGGAAGATTCCTTCACGAGAGCGAGCGGCAGGTTTGTTGGGGCCGTGATCCCATATCCGCTCGCACGCCGTAGCATAGCGCCCTGGCTAACCTCGGCCCCTTCAATCCTTACTTCTACACCTCCTGACACCCCTCCTTCAGAGGTACCTCCTATGGGTGTCTTACCTCGGCCCAGGGTTTCGCTACCATGAGAGCCACTATCACAAAGAGAGAGACGCTATTATGGCGGACAACCTAATCAAGTCAGAATCGCGGAGAGCCCAACGTTTTAGCCAGGAGGGCCGCGTGTTCTTTGTGCGTGACGGCGGATGCAGAACGATGGAATTGGCCTACCTGGAAGACCTTTCGATGACCGGCTGCCGGGTGATCTCGTCGAGTCCGCTTCGGGTTGGCATGGAATTGGGCCTCTCGCTGGTGGGTTCCTGGAATGAACGCGACATCGTGGTGGAACTGGCCAAGGTGCGACGGGGAGTCGGCAACCGTCTTGGACTGGATTTTCTAGGGGTCGACCCACTCGAACGAGAGCGGCTGCAGCAGTTTCTGAAGACGGTCGAAGCGGCCTTAGAAGATGCAGTACGTGCGTTTGCTGCGTGAAGGGCGGCTCGCGATCCAATCAGGCCGACTCGCGTGATTACCAATCAGGCAGGGGAATGCCACGCACGGCTATCGTGATGGGTGCCCCGTCTGTCAGAACCATGAAGCTCTTGAGGCTGTCATGTCGCATCGTCTTGGAGACGAGGAAGAACAAGTATGTGAATGCCGAACCTGCAACACCATGTTTGGGGTTCTTAAAAATGGCCGGCCAGTTTGGTGGAAGCCCTTAGTATTAACAAAGTCTAAGGCCCCCCTTCTTTTAATGGCAGAAAAAATCTAGACGACCCTTTGGAGGAGAGGCCCCCATTCTGTAAAGCGTTTGCACCGTTTGTGGGGCCAACAGCCTACGGGTGAGAGTTGAACTGTCGCCCTAATGCCTACGACGTCGTAACGGCCCTGACCTGTCTCATTGTGCCAAGCAGTTCGTCGAGCAGGCGCTGCAGTTGATGTACCTCCTGCTCATGAAGGACTTTAAAAGCTAGGCCAAACTCCAACTCCTTGATCCATTTCACGGTTGCCTGCAGAACCAACGGCTTCTCGGAGGCTGGAGAAGTGATCATCACGCTCAGCGTCTCCCCAGCGGCCACGGGCTCGCTACCGAGAATCCGACATCCCACACGCGATAAATTGAGCACAATTCCTTCCCCGGCGGAGTTCTGGCCGACATACTTCACCGAGACCACGACAGGTGACTGTGATTCGATTCGCAGCGCAAACCGTTTATTTTGTTTTTTCATGGTAGGGAATCCTTCTGTATGAATGAAATATACCACTGGGGATAATGGGGCCCTAGGGAAATTTGGGTTTAACCTTTGCGGAGAAGCCTTTCCCGTATACTCCATGGTCCCGATGGCTCCACTTGTAGGTTTACAGTCCCATTTCCGTAGTCCACCATCCTCTCTGAATCTCATCGGTTGCATGAGTGGCAAAGTGAAGACATAACGTCCTGGGGTGTGCCCCTCGTTTTAATGAGAAACCTCACCCTCTGCCTACAAGTTCCCTTTTTGGTATTTCAGAAAAGCTCTAAACGACGGTTGGGGACGAAGCTGAAACATGCCTACCCCCCCAGTGCTTGGAAACATATTGAGACACTGACACCGTACCCATCCCCCGGCGTGACCTGGTGCAAGGGTATCCCCCCCGGTACCCGGTATTTCGTCCTTCTCAAGAGAGCCCTATACCCCCCTTCCGGATAGCTAGGCAGATTGGAGACTTCGTGAGACAAGCGAATGCATGACGCGGCACTCACCTCAAGCCAGTGTCGAACGGCGTCAGTCTCAAATTATCTATTTATCTATAAGGGAGGTGTCAGATGGTCAAGTACGTTGTTCGGTTCATGCGGGAAGAAGAAGGTGCGACGGCGGTGGAATACGGACTGATGGTGGCCTTGATTGCAGGAGCCATCGTGGTTGCGGTGACCTTGATCGGTACAAACCTGTCGACTCGGTTTAATACCACCGCCACGACGATCGCTTCTTAACGAATGGATGGAGCGAGTCGATTGGGCGATCCCAGTCGACTCGGCCCCTACCTAGGTCGAGACAACAAAGGGCGGGACACCATGCCACGAAAAGTGCTGGCGACAGATGAGGTAGGCACCCACCAAAAAGGAGGCGAGCATGACTTGCTCACGCTGCTCAGGGTTCATGGCAGAACACTTGTCTTTAGACATTGAGGGGGACTTTGGAGAAATGTGGGCAAGGAGCTGGCGTTGTGTGAATTGCAGCCATACCCATGACCCGACGATTGAGCGGAATCGCCTAGCTCAACAGCAGGGGAAGGTCTTGGCGCTCTCCTCTGACGGGCCGGGCCATCGGGATCACGACGTGCCCCGTGGACCAAAGGCCAATGTCAGATTGGCGGCGTGAGGTAGGCCACTCTAGATTGCCATACGGCCTGCTTCCGGACTCAACCAGAACATGGCAACCTTCACAGGAGGACGTCAGATGCATACCACCAGTGATCCAGTCATTGCCAAACGCATGATCTGGCAGGTGATCAGTAATTTGATAGACAGCCGCGTCGCCCTTGCAGGCGCCAATCTGCTGACACCGACCCTGAGCGACAAGTTGACTCGAGCGTTGTCTGCTATGACCGAGTTAGAAAAAGAGGTACACGCGGTACCATCACCGGCCAAGGCCGTGTAGGTGGCGTGTCAATGACACACGGCAGATGACCCTCCGCGAGGACGGGTGTAGCGGATACCTCCTCACGCTGCGTTTCTCATCTACCCGCTATTACAACGCGGAGCCTATAGATAAACATGCATCCGAAAATTCTCGATGCGATCGTCTCGGTGTTAAGGCACGACGTGGCGGATTTCTATACGAAATGCCCAGCCATTGAGGTGCGAAATCCCCATCTTGAATTAGTCACCGCGCTGAGCAAGCGAGGCTTTCCCCCTGTGCCTGAGCTCATGGATCGAATCGAGTTCGAGGCCGCCTTGTTGGCCATGGAACTCGAAGGGCAAGGCCGTACTGCCATTCGCTCCACCGTTCACACCACAAACAAGCACGACCCAGGGATAATGTCCGCATAACCTGTCTATCGCCAGCCAACGTCACACCTAGACTGGCCCGCCTTACAGCAACACCACCGCTGCCGGCCTAGGCAGATCCATGGGTCAGGGTATCTTTCGGTGACTGGGTGGCGTCCTCTGGTGACGTCCCGCTGCGAGTCGGGCGCGTACGTGTGATGAATGGTCTCGAGTGAATGTGACTGTTGAAATTCTGGTAGGAGGGCTATTCTACGTAGGAGTGCCCTCAGCGGCTAGTGGTAAGATTAGGCTATCTAATCATCTTCGCGGAGGTACCCATGCCCAAGATTCTGGTGATCGATGATGAATCAAGCATCCGGGATCTCCTCGATACGCTGCTGACTCGAAAAGGGTTTGATGTCGTGCTTGCCGACAGTGGTCAGAAGGGCCTAGAAATCTATCGCCGAGCTAGGGCTGATGTCATTGTGCTCGATCTGAAGATGCCAGGGATGGATGGCCTCGAGGTCTTGCAACGGGTCCATCAGCTCAATCCCAAGCAGCCTGTCGTAATGCTGACTGGCGCCGGGAGTCCTGAAGCCGAACAACGGGCACGAGCGTTAGGGGTGACCGAATATGTGGAAAAAGCGTTCTCGCTGCATCTCCTAGGAGATGCGCTCCAGCGCCTCTCAACCCGAGTTCGAGCATGAGACCAGATCGGCGTAGGGAGTCATCGTGACGGTCTCTCCGATCTCATCGGTTGCATGAGTGTCGAAGTGAAAACGCAGCATCCTCCAGTGTGCCACTCCGTAGGGCGATAAAAGTCACCCCTCTGCTACAAGGTCCCATTTTTGCAGATCCCTTCGTCTCCTACAGCGAAAACATCGACACCAGTTCTCCCATGGGGAAGGCGATGTTCACGATCGTGTCAGCGATTGCGGAGCTGGAGCATGCTATCATCAAGGAGCGGGTCACCGGCAGGCGTGCGGCATGCGATCACTAAGAGGCAATCATGGGGGCGAAAGCCCGTGGAAGCCATTGACTCGACTATTGCTACCAGGATTCGCACACTCACGAAGGCGGGTCTGGGCTGTCACAAGATCGGGCAACAAGTCGGTCTGAGTTCCCGCACGGTGTGGAAAGTGCGACAACGGCAAGCAGTCGCCTAGCTCATGCGGAATGTCGGAGAGGAGACCACATAGTTGAGCAAGGCAGTGACCTATAAAGGGTACACCATTCAACCTGCGCTCCGGCAGCTTGTTGATACCGGCCAGTGGGAATTGAACGTCTTCATTTCCTGGTCAACCGAAGACGAGGAGGAAAGTCGTCATTTCTGTTCGACTGGTCGGTATGCGACGGAGGATGAAGCCACGGCACAGTGCATCGCCTATGGTCAACAGATCGTAGATGGCAAGATTCCTGGCTCATCGGTTGGATAAAAAGGCGGGCTTTTAGTGTCTCGCCTTCCGATGTTTACGATATTCCCATGGTGGGGTGGCGTCGTCATCCTGCCAGAGACCACGATTGGAGTGCCGAGCGGATCGTTCAAGTCTGTCTAGCGTGGCATCATCGGAGTACTTCCGATACCGCCATGCATGCCCGTTCTGACCATTTCCTGGTTCAAACTTCTGTCGTCGGGGAGGCCCCAAGGGTTCTCCCATACCGATCTCGGCCGTGCTCTATCACGGTCACATCCTCTCCATAGGCAAGGTCAGATGCAGCGCGCTTAGAGCTTCGCCCGAAGGCTTGGCTCTTTTCTGGCGCATCAATGCCGTGTAAGCGTATTCGTTCAGCACGTCCCGTCTTGCGGTTTCCTTAGTACCCTCCTAGAATACGCCACCCTGCGAGGCTCCCATGCCGCTTCCTAACGGCGTTCCCTTCAATCCTTACTTCTACCTGACCCCCCTTCAGAAGTACCTCATATTGGTCTTGGCCCCGGCTCAGGCATTCGCTACCTTAAGCTCATGAGAGCAACTATCCACGAAGAAGGAGGCGATCATGAGTTGTTCACGCTGCTCAGGGTTCATGCTTGAAGACCATTTTCTAGACTTTGAAGGGAGCTCTGGAGAGTTCTGGTCAAGGAGCTGGCGGTGTGTCAATTGCGGCCATGTCCACGACGCGGTGATCGAGCGGAATCGCCTGGCACTCAGAGAGAAGGTCTTGGGTATTCATCCGGCGAACCGGACTATCAGGATGACGAAGTCACTCTTGGCGTGGGATCATTTCCATCGGTTGGCGGCATAATACGACAACACCACCGACGGGAACTGTCATAGCGTAGCCAAATAGCTAACCAACGAGAGAGCATTGAGATGAATACACTAAAACACCCATATGAATTGCCGTTTTTTAGTAATCATCGGTGGAGTGGATGGCCTGGAGCATTTTGTTATTACTGTCATCAGCATGATCCGTTAGAATTGAATTCGAGAGGTCTAGGGGATGGGAGAGATACCACGTGTCCAGCGACAGATGAAGTCAAGTTGAATGTAGATAGGGTGATGAATCCCTCGTTGTATGGCTTTAAAGGTACGTGTGTGATTGAGACGTGGGGGACTGACGCTGGGGGGAGGAACTGAAACAGGCCTATTCCACCCGTAGCTGGAAACATATTAAGACTGGGATACGCGATGCCTATTACCCCCGTCCCCCTTCGGAGAATAATAGCGGTTCTCTTATAAAGAGCCTACCCTGACCGATTTTGTATCAAACAAGACCTCTATGACCTCACCCATGAGGTGCGTCAAGCCAATGCCCGCACGTGCGCTTCGGAATCTCTCTTTCCTACGCCTTACGTTTTGATGGACCACAGGCGCCCAATCATCGCGGACATTCTGGAAATGCTTCACAAGAATGGGGTAACCTCTCTCGACTCGACGCAGATGTTCGAACGAGTACAACACACCATCGAGATAAGTGAACGCATCGTGCAGACGGGCTTAGTTGATCTGACCATCGCCCGCGCCTCCACCCCATCCCTCCTCTGAACTACTTCCTTTAGGTCTGGTCCCATCCCGCAGTTGCCGATAACCTTTGTTATAGAGAGCGGACGTACAGGACTCACAAGGAGAGAGCATGACCCCTCTTTTTGCCATGGTTGGAGCAGACTCCGATGTTTCTAGCGGTTCTCATCCTGGCGCCACTCGGTTGGATTGTGACCAATCCTGTAGCCACGAGGGGGGCACAGTAGGAGGTATCCCCATGAGCTGCAGGAATGCCTATCCACGAGTCCGCATCAATTTAGTGAAGGTTCATGGAGCCTATAGAGTACAGAGTTGCCAGGCCTGGGGCGATGACCGTCTCGCTCACTTTCTTGGGTCAGGAGAGAAGTATGACAGTACCATAGCTGCCTATAGGGAAATGAAGCGACGAATGATGGATTTCCTATGGGAAACCGGAAGGCCCCTCACCGAACGCGAGGTGAATTGGGAAATGGTGAGTGAATAAGAGGATGGACCTGCCCCTACTTGTTGAATTATGCGGCTGGCGGCTTCACTTTCAGCGATCGCGCAGGTTGGTGGTGAGCTTTCACGCTCAGGGAGGCCATTCAACAGAAGCTGCAGTCAATCGGCCTCCCGGCCTTGAAGCTGCTTAAAGGTGAGGCCAAACTCGAGCCCCTCGGCCCATTTCACGATTGCCTGCTCAATGAGTAGCGACCGCTCGGGAGCGAGAGCTGCACGCTAGGCGGTCCGCCAGGTTCCTACTCCTCCTCTTAAAGTCCGTCCCGAAGTACAGAACTATCTCCACTCCTGTGCGAGCCTGCCCATGGTCTGCCCCCACATGATTCCTTCCTCTTGGGTGTTCCATTCATCTTTCCACAGGGAACCTCGTACCTCCCTCCCCCCCTTCTGGGTATCTAGGCGAACTGGAGACCGCATGCGATAAGCAAGACACTGGCTGGACAACTCGGAGGAACCAATGAAACAGACATTTTCTTGCCGACAGATTGAGTTGAGTCACGAGGAAATGTTGAGGTTGAGACAAGCCGGCATACTTATTCTGGGTGTCTATAGCAAGCTAGCGGAGCAAATCTCGCAGAATCATATTCCACGGAAAACAATGGAAGTGATTGATGACCGACCCTGGAATTGGGTGATATTTTTGGGCATCTTGTCCATCATCTACTTCAGTTTCACAAGCTATTTGTGGTGGTTCATTTTCATTGTGGGTTGTGTGGCGCTAGGAACCCTCGTGCCAGCGCAATCAAATAGTGAGAATGTCCTGGGCGCGGCTCTTAACGACAAAGAGTTTTACGATCAAATCAAGTCTTTAAATGGGTGGCGATATTTCATGGAAGAAAAGGAGGCTGACAAGTATCGCCCTGCGATAGGTGCAGCTGCTTGACATCATGACGATGATAAACCGATAAGCTCTCCGACAACCCACAGGAAGGACCGACGGGGGTGCTTCATTGCCTCGATTGTGGCGAGACGCGTTCCTCTGGCTACGACACTTATCCTCTCATGCTCACCCCTCGCTCCGTACCATCGGTCAAGGGTGGTTGGAGTTCGGGCAAGAGAATGCGCACCGAGGCAAGAACACGGTGAACGCAAATAACGAGGTTATGGGATCGTTCCTCACGACAGTCGGCCGGCACGATGACAATTACATGGCTGAGATAACGAGAGAGAAAGGAAGTCCATCCGACAGTTGAACGGCATCCCGGCCACCAAGCCGGAAGTCATGTCCATGGCGCAACGTTCCCCGGTAGCTCAGTTGGTAGAGCAGTCGGCTGTTAACCGACTGGTCGCATGTTCGAGTCATGCCCGGGGAGCCAGAATCAGTCTTAGGTGTGTGTGAGAAAGGACTTCATGGATAAGCACGAACAGTTGAATCGAGATGCTGCGCGGATGGTTGGCGTGATAGAAAAGATTATTGAGCATGAACGCAATATGAAAGAAGGCAAAGTAGCAGTAGAAGGCGAAGACGATTCTGAATTGCTGGACATACCAGAGGTCGATGAGGAGTCGTTGTGAGCCATGTTTCCTAGTCTGGTATACCGCTGAGAGGGAGTGGCGGTACTAGGAAACATGCCGACCGAGGACCAGGGATGCCCCCCCTGGCTCTTGTACTGGTGAATCAGTCGGTTGTTGGTGACCTTCCTCATCGCTTCAACCTTCTCTTCTGTCCTAGGCTCCGCATCTGACGCCTGCTATCTGTTATAGGGTTTCCACTAATTTGTACTAGACACGTATCACAATCAAATGGTGGCATCGACATCATCAGACGACCCGTGATTAATGTCCGCGAGCCGGAAGGGTGTATCGCTCTTCTATTGTAGTTCTCATCAACTGACGACTTTTGATCGGGGAGAGATCCTCCCGATCTTCAATTCGGCGCACGGCGGTGGCAAGGCTCTCATCCTTGATCGCTTCGACCATCCACAGAGAATAATGATGCTCCCGGAGGTGATATACCCAGGTTGCATCGTCCACCCCTTCTCCCAATTGCATGAAGAGAAGCAAATTGTGCGCCCGAAGATTGAGTTGCCCACCGGGGCCCGTAAAGTGGAAGCATCGGTCCACGGGCAATTCCCCCTCGGCGTACTTTCGCCGATGCCTCTGCCGCTCTAGGGTGCAGGGCGCAACGTGCATACTGAACGGCGCTTCATCGACACTGCGATTCCAAACAACGGCATGATCGGGTTGGAGCTGCACGACGTGGAGTGTGGGGGCAGGCTTTTGGATCGCGGCGCAGTAGGACCGAATGGTGTGATCAGGGCTTGCCCCGAGCGCGATAACCGTATCAACAGACTCAAGGATCGAACGTTCGATTTGATCGGGATGGACGATCACATATATCGTGGAAAATAATTTGTGTGCAAACAGACGAGAGGCTGACTGATCGATGGTCGGCAGAAGGTGATGTGTCTCGTCGAGCAACATCCAATGAGGCCGACCGGTCTTGATCTTCATCTCCTGAAGTCGCGGCAATAATCCAAGAAAAAATGCTGGCCGATCCTGAAGCGGCAGACTCACCAAATTAACTACAACATGATTGCGCGGGCTGGCCAGGCCCTTCATCACTTCATCGAGAGTGGGCCCTCGTTGCGCCGTGCCAAACATGATCGCTTGCGGAAAATTCTCATAGTCTCCCTCAGGGTCAATCAGACAGCATTGATACCCGCCTTGTCCTAATCGGTGCAAGATACTGGTGGCCAACATCGATTTGCCGCTGCCGGAAGTTCCAGCAAGCAGGAGACTCTTCCGGGCCGGAGCTAGACAGACTTCCTCTCCATCCTCCCTGCTCCCCAGGAGCACACGATGCCTGGAGACCACATGATCTGCTGCTTCGAAATCATCCTGCAGGAGCGCGTCAATAATTTCGACCACTCCAGCTCCGTCGTCTCCCTCGGTTGAGCGATCAGCCGCGTTCTTTAACATAGGAATAGCATTGCGGACCGCGGCTCCATACTCGCAGACACTGAGGAAGGCATGATCGTTTTCAGCATCACCAATTCCGACCGTATTATGTGGCGACAATTCCAATTCCTCCAAGGCGGCGAGCAATCCCCTGCCTTTATTGATGCCGGCGGGGAGGACCATCACGGCACCCTTATTAAAGATGATGCGCAATTCCAGGCCGAAATCTCGAATTATCTCTAAAATGATCTTTTCATGTGGCGTGCATGTTGGGATGATGGTCTCCCCGAGATGGAGCGGCGTTACCTTACGTCGCCGGAGCTCTTTGACAAAGGCAGGCAGGGGTGGCGGGGCGAGAAGCCGAATATCTTTTGTGGCAGGCGTGTAGAGGACCGCGCCATTTTCCGCAACGACACGTTCGCACAGGGCGACCTGTGGAAACGCTTCTAATAAATCAGGAAGAATCCGACCAGTCACTACGAGAAATTTACGCCCCGAAGCAAGAAGGCGTTCAATCGCACCAACCGTGTTATCGGCCACCATCCCTAAAGAGGCAAGAGTTCCGTCATAGTCGGCCGCCACAGCGATATAACGCATAGGAAGTCTCTCGCGTTGCGGACAAATAGCCCAAGCCTGTCACTCTAATAGGATCGAACCCGGCGAGAGCTAGGAATAACCCCTGCTCCGACTACGAATGCAACTCGTCCACCGCTGGGGTCTGAAATCGCAAGCATTAAAATCGGAAGGGATGGAATGTTGTTGTGAAGCGAGAAGCCTATGATCGCGCCTTCTCCAAGGTTTTAAAAGGATGGTTCAGCCGCAGAAAAAACCTCATTTAAACCCAGTGGGGCAGAAGAATACAGCTTTCCCTTCGAGAAAGCACCTAAAGTCCCGGGGGCAATCGCGGGAATAAGGGGTTTAGCGAGAAACGTAATCCTCCCTGATTCATCTGCCTGCCGCTGTTTCCTGTGCTGTCCTAAAATCCCTGGTTGACGACGACAAATTATCGACCGTTTCCATGCGGGTACGATACTAGCGAATGTCCTCATCTGCAACTCATCACTGATGTTATCTTCTTCTCGCTATG